>Ga0105856_1001385_pt1 | contig 10353 bp, 7 predicted proteins | sample OrgsoiDNA_201060_FD_89681 | JGI IMG/M metagenome (GOLD analysis project Ga0105856, IMG submission 89681) | Permafrost soil microbial communities from the Arctic, to analyse light accelerated degradation of dissolved organic matter (DOM) -... | ecosystem: Environmental > Terrestrial > Soil >...
GATCGTCCCGGCGAACACGTTCATCGCGACGCTCGAGGCGGTCACCCAGGCGGGCGGCGTGCCGGTCATCGTCGACGTCACCGAGTCCGACCTCAACATGGACCCCGAAGCAGCCTGCGCTGCGATCACCGATCGAACGCGCTTCCTGCTCCCGGTGCACCTCTACGGGCAGATGGCGGACATGCGCGCGCTCCTCGAGCTCGGGATCCCGATCCTCGAAGACGCATGCCAGGCCCACGGAGCGCGCCGCGACGGAGCGCTCGCCGGAGAACTCGGCCTGGCCGCCGCGTTCAGCTTCTACCCGGGCAAGAACCTCGGGGCGTTCGGTGACGCCGGCGCGCTCGTCTGCGACGACGAGGAGCTCGTTCGGAAGGTAAAGGCCCTGCGCGAGCACGGCCAGCGTGCGAAATACGACCACGAGCTCGTGGGCTTCACGTCACGGCTCGACACGATCCAGGCGATCGTGCTCGGACTGAAGCTCCCCCTGCTCGACAAGTGGAACGACGAGCGTCGCGCTGCGGCTCGCTTCTACTCCGAGGCGCTGGAAGGTGTCGGCGACCTGGAGCTCCCGCCGGTCGTCTCGGGGAGCGAGCCGGTCTGGCATCTGTACGTCGTCCGAACTGCGGATCCGACCGAGCTCGCAGACCATCTGCACGCGCGCTCGATCGGAACCGGCTTCCACTACCCGGAGCCCGTGCACCTGTCCCAGGCATACCGCCACCTCGGCTACCGGGCCGGATCGTTCCCCGCGAGCGAAGAGTCCGCGTCGCGCGTCGTGTCGCTGCCGATCTTCCCGGGGATCTCGCAGGCTCAGCTCGAAGCGGTCGTCCACGGTGTCCGCTCCTACTTCTGAGCCGGCCAACGAGGCGCCGTACCGCCTGATCGCCGACGTCACGTTCGGCGAAGGCGTCGTCGTCCAGGCCTTCACGAACCTGTACGGGTGTGCGATCGGAGACGGGACGCGGATCGGGACGTTCGTCGAGATCCAGCGCGGCGCCTCGATCGGTGCGCGCTGCAAGATCCAGAGCCACACCTTCATCTGCGACGGCGTCGAGATCGGAGACGAGGTGTTCGTCGGGCACGGCGTCGTCTTCATCAACGACCTCAACCCCCGCGCCACCGCCGACTCGGGCCGGTTGCTGGCGGGCGAGGACTGGGAGCTCGTGCAGACGGTCGTGGGCGACCGCGCGTCGATCGGCTCGGGAGCGGTCATCCTCGGCGGCGTCACGATCGGCGCCGGCGCGGTCGTGGGCGCGGGCGCGGTCGTGACGCGGGACGTCGCACCCGGAGCCGTCGTCGTCGGCAACCCCGCACGAGCTCAGGCAGCCGCAGCCGCGAAGGGCTGATCGCCGACGGCCACGTCGAGCACGGCTGCGAGGCGGGCCACCAGAGCCCGACGCTCGAATTCCGCCAGCAGATCGCGCCTCGCGGGCCCCGGTGGTGTGCCGGCGGCGAGCGTTCGGATGGCGACGGCGAGGGCGGCTTCGTCGCGAGGCCGGCAGAGAAGAGCGTTTCCTGCTCGCGCGAGCAGATCGCGCGCGTCTCCGTCGGGCACGGCGGCGACGATCGGTGGCCCCGCCGCGAGGTATTCGTACGTCTTGCCCGGGACGATGCTGGCGCGACGGCCCGGAGGCAGGTCGTGCATCGGCAGGAACAGCGCGTCAGCCGAGCGCATGAGCGCGATGCTCTCGGCATGTGACAGGTACCCGCGCCAGTTGATGTAGGAACGGTCCGCGGCTGTGATGTCGGTTTCGGAGGTCACACCGGCGAGGTTCAGCTCGATCCGGTCGCCGAGCTGCGGCTCGTCCCGCCGGAGGGCGTCGATCGCGGCAACGAGGTGGAAGTGCGACCGCGCGCCGATGGCGACGCCGGCAATCGCTCCGCCGAGCAGACGGCGAGCAGTGCCGCGCAACCGGCCCGATGCGAGCTCGGTGTGCAGGTAGCCGGTGTGGACGATCCGGAAGGCCGAGTCGGAGCGCGGCTCGGGCGCGACCCGAAGCTCGCTCGGCTCGAAGCCGTTGGGGACGTGGGCGGAGATGCGCGGCTCGAGCGCCGGGAACGCCTGGATCAGCGCGCCTCGCGCCTCGGCGGTGTTCATGACGATCGCAGCGGCCGATTCGAGGAGCTTCCCCATCTCGCGCAGCTCAGCCGCTCGGTGCACGCTGGATGGGTAGACGAACATCTCGTCGAGTGCCCAGGGATCCCGCAGATCAGCGACCCAGGGCACGCCCAGCATGCGCGCCCCTGCCGCCGCCGCCGCCGCTCCTTCGAACGGGGACAGCGTCGCGAGCACCAGGTCGACACCGCGCAGTTTCGCGATCGCCGCTGCGGCGCCCTCCTGCCACCACCGCGCCCAGGGGGAACGAGCTCTGAGCCACCTGGTTGCGCGGCCGTCCCCCCGCGACGGCTCGGGCCCCGGAACGCGCACGACCTCGACATCGGCGAGACCCACACCAAGACTCTCGTCGCGCGGAGACCACCGTCCGCCGGACACGCCGGGGCCTGTCACCACGACCGGCTCCCACCCCGAAGCAGGCAGGTGATGCGCAATGGTCGCGGCGCGTTGAACGCCCGCCCCACCGAGCGGTGGGAAGTAGTACGCGAGGAGCGCGACGCGCCTCAAGCCTCTCCCACAGCGGCAACCGGCGTGGTTCCGAACCGGCGAACCACACGTGCCGGCGCGCCAACCGCGAGTGAGAAGTCGGGGACGTCCTCGGTGACGACCGCGTTCGCGCCCACCACGGCGCCCCGGCCGATGCAAACGCCGGGGCAGACGACGACGTTCTCGCCGAGCCAGGCACCGTCCCCGATCTCGACGGGCTCCATTCGCTCGATCCCCTGTTCGAGGATCGGGCGGGACGTGTCGTCGTAGCGATGGGTGTGGTCGGAGATGTAGACGCCGCGCGCGAGGAGCACCTTCCGGCCGAGCCGGACCGATCGAGCAGCCGAGATGACCACGTTGCCCGCGATGCTCGTCCCGTCGCCGATGTGCAGAGCCACGCCCGGCTCAGGCGACAGCGACTGGAGCCAGCTGCCGGGACCGACCCAGACGTCGCTGCCGATTGCAATCGAGCCCTCGCCGACGAGACGGATCGGCGGCTGGAGCACCGAACGGGGCCCAAAGGACGCAAATGAACCGCCGACGAGGAGCGAGAAGCTCTTGCCGAGAAAACGCTGCGCGAGCCTGTAGCCGCCAAGCGCAGCGCGGCCGATCATGCGCCTGGACGCCATCTCTCCATTGTAGGAAGCCCCCTGTCCGGGCGTCACCCCCGATGGTCAAGGCTTGGAATCAGCCGTTCTCGTAGGCGCCTGCGTCGGGTCCCTTCCCGAGCGAACGCAGGCGACCGAGAATGTCTGTCCGGGGGAGGTCGGTCGGGTCGCCGGCGTCGATCCCGGCTGCGCCTGCCTTCAACGCCAGGCGAAACGCCGAAGCGTCGACGAAACCGAGGGCGGCCCGCCGGTCCCCCGTGCCGCAGCGCGCGGCGTCGAAAATGTTGTGCGAGAAGACGATCCCACCGACACATTGCTCCTGCGTGAAGGGCGAGACATTCGCGACCACGCTCGAGCGCGTGTATGCGCCGCGATCGAAGTGCGGCCCCTGCACCATCGAGTTGTAACGGACGACGAGCCCGTCGATCGTGTCCCCCGGGTCGTTGCGCACGTAGAGCGAGTAGAAGCCGCCGCTCGATGCGTGACCGAAGAGGTCGTTTTCGAACAACATGTTCTTGGGGACGGGCCCGACGCCGATGTTGTTCACGTACACGTCGAAGACAGCGCAGTTGCGAAAGGAGCTCCGCCGGATCACGAGCCCGTCGACGGACTGGACGAACAGGCATTGCACGTGAGCGCCGGGGCTTGCGCGCCTCGTGATGTCGTGGAAACGGACACCGTCGATCACGATGTCGCGCGAAGGCACAATCGACCGGTAGGTCGAGCCGATCGTTGGGGCGCTCCCATCGTCGATCCCGCCGACGGAGCCGCCGAGGACACGAACGTGCGAGGCGCTCCGGATGAAGAAGAGCTGGACGTTCATCCCCCTGAACGTCACGTCCTCCGCGCCCCCGCGGACGTACCAGTCGGAGACCGTCATTCGTTGGAACTCGATGTGCGATCCGAAGACGTTCAGCTCGTGCGCGAGCGTCACTTTGGCGCCGGGAGGCGGCGCGAAGACCACGCGCGCGCCGGTGCGCCCGCTCGCGTTGATCGCCTGCGGCGGATACGAACCAGGAGTAACGACGACCCGCTCGCCGGGAGCTGCAAGGCGGTAGGCGCGATCGAACGACTTGCACGGCGCAGAGCTGGAGCAGAGACCGGAGTCTGACCCCGTGGCCGAGACGTAGAGCGCCGCCGGAGCGCCGGTGGCGCCGCCGGCGAAGACGATCGCGTACAGGATGGCTCCGCCCGCGCAGACGATCGCGAACACGATGGCCGCGACCGCTTTTGTGACGACTCGCACTCTCCGCCACAGTAGCGTCCTCTTCTTCTCGCCAGGAAATCCTGGACGAGACTCTGCGAACAGCCTGCTAGCGTCGAGGTCGTGGCACTCGTCGATGTCGTCGTCGTCGCCTACCAGAGCCGCGACCGGCTCCGCCGCTGCGTCGAGCCGCTCGTGGGGCTCGACTGGGTGAACACGATCGTGGTCGACAACGCATCGCCCGACCGCAGCGGCGACGCCGTCGCCGACCTCCCCGTGACGGTCGTCTGGGAGAATGAGAATCTCGGCTTCGGCTCGGGCTGCAACGCCGGCTGGCGGCGCGGATCGGCCCCTTACGTGCTGTTCTTGAACCCGGACGCCGCGATCGGCCCTGAGCCGCTGCGCATCCTGGTCGAGGCACTCGAGCTCGATGACCGCGCGGGCGCCGCAGGGCCGCACATCGAGGAAAGCGACGGCTCGCTCGACTTTTCGATCCGGCGATTTCCACGAATCCGGTCGACCTTCGCCCAGGCGCTCTTTCTCCACCGCCTCTCGCCCACGTCGTCGTGGGCCGACGAAGTGGTGCGCGACGCGCGGCGGTACCGCGTCTCGGGAGACGCGGACTGGCTCTCGGGCGCCTGCTTGCTGGTGCGGCGCGCCGTGCTCGACGAACTGGACGGCTTCGACACGGGGTTCTTCATGTACTGCGAGGATGCCGACATCTGCCGCCGGATCTGGAATCTCGGATTCTCGGTGCGCTTCGTGGCAAACGCAGAGGTCGCACACGAGGGCGGCCGGTCGGCGCCACGATCGACGCTCCTGCCCGTTCTGGCCGCCAGCCGCGTGCGGTACGCGCGGCAGCACCACGGGTGGATCGCCGCACAAGCCGAGCGGCTCGGAGTGGTGCTCGGGGCGCTCACGCACTCGGCGATCGGCCGCGGCCCACGCTCGTCTCGCGGGCGCCACCTCGCAGCCGCCGCGCGTGCGCTGCGGTCCTAGGCTCGATCACCTCACCTAGCCGTCCGGCCAGGTCGGCGAGCGAATCCTGGCAGCTTCGGCGGTGTTGCTCGCCCTCGGTTTTTCCTACGGTTGGAGTGTGTCGAACCCGGTGGCATCTTCCGCGCGCGGGCAGGACGCTACGTCGCACCAGACGTACGCGCTGATCACGCCGGCACGCGACGAAGAGCAGAATCTGCGGCGCCTGGCGGCGTCCCTCCTCGCGCAGACTGTGCAGCCGGCGGCCTGGGTCGTGGTCGACGACGCAAGTACCGACAACACCGCGGAGCTCGTCGAGCGACTCGCCGTCGCTCACGACTGGATCTCGCTCGTGAGCTCATCGGCGGGTGACGGCGAGCTCGTCGAAGGGCGGCTCTCGGGTCGCGACGTCGCGGCGTTCAATGCCGGCCTCGCCGCGCTTCCGTCGACACCCGACATCGTGCTGAAGCTCGACGCCGACGTCTCGCTGCTGCCCGACTTCTTCGAGATCCTGCTCGACGAGTTCGCCCGCGATCCGCGCCTCGGGATCGCCGGCGGCGCTTGCTTCGAGCTCGAAGACGGTGGTTGGCGCGAGCGCTGGGTGACCGGTGACCACGTCCGCGGGGCGACCCGCGCCTACCGTTGGGACTGCCTGTGCGACGTGCAGCCCCTCGAGCCCCGCCTCGGCTGGGACGGCATCGACGAGGTCCGCGCGGCGCTGCTTGGTTGGCACACGCGCAGCATCCGGTCGTTGCCCTTCTTCCATCATCGACGAATGGGCCAGCGCGACGGCCTTCGCAGGTCGTTCCACGACCAGGGCGCAACAGCCCACTACATGGGGTACCGGCCCTCGTACCTCGTGGCCCGCGCGGTGTTCCGAATGCGCCGCACACCGGCCGCAGTGGCGATGATCGACGGGTATCTCCGGGCGGCCTTGTCCCGGGAGCCGGTTCTGGCGGATGCCGCTGTCCGCGCGCACATCCGGCAGAAACAGCGCCTCCGCGAGCTCCCACGGCGGGCCGCCGAGGCCCGCGGCAGTAGGTCTGCCTGAGCCGGGCACGATGTGAGCGAGAACCTAGCCTTGTAGCGAGTTGTCGGGGGCCGAATTGGCCACGACAATTCGCCCGTTGGTTCTTCTCAAGGGGGGTCGTATGCGTTACGACGTAGGCGCTGGCTCGAGTCTCGAGGGCGGCCGCAGCGCCCGCCGGGTCGGATGGCGCCGGGGACTACTTGGGCTCGCCGCAGCGGGTGCCGCGGCCTCCGCCTTCATACCGCTCGGAGCAGCGGCCGAAGCGACGGCGCCGACCGGGCTGACGGCGCTCGCGCTGCCGGGTCGGGTCGAGCTTGCCTGGAGCGCCGCGAACGGCGGAGGCGGCTACGACGTGGTCCGCCGGTCAGCGGCCGGGGCAGAGACTGTCGTGGCCGGCGGTCTCGGCGGCACGTCGTTTACCGACTCGACAGCGCTGAACGGGCATCCGTACTCCTACGTCGTCCGTCCCGCTGGGGCATCGAGCGGATCGAACCTGGCGCTGGCCGAGCCGTTTCGGGCGCTCTGCGCCGGCCGGACGCCCATCGCACGCGAGAACTGCATTCCGGGCGACAACCGCTGGCGCATCCACAGGCCGCTCGCGGCCGCAGCAGGCGGGATCGAAGGCTTCGCGACCGCAACGAGCATCAACGCGGGCGAGGCTGTCGACCTGAAGGTCAACACGTCGTCCGGGGCGCCGTTCCGGGTCGAGATCTACCGAACCGGTTACTACGGAGGCGCGGAGGGACGTCTCGTCTCGGTCTTGACCGGCCTACGTGGCACCGCCCAGCCCGCCTGCGAGCACAACTACCACGCCGGTGACGGCCTGGTCGACTGCTCGAATTGGGCGGTGTCGGCGACGCTGACGACGACGCGCGATTGGCCAACCGGCATCTATCTGCTCCGTCTCGTCCGCGAGAACAACGGCTCGGAGAACCAGATTCTCCTCGTCGTCCGCCACGACGGCAGCCGCTCGCGGCTCGTCTACGGGGTGCAAGTCGCGACCTATGAGGCGTACAACAACTACGGCGGCCGCTCGCTCTACACCTTCAACAGCACCGGCAGCTCATCGGTCGCGGGAACGCCGCGTGCCGTCAAGGTCTCGTTCGACCGGCCGTACGCCCAGACGGTTGATCATTCCAACAACTGGTACGCGGCCGACGACATTCAGAACGTCTCCTTCCTCGAACGCCACGGCTTCGACATCTCCTACGTGTCGAGCGTCGACCTCGAAACGAACGGGGCGGTCGTGCGGCCCCACAAGGTGTTCGTCTCGCCGAGCCACGACGAGTACTGGTCGGCCGGAATGCGACACGCGGTCACCGCAGCGCGAAACGCGGGAACCAGTCTGCTCTACCTCGGCTCGAATGCCGACTACTGGAAGATCCGCTTCGAGTCGAGCCCCTACTCGAGGGTCAACGACCGCGTCGAGGTCTGTTACAAGACGAGTGAGAGCGGCCCTGCCGACCCGACCGGTGTGCCGACCACCACCTGGCGCGACCCCGCGGTTCGTCTCCCCGAGAACGCTTTGCTCGGCGAAATGTATGCGGGGAGCAGCGGAAACACCAAGGTCGACCTTCCTCTCATCGTCACGGCGAACGAGGGCAAGAACCGCGTCTGGCGAAACACTCCACTCGCACACCTCCGGCCCGGTACGAGCGCCCGCGTCGGCCACGCACTGGTCGGCTGGGAGTGGGACGCGCCGGCGCGAAACGGTGCCCAGCCGCCGAGGCTCGCCGTGCTCTCGTCGAGCCCGGTGCCTGCCAGCGCGTCGGAGGTCGGCAGTGCGGGCGGTCCCACGCAGCTCGCTCAGAGCGTCACGACCGCAAGCGCAACCGAGTATCGCTCGACGAGCGGGGCGTGGGTCTTCGACACGGGAACGAACAACTGGAGCCGCGGGCTCGGCCGAAACATGGCGGGCGACGGCGAGCCGAACCCGATCATCGAGCAAGCGACCCTGAACATCCTCGCCGACATGGGCGCCCCGGCCCCAGTCGGTCACTGATCTGGCCGTAGCCGACGCGAGGTCGCCCTCGCGACCTTCGGGCGGCAGGATTGTTGACGGCAAGAGGACCGCGAGACCGGCTGCGCCAAGCAAGCGTTGCAGCCCGGCTCAGACGACCGCGCTGATCCATCGGTTCGTTCAGGCCTTCAAGAGCGGCGAGACGCGCACTCTCAACCTCCTCGAGGTTCACCGTGTTCGCAAGCGCCGATGATCTACCGGGCGGCTCGGCTACTAGTACGGCCTCGCAGAACGTTTGGCCGGAGCCGGAACCTGGTTTGGTTTCTGAACCAGGTTCATGAGCTCCTCGGGAGGGCGCGGCAGGACGAAACTCATGAACCAGGTTCACAGACCGAACCTGGTTCGGTACCCCGCGCACTTTCGGGTACACGGTTGCGCGAGGCCGCCCTAGCTGTCCTCGGCAAGGGCGCGTCCAGTTGCTGACCGGACGACTCATCACCGAAACGACGGGAGCCGCGCCTCGGTCGAGACGTGTCAGCCTCCGCCGGCAGCGACGGGCGCCGCTGCGATCAACGTCGGAGGCGAGTCGTCGCGCGCGGCGAGGACTGCGGCGCCGAACCCAATCTGGAAAAACGCGATGATCGTCACCTGGATGAACGAAAACGTGTCGTAGGTCGCGAGCGAGACCGCGAAAGCGAGAATCGACGCACCCAGGCCCCCCAGAAGCCACGCTCGGGATGTGTCGTCGAGGCGGGCGGCCTGCATCATCCGCCGGTAGAAGCGCCCGAAGAGCCACAGCCAGGCCAGCACGCCCAGAAGGCCCGTCTCGAGCAGCGTGCCGAGCCACTGGTCATCGAGGATCGGCGCGTTCGCCTTCCCCTCGGCACGATCGGTGAGGCGGGTTCCGAAGCCCTGGCCGAGTATGAGGTGCTGCTTGGCGTCGTGGAGGCCGGGACCGAGGTCGGCGACGCGCCCGCTGCCGTACGTGCCGGCTCCCGCAGATTGCTCGGCAACGATGCCTCCCTTCGGGAAGAAGGCGCCCTCCAGCGTTCCGATCGTTCCCGGCAGAGCGACGTGCACCACCACGAGGAACGGGATGACGAGGGGCCAGAGCCGCTTGACGTCGTTCTTCCGAAAGCGCCAGTAGCCGATCGCCATGACGATCAGCATCACAATCGTCGTGCGCGAAACGGTCGACAGGGCGCCCATGAGGATGAGCAGCGCCGCGAAGGCCCAGAGCTTGCGTCCAGTGCGCTTCGCCAGGTAGACCCCGAACGGGAAGAGCATGACGAAGAGCGCGCCGAAGGCGATTGGGCTCTGGGCCGGCCCGTAGACCCGCAGCCGGCCGCCGCGATCGTTCTGATGGCTGATCAGGGAGTACGGCAACTGGTCGAGCTTGAGCAAGGGAATCCAGCTCGCGAGGTGGTTGAACACGTTGTAGTGCGTCTGACCTTCCCACAGCGCACACGCCGCGAGGACGGCACCACCGATCACCAGCACGCGTGCCAGCATGTCCACCTGCGAGCGGCGTCGCACGACACTCGGGACCACGTAGGCGATCGCGAAGAAGCTCGCGAAGAACGTCAATTTCTTGACCACGTCAGTCTGCACGCCGAGGCTCGCGATCGGGCCCCTGTTGACGGCATCCGAGAGGAGCATCGAGAGCGCAATCAAGCCGAACTGCAGCTCGAACCCGGTCTTCTTCAACCGGACCCGCGGGTCGGCGAGAAGCGACGCGATCCAACCCGTCGCGATGAAGACCGTGAGCAGCCTGTATGGCTCGAGCTGAAACGGGAGCCCTCCGGGAAGGGTGTACCTCCGGATCGGGACGAACAGCACAACGAGAACGAGCCCGGTGAGCAACGTCTCGAAGCGGAGAAGCGTCCGGTGTCCGACGGTGCACACGACTGCGAGCAAGACCACGGGCGCGACGATCTTGAGCGGCGCCGAGGTGGACGCGCTGATCGCGAGAAC
>Ga0105856_1001386_pt1 | contig 10350 bp, 8 predicted proteins | sample OrgsoiDNA_201060_FD_89681 | JGI IMG/M metagenome (GOLD analysis project Ga0105856, IMG submission 89681) | Permafrost soil microbial communities from the Arctic, to analyse light accelerated degradation of dissolved organic matter (DOM) -... | ecosystem: Environmental > Terrestrial > Soil >...
CTGCGCTGGCGCCGAGAGTACCGGTCAGGGTGGTGGAGTAGGCCTTCGCTGCTAGCCGATGCGGGTCAAACGGCCCGCTGATTTTTTGCTTGCACGTCGTGCAAGCAAAGCCAAACAACCGCCCGCCAGCATAACCAGCGAAAGGCTCACTTTTGGTTGTAACGGCAGTGCCATCGCGATGAAGCCAAACAGCGCTCCGCCGGTCATTTGCACTGAACCCACTAAGGCTGAGGCCACGCCCGCCTCGTTTGAGAACGGCTCAAGTGCATAGCTGGTAGCGGGCCCAATCAAAAATGCCAAACCGGCGCAGGCACTTGCCACGGGGATCATATACAACCAGGTGGCATGTTGCTCGGCCGGTGATATTAATGTTAAACCGGCAACTAATCCTGCACAGCCTAAAAACATTAATAACGCCCCGGTTGCCAGACAAACAGGGCGTCCTACCTTCTGAATAACACGGTTAGCAATAAAACTCACCGCCATGATCCAGAAACCATTAGCTCCAAAGACCAGTGAAAATTCAAAAGGGGTTAATCCGGCCTGGGTCATTAACACGGTGGGGGCTAATGAAACGTAGGTCAACGCCATGCCCATTGCCCCGGCATTGACTGCCGCAAAGGTGATAAAGCGTTGGTTGAAAAGAATCCGCGCGTACTGTTTAAACGGCAGTGCGCCGCCTGATTGGGTATCCGCCGGGCGGGTTTCTGGCAGTTTAAACACAATTAACACCAGAATGATCAGGGTATAACCGCATAACGCCCAGAACGGCGCACGCCAGCCATAATATTGGGCAATCAATCCACCAATTAGCGGTGCCAGGGCCGGAATGATATTCAGTGTGCCGTTAAGGAAACCATAAGCGCGGGCGGCATCGTTGCCACTCATTCTGTCGCGCACGCTGCTGAAAATTACCACCGACGTACAGCAGACCGCCAGTCCTTGAACCACACGCGAAAGCATAAACATCAATGAGCTGACTGAGGTCGCTGCGATCACCGCACCGACCAAATACACCACCACACCGATGATGGCGATAGGGCGACGTCCGTAGCGGTCAACTAACGGACCGGCAATCAACTGCCCTAAACCCATCACCAGAATAAACAACGAAATGGAAGACTGGATAATAGCTTCGGAGCTGTTTAACCCCTGTGCAATGGCCGGAATGGCTGGGAGATAGAGGTCGATTCCCAAAGGTCCTAGCAGGACCAGACTTAATAGCAGGAAGAGGAATTTTTGCATATAAAACATCACAGTCCATGTTCGAAGGGAGGCTAAGGGTAATGATTTCGCCCGACGATGGAAAGAGATTGTTAAATTTTGATGACCGAGTGATGTATAAAAAAACGGACACCCGTGAGGTGTCCGCTATAGGTTGTCTGGCGTGCGAAAACTATTTCTTTTTCCAGAAATCGTCAAATATCGTGACCGGCGGCTGGCGTTTGTGTTCGGTACGCAAATACCACCCTTCGATGATGGCAGCGGCCTGGTCATCGATCTTCTTACCTTCAAGGTAATCATCAATCAGCTCATAAGTGACGCCTAAAGCAACTTCATCCGGCAATGAAGGGCGGTTCTCTTCCAAATCGGCCGTTGGGGCTTTGGTATACAAATGCGCCGGACAGCCGAGGTGACTCAGCAGGGCTTTCCCCTGACGTTTGTTGAGGCGGAAAATAGGATTGATATCCGTACCACCATCGCCGTATTTAGTGAAGAATCCGGTCACGGCTTCTGCGGCATGGTCGGTTCCTACTACGACACCTTTTTTCATTCCCGCAATGCTGTACTGTGCTTTCATGCGTTCGCGTGCTTTTTCATTGCCCTTGATAAAATCGCTTAATTCGATACCGATATCGCGCAATGTGGCTTCGCTCGCCAGCACGGCGTTTTTGATATTTACGGTAAGTACCTGATCAGGTTTGATAAAGTCGATGGCATCAATGCAGTCCGACTCGTCGGCCTGCACGCCATACGGCAAGCGCACGGCAATGAACTGGTAGCTGTCATCTGAGGTTTCCGCACGTAATTGCGTAATTGCCGTTTGGCAAAGTTTACCGGTGAGAGTAGAATCCTGCCCGCCGCTGATGCCCAGTACCAGTGATTTGATGAAGGGATGGGCCAGCAGATAATCTTTGAGAAAGTCGACGCTAAGGCGAACTTCTTGTTCGGCATCGATGTGCGGTTTAACGTGCAAAGCCTGAATAATTTCTTGTTGTAAAGCCATGACCACTCCTCCTGAAGGCAGCCGTCGAGGAACTCGCGGCGCAATAAGATATTATCAACAGGTCTAAAGCTAACTCGCCTCGGTCAAAAGGACAAGATGGTCTATTGGGGTTCGGCCGAAATCTGCACAATCATCGGCAGTTGAACTCGACGGTATTTTTTAGATGGGTGAAATACAGGCTTTTCAAGCCTGAAATTAAGGATTAGGGAAACAAAATGTAATGATTACGTTTGTTTCTATTTCAGAAAATTTTATTTATTTAAGCAAGAAAAATTGTCACTCGGAACTGTCTAAAAAGTCTCGTTAAAAAAGGATATCAGCGCCGAGGTGCTGTATATTCTTCGCGAGTTTGACGAAATTTTGTCTCTGCTCGTGCGTTATCGATGTGAGTAACTTGCTTCATTAAAGGATCTGATGAGTAGCGAGGTTATTTCGATGCGCTATTCATACAATGAGTGCGGTTAATCAGATTAAAGCACTATTGTCACCTGTGTATTTGCCTTAAGTCGATTGGGGAAGTCAAATGTTTGTTCGTGTTGTACGTCGTTTACCCGCTTACGCTGTGGTGTGTGGAGCCGCGCTGTTTAGCGTATCAAGTCTTGCCGATACCACTATTTTTACCGCACTGGATGATCCTGCCACGGCTAAAAAGCCTTTCGAAGGCAATATTCAGGCCGGTTATACCGCGCAGACCGGTAACACCACCAACTCCTCGCTGAGTGCTGACACCACCATGACGTGGTTCAACACCAATACGGCGAACAGTATCTGGGGTTCTGCGCGTAACACCTCGTCTTCCGGTGTACGTTCTTCCGAGAAGTATCAGGCTGGTGCACGTAGCCGTTATAATCTGGATGATGCGAACTATGTGTTTGGTCAGGGAAGCTGGCTGAGCGACCGTTACAATGGCTATCGCGCGCGCGATGTCGGTACGGTCGGTTATGGTCGTCAAATCTGGAGCGGTCCAGTCCACACGTTGAACCTTGAAGCGGGTCCGGGTGTGCGTCACGACGAGTTCGAGCAGGGCGGTAACAGTACCCGTGCGCTGGCTTATGCGTCAGGCGCTTACAGCTACAAAATCAGTGATACGGCGAAATTCACGCAAGGCCTGTCAGTGCTGGCGAACGATGAAACCACCTATAACTCAGAGACGGCGTTGATTGTTGCTATCAACAACAGCTTCTCTCTGAAACTGGCGTATGACGTCACTTACAACACCAAACCACCGGCCAGCGCACCAGACAAAACGGATACCGTGACGTCGATTAACCTGGTCTACGGTTTATAAGTTCGTTGCTAATAGGCTACCCCCGCTTATTAAGTCACGTGGGTGATGAAGAGTAGTGATAAGTCGATAAGTAAAAGAAAGCCAGTGGATTGCTCCACTGGCTTTGTTATTTTTAGGCCGTCACGGCGGGTTTAATTCTCAGCCGTTTGCTTATGGAAAAGTTCTCTGAACACCGGATAGATATCTTCGGGCTCGCGAATATGTTGCATCGCAAAATTACTAAACTTCTGCTGCAACACCTCATATTCACGCCACAACGTCTGGTGAGCGCGTCGAGTTATTTCGATATAGCTGTAATAGCGCACCATCGGTAACAGTTTTTGCGACAAAAGTTGATGACATAATGGCGAATCATCGGCCCAGTTATCACCATCGGATGCTTGCGCAGCATAAATATTCCACACCGACGGGTCATAGCGTTCCTGAATCACTTCATCCATTAATTTTAAGGCGCTAGAGACAATGGTGCCGCCCGTTTCCTGTGAATAGAAGAATTCCTGCTCATCCACTTCTTTGGCTTGGGTATGGTGGCGGATATACACGACATCGACGTTTTTATAGGTTCTGCTAAGGAACAAATAGAGCAGGATATAGAAACGCTTCGCCATATCTTTGGTGGCCTGATCCATGGAGCCTGAGACATCCATCAGACAGAACATCACCGCCTGGCTTGACGGCTCGGGGCGACGCTCATAGTTTTTGTAGCGTAAATCAAACGTGTCGATAAATGGCGTTTTGGCAATTTTCTGCCGTAACTCGGCAATTTCTTTGCGTAACCGGTCCTCTTCCAATAGTTGTGCGGGTTCACTGTTGGCGATTTCATCGAGCGTAGATTCCAGTTCACGCAGCGCGCGTTTTTTCCCTGCTGTCATCGCGGTGCGACGGGCGAGGGAGTTTTGCAAAGAGCGAACTACGCTGATATTGGCCGGAACACCGTTCGAGGTATAACCGGCGCGATGGGTTTTGAATTCCGTTATCTGTCGATGCTGATTTTTTTGCAGATTCGGCAGGGCGAGATCTTCAAATAACAGATCCAGATATTCGTCCTTGGATATCTGGAACGAGAACTCATCCTGACCTTCGCCGTCTTTACTGGCATCACCTTGACCGCTGCCGCCGCCACCGCCCCCTTGCGGTCGTTCAATACGATCATTTTGCACAAAGTGATCGTTGCCGGGATGAACGCGGTGGCGTAAACCACCGCGGCCCTGATGGAACATAGGCTCGTTGATATCTTCAATGGGGATCGAGACCGACTCCCCACTGTCAACGTCGGTCACCGAACGCTTGTTGATGGCCTCGGCAATCGACTGTTTGATTTGCGACTTATAGCGGCGTAAAAAGCGCTGGCGGTTTACCGCACTCTTATTCTTGCCATTCAGTCGACGGTCAATAAAGTACGTCATATTTCCCCCAACGACGTTGCCATCGATCCTCTATTACGAGGATTTTCTTACGCGCAGATACCATTCACACAGCAGGCGAACCTGTTTGCGTGTATATCCTTTCTCCATCATTCGGTCGACAAAGTCATCGTGTTTTTTCTGTTCGTCGGTCGACGTTTTGGCGTTAAACGAGATAACCGGCAGTAATTCCTCGGTATTTGAGAACATTTTTTTCTCAATCACCGTGCGAAGTTTCTCGTAGCTGGTCCAGTTCGGATTGCGGCCACTGTTTTGTGCACGGGCACGTAATACGAAGTTAACGATCTCATTGCGGAAATCTTTCGGATTGCTGATACCCGCCGGTTTTTCGATTTTCTCCAGCTCAGCATTCAGCGCTTCGCGGTCAAACAACTGGCCGGTGTCTGGGTCTCGGTATTCCTGATCCTGGATCCAGAAATCAGCGTAAGTGACATAACGGTCAAAAATATTCTGGCCGTATTCCGAGTACGACTCGAGGTACGCCGTTTGAATTTCTTTGCCGATAAACTCCGCGTATTTCGGTATCAGGTAGCCTTTTAAGTGCTCGAGGTATTTTTCCGCGATATCTTGCGGGAATTGCTCGCGTTCGATTTGCTGTTCTAATACATAGAACAAGTGGACCGGGTTCGCGGCAACTTCGACATGATCAAAGTTGAAGACGCGAGAGAGGATCTTAAACGCAAAGCGCGTTGACAGACCGTTCATGCCTTCATCAACCCCGGCGTAGTCCCGATACTCTTGATAGGACTTGGCTTTTGGGTCGGTGTCTTTCAGGCTTTCACCGTCGTACACCCGCATTTTGGAATAGCTGCTGGAGTTTTCCGGCACTTTCAAACGGGAAAGGATAGAGAAGCGCGCCAGCGTTTCCAGCGTACCTGGGGCACAAGTGGCGTGAACCAGTTCACTGTTGCTGAGTAATTTGTCGTAGATCTTGATCTCTTCCGAAACGCGCAAGCAGTAAGGCACTTTGACGATATAAACGCGGTCGAGGAAAGCTTCGTTATTCTTGTTGTTACGAAACGTCACCCATTCCGACTCGTTGGAGTGCGCCAGAATAATACCGTTGAACGGCAGGGCAGAAATCCCTTCGGTCCCGTTGTAGTTACCTTCCTGCGTGGCGGTCAGCAGCGGGTGCAGTACCTTGATCGGCGCTTTAAACATCTCGACGAATTCCATCACGCCTTGGTTGGCGCGGCACAGTGCACCGGAATATCCGTAGGCATCGGGATCGTTTTGCGCGTGGTTTTCCAGTTTACGAATATCCACTTTGCCGACCAGCGCGGAAATGTCCTGATTATTTTCATCGCCCGGTTCAGTTTTAGCGATGGCGATTTGTTCAAGAATCGATGGCCAGACTTTAACGACTTTAAATTTGGTAATATCACCGCCAAATTCATGCAGACGTTTTGCCGCCCATGGCGACATGATGGTGCCAAGATACCGCGTAGGAATGTTGTACTCTTTTTCAAGAATAGTGGCGTCTTCCTGCGGATTGAACAGACACAGCGGATGGTCATTGACCGGGCTACGTTCGCCATTGGCGCTAAGAACATAGATCGGTACACGTTGCATGAGGGCTTTCAGACGCTCTGCCAGAGAGGATTTACCCCCCCCGACGGGGCCCAGAAGATAAAGGATCTGTTTCTTTTCTTCTAAACCTTGCGCGGCGTGTTTAAGGTAAGAAACTATCTGTTCGATAGCGTCTTCCATGCCGTAAAATTCTTCAAACGCGGGGTAGCGAGCCACAACCCGATTAGAGAACAAACGCGACAGGCGTGGTTCAAGCGCGGTGTCTACCATCACTGGTTCACCGATTGCCATCAACAAGCGTTCCGCCGCATTGACATAAGCACTACGATCTTGCTTAGCAATGGTCAGGAATTCCTGAAGTGTGAACTCTTCGTCCTTGGCAGCTTCATAGCGCTGGCGATAATGGTCAAATATGTTCATACGATGCCCGTCCTTCGTTATTTTATCCGCCGGACATGAAGCCGAAACTTCAATGACGTTGGATATAGCACAGGTTAATGAGAGCGTTAGCGGTCTATTTAGCTCCCGGAAAAAAGCTCTCCATCTCAGTGCAGCAACCCTTATGCCAACTTGTTGAAACCCATTTTCACTACCAGCAGAGGAAAAATTCTCTTACTGTCAGGAACCAGCGGGTCGGGAAGTGCCTCAGATGAAGTCTTTCATCTAGTAATAAGCGTAGTTTGGCATTACAAAAATTTCCTCTCTTCAGATCCCATTTTTTAAGTCATATCAATGACTCACTTCAGCGATTTCCACTTTGAAGCCTTGCAGGACGTGGGCTGAGAGGGTGACGGCCCACGTTTAGTCATATTTATTTCATACTTTGCATATAAATTATGCGATCGCTTTGGTTTTTCCGCGTAAGTTATTCTCGACAACTGTAAATGCTAAGCGGAGTGATTATTCTTCGCTTACACTGCTTACGGTTTTTTAATTAAGGGAATTAATGAAGATGAAAGTTTCGCATTTCAAAACATTGTCGATCGTAGCAACGGCTATTTTGTTTAGCCATGCAGCCGCTGCGGGGACCTGGTCACTGGGCGCTTCTGCATTAGTTAGCCCAAACCCGTATAAAGGGTATGACACTAAAGTTTATCCAGTGCCGATCATCAGTTATGAAGGCGATGATTTTTATTTCCACACCCTGACTGCGGGTTATTACCTGTGGAAAGATGATAATAATAAATTCAGCCTGACAGCGACCTATCTGCCGTTTGGTTTTAAACCCGGTGATTCAGACGACTCGCAGATGAAGCGCCTCGACAAACGTCGTGGCACATTGATGGGTGGTCTGGCGTATTCGCATATCGAAGAGTGGGGCACATTGCGCGCCACATTTAACGGCGATGTGCTGGATAACAGCGATGGTCTGGTGGCGGATCTGGCCTATTTGTACACCTTCCATCAGGACAACTGGGCCTTAGTTCCGGGTGTGGGTGTGACCTGGAACAGCAGTAATCAAAACCAATACTACTATGGCATCAGCAGCAATGAATCACGCCGTAGCGGTCTGGATGCTTACTCACCGGATGACAGTTTCAACCCGTATGTCGAGCTTTCCGCTAAATATGACATCAACAGTGACTGGCAAGCGTTCTTCACTGGTCGCTATATTCGTTTAGCCAGTGAAGTGAAAGACAGCCCGATGGTCAGTAAATCTTATACTGGCGTATTGTGGACTGGCGTCACGTACAGCTTCTAAGCAGCTGCTGCCCTGAAAGGGGGCGTGAAAAGTAATAAAATGGGGCGTTTCGCCCCATTTGCACATTTGTAGTGCGGCGCGTTAGTGGTCGAGTTTTATCTCAATCACGTCGCTTAGCGTTGGCTGATAGTGACGGCTAATTTCGCCGGGGCTGAGACCGTGCTTTTTTGCGGCGTTGTCACCGCACCGGTTTCAACACAGACCATGGTTTTATAGCTGTCATCGGCCATGTCTTTCATGCTGACAGACAGTTCGGCACCTGGGTTCCACGCCACCACATCACAGTTATGATGATGTTCAATCACCAGCGTGCGGTTTAATGCGGCGTCAACAATCAGGCTGGTGGCTTCAGGTTGGGTGAAGATGCGATCAGTTTGACCACGGAAGGTCAAATCACCCTGTTGTTCGCTTGGCTTACCGGCATTGACCTTATCAATAAAGTGATTGCCCAAGCCTGACACTGCCACTTTGTCGATATCACCGATATTGAAGTAAGCGTGCAAGGCGCTGGTGGTTTCGAAATCACCGGTAGACTCCAATTCAATGTGGCATGTTTCGCCAAGCGTGAAGCGTGCGGTCAGCGTAAACGCATGTGGCCAGACTTCGCGTGTTTCTGCACTGTCTTTAAGGGTCAAGAGTAATTCGACGCCGTTGGCATCTTCACTGTGTGAGGTCAGTTCCCACGGTAAGTTACGAGCAAATCCGTGAGCGGGCTTACCCGCCGGGCCAAACCAAGGCCAACAAATCGGCACGCCGCCACGAATCGCCACGCCGGTTTTATAGGCGGACTCGCTGCTCAGCCACAATACCGGTTCTTTGCCTTCAGGTTGCCATGCCAGCAAATGAGCACCTTGCAGCGCAACCGCGGCACGGCATTTCGGATGGGTGACGACGATGATAGGCAATTCATCAATCTTGCGCTGGCTAATCACCGGCGTGATTTGTTCTAAGACGGGTAGGGTAAAGAGTTTTGCGGTCATGAGAGAGGTCCTGTTCTATGTCAGAAATACCAAGACCGGCGATGAACTGAGGCGTATTACTTTCTGATTGCAGGAAAACAAAAGGGCGACATAAATGTCGCCCTTCAATCAGTTCATCACATCGGCCAATTATTTGGAAACGTGAGAGATCAGATCCAATACTTTGTTTGAGTAGCCAGTTTCGTTGTCGTACCAAGAAACCAGTTTCACAAAGTTGTCGTTCAGTGCGATACCGGCTTTAGCATCGAATACTGAAGTCAGTTTTTCGCCGTTGAAATCGGTAGAAACAACGTCGTCTTCGGTGTAACCCAGAACGCCTTTCAGGTCGCCAGCTTCAGAAGCTGCTTTGATCACTGCGCAGATTTCTTTGTAAGTCGCTGGTTTTTCCAGACGTGCAGTCAGGTCAACAACAGAAACGTTAGGAGTAGGAACGCGGAACGCCATACCTGTCAGTTTACCGTTCAGAGCAGGGATAACTTTACCTACTGCTTTAGCTGCACCGGTAGAAGAAGGGATGATGTTCTGGGATGCGCCGCGGCCGCCGCGCCAGTCTTTATGAGACGGGCCATCAACAGTTTTCTGAGTTGCGGTAGTTGCATGAACAGTGGTCATCAGCGCTTCAACGATACCGAAGTTGTCGTTGATTACTTTAGCCAGTGGTGCCAGGCAGTTAGTGGTACAAGATGCGTTAGAAACGATTTCCTGACCTGCGTATTCTTTATGGTTAACGCCCATAACGAACATCGGGGTGTCATCTTTAGATGGACCAGTCAGAACCACTTTCTTAGCGCCAGCGGTGATGTGTTTACGTGCAGTGGCGTCGTCCAGGAACAGGCCAGTCGCTTCAGCAACAACATCAACGTTAACTTCGTTCCATTTCAGGTTAGCTGGATCACGCTCAGCGGTAACACGGATGGTTTTGCCGTTAACAACCAGGTGGCCGTCTTTCACTTCTACGGTACCGTTGAAACGACCGTGGGTTGAGTCGTACTTCAGCATGTAAGCCATGTACTCAGCGTCTAACAGATCATTGATTGCTACGATCTCAATGTCAGAACGTTCTTGAGCAGCACGAAAAACAATACGGCCGATACGGCCAAAACCGTTGATACCTACTTTGATAGTCATATATTCCACCAGCTATTTTTTAGTGAATAAAAGGTTGGTTGTAAAATTACAAAAACCTTAGAGAGCGTCAA
>Ga0105856_1001387_pt1 | contig 10349 bp, 8 predicted proteins | sample OrgsoiDNA_201060_FD_89681 | JGI IMG/M metagenome (GOLD analysis project Ga0105856, IMG submission 89681) | Permafrost soil microbial communities from the Arctic, to analyse light accelerated degradation of dissolved organic matter (DOM) -... | ecosystem: Environmental > Terrestrial > Soil >...
AGACTATGGCCCAGCGCAAAGTCCGCGGAGAGCCCCATGCGCGAAAGCAGCGCGTGCAGCGCGAGACCCACGGCAGCCATCGCCGGCTGACAAACCTGCGTCGCGGTCAACCGCGCTTCGGCTTCGGGCGAGGGCGCGGCATATAGGAAGCCGCGCAGCGTCCCGCCCAGCTCCGCGTGCAGCTCCGCTCCAAGCGATTCGTCGAGGCGGTCGAGAGCTTCCGCGAAAGCCGGCAGCTGCTCGTAGGCTTCGCGGAGCAGCCCGACCTTCTGCGCTCCCTGTCCGGGAAAGAGCAGGGCCACCCGGCGGTCTTCGAATGGACCCTGCGCGAACACTGCCCCCGGCAGGAGCTGCACGGGAAGGGCAGGAAGCGGCGGCGAGACATTGTCGGGCGCGCCGTCCCCGCGCTTCTCCAAAGCCTCGGCGCTGGCCAGAAGGCGCTGCCGCAGCTGCTCCAAAGAGTCGGAAACGATCGCGAGCCGCGCATCTCCGGCGGCACGCCGCGAGAGCGTGAAGGCGAGGTCCGGCAGGTCTCTTGAAACCGAGGCAGCAAGCAGCCGGGCGTAGCGAGCCACCACCGATGCGCGCGGCCCGCCGAGCAGGAACAGCTCTGCGCGCGGCTTGGGAGCAGCCTCGTCGTTGGCTGCCCGCTGCACTTGCGCAAACGGCCGCCTGGCGCGCTGCGGCGCTTCTTCCAAAGCCAGGTGCGCGTTGGTGCCGCCGAAGCCGAACGAGCTCACTCCCGCACGGCGCGGAATGCCAGCGCGTGCTTCCCACGGCGTCTCGACGCGGGGCAGGAAGAACGGCCCGCGCTCCAATTGCAGCTTGGGGTTCTCTTCATTGATGGAGGGTTGCGGCGGCAGCGACTTATGATGCAGCGCGAGCACGGTCTTGATCAGCCCGGCGATGCCCGCGGCCGACATGGTATGGCCGATGTTCGCCTTCACCGAGCCGAGGGCGGTCCGCGCGCCGTCGGCAGCGGTCCAGCCCGCGTCGGAGAACAACGTGCGCAAGGCAGTCACTTCGACGACATCGCCGACGGTCGTCGCGGTGCCGTGGGCTTCGACGTAGCCGAGCGTCGACGGCGAGAAGCCGGCGTCGCGATAGGCCATCCGCAGCGCTTCCAGCTGTCCGCCAGGGCGCGGCGTCATCGGGCCTTCGCTGCGCCCGTCGTTGTTGGAAGCAGCGCCCTTGACCACCGCGTAGATGCGATCGCCGTCGCGGCGCGCGTCCTCGAGGCGCTTCAAGATCACCGCGCCCACGCCTTCGCCCATGACGAAGCCGTCTGCCGCCGCGTCGAACGGCCGGCACTCGCCTTTGCGCGAGATGGCCCCGATGCGTGAGAACCCCACCAGGTTGTCAGGCAATAGGTTGATGTACACGCCGCCCGCGATGGCGAGATCGATCTGCCCCGCGCGCAGGTTGACGATGGCCTGCTGCGCCGCCACCAGGGCCGACGAGCAGGCCGCGTCGATGGAGAGAGCAGGCCCGCCGAGATCGAACGTTTGGGCGACGATGGCCGCCGACATGTTCATTAGATTCCCGGCGATGGAGAAGGCGCGCATCGGCACCACGTCTTCCACCAGCGCATTGCGGATGGCTTCCACCCCGGGCAGCGAGCGGCCAAAGGTGCCGTCGAACATCTGCACGGAGCGCAACCGGGCGAGCAACAGCTCCTTGTGCTCGTTGGCGCTCGCGCCGATGAACACGCCGGCGCGCGAGCGATCGTACGCCCGGCTCTCGTAGCCGGCGTCCTGCAGGGCGCCGCGCACCGCGTCGAGCAGGATGCGGTGCTGCGGGTCGGTCACTTGCAGGCGGCGAGGAGCGAGGCCGAAGTGGAGCGCGCCAAACTCGCGCACTTCGCTCTCCTCGAGGTACGCGCCTTTGTCGATGTAGGTCTTGTCGGGAACGCGCGTGGTGGAATCGAAGAAGAGCGCGTGGTCCCAGCGGTCCTTGGGGATGGGTCCGAACGCGACGGTGCCGCGGCGGATCAAATCCCAATAGCCGACCGGATCGCGCGCCTGCGGAAAGCGGCACCCGAGACCCACGATGGCTATGTCCAAACCGCCCTCCAAGCGCGCTCCGTCTAAGCTGTTTGATGCTGCACGTCAAGGAAAGTTCCCTCGCGAAACCAGGACCGTACAGAGCGACGTGCGGTCACCCGTGGTAGATGCCCGCGCCATGAAAGTGCTGCTGACGGGCGGATCGGGCTTTTTGGGATCGTATGTCGCGGAGAAACTTTCGGCAGGCGGCCATGCTGTTCGGGCGCTCGTGCGTCCGAAAAGCGAGCGGCGCTTCCTCGAAAAACTGCCCGGCATCGAGTTTGCGGCTGGAGCAGTCGACGACCGGGCGTCGCTGACCCAGGCCGTCAAAGACGTAGACGCGGTGGTGCATGTAGCGGGCATCGTCAAGGCGCGCCGGCCGGAGGAGTTTTTCGCGGTCAATACGCAGGGCACCAAGAACCTGCTCGAGGCCGTGCTCGAGCGCGGCGGCGTGAAACGCTTCGTCCATGTCTCGTCGCTGGCCGCGGTCGGACCTTCAGCGGATGGGACTCCGGTCCACGAGAACGCCGAGCCGCATCCGGTCACCCATTACGGCAAGAGCAAGCTGGAAGCGGAGCGAGCCGTACTGGCAGAAGCCGCGAAGCTTCCGGTCACGGTCATTCGACCGCCCCTGATTTACGGCCCTCGGGATCGCGAGACGCTGGCTTTCTTCAGCAGCATCAAGAACGGCGTGCTGCCGATGATGGGCGATGGCGGTAATACACTGAGTGTCATCTACGGAGAAGATTGCGCCGAGGCCATCGCGCTTGCCGCGACCACCCCGAGCGCGCCTTCCGGCCGCGCCTACTTCGTCGACGATGGCGACGTTCTGGTCTGGCGCGAGGCCTTGAAAGAAGTGGAAGCCGCGATGGGCAAGCGCGCCTTCGTTCGCGTCGGCCTGCCGATGGGCGTCATCAAGCTGGCCGCCGCGGCCACGCAGGCCTGGGGCAAGGTCACCAACACCGCCCAAATGCTCACGCTCGACAAGGTCAACGAGCTCTCCCAACGTCACTGGGTCTGCTCGGGCGAAGGCGCGCGCCGCGATCTAGGCTGGACCCCAAAAACCAATTGGGCCAAAGGCACCCGCTTGGCCGTCGCCTGGTACCGCTCCGAACACTGGCTCTAGCCTTCCGCGCTCAGTGCGACAGCTGCCTCCAAAGCCTTTTAAAAAGGATCTCGCGAGCTCAGGACGCGAATTGCTTGTCCGGGAGGAGCTTGGCGACTGCGTCGCGGAGGTCGCGGACGGTCCGGATGCGCGAAAGCTCTTCGTCCGGAATACGCACGCCGAGCTGCTCCTCGAAGAAGCTGACCAGCTCCATCACGGTGACCGAATCCATGCCCAAACTGGCGATGACGGTGTCGGGCTTCAGATCCGGCAGGCGGCGGTTGTCCACCTGCATGGCGGCCGTTTTGAACATCTCCACGACGTCGATGGGTTGCTGCATGGGCTAGTCGATCCTCTTCAGAGAGTACTGCGCCAAAGATGTATAGTGCTTCTCGAACCCGGTCACGCAGGTCGAGAGATACCGCTCGTAGTCGTCATAGACCTTGTCGCTCCAGGTCTCGCGGATCTTCGCCTCGTTCTTGCGCAGGCGATCGCGCCAGTGCCAGGTGGTCTTGAGGTAGTCGAGCCGGCGGGTCTTGAGCTCCACCACTTCCCAGTAGGGATTCACCGCCGAGATGATCTCTTCCAGCCGCGGAACGATGCCGCCGGGGAAAATCTCGTAGGTCACCCAGCCCAGGTCGCGAACGTCCTGCCGGTCGCGCGGCACGAAGTTGCGCAAGATGGTCTGCAGGCCGAAGTACGCGCCGGGCTTCGTCCACTCGTGCGCGAGCTTGAAGTAGTTACGATAGGCCGGAATAGACTTGCCGTCGCGCGCTTCCTGAGGGGACACGATGTGCTCCATCATGCAGATGGAAACGACGGCGTCGAAGGTAACGGGCGGCTTGTAGTCGAGGTAGCTGCAGACCTGAGCGGTCACGCCCGGTAATTCGCGGCGGCGGATCTCGGCGCACTGCGCTTCGCTTAAAGTTATGCCGTGAGCGGCTGTAACCTTGTTGACCAGCGACTGGTACTCGAGGTTCGCGCCCCAGCCGCAGCCGATGTCGAGCACGGTCGAGCTCGTGCTCACGTGCGCGAAGCCGGACAAAATCCGCAACTTCTCCAGCTGCGCGTCCTCCAGGCTGCGCTCGCCGGGATGCCCCGGCGGCGGCATCTCCATGCGGTCCTTGCCATCGTCGAAGATGCCGCAGGTGTAGTTCATCCGCTCGTCGAGCCAGAGGCGGAAGAACTCGTTGCTCACGTCATAGGAGACGGCGATGTCTGCTTTGCTCGAACCCATTCTCTAAGCTCCCCACCGTTTCAAGAGGCCACGCGCCCCGTGCTTCGCGCGGCCCATCCATGACAACGCCAGATGCTTGGCGACTGCAAGCCTCGTGCTGCCGCCGCGGCCAGCCTTGCCCAGCTTGCCGGTCAGATACTGCTCGCGGGTCTTGCGCCGCTGCAACTTGCCGGAAGAGGTCTTGGGCAACGCTCCCGGAGAAACCAAAGACACGTCGCTCACCGAGAGGCTGAACTCCTCGTTCACCCTGGTCAAGATGGTGGCTTTCAGCGTCGCTTCATCGCGTTCGCGCGTCTCGGCCGCCACGACGATCTCTTCCGACGACGCTCCAGGCCGCGTGAAGACCACGGCCGAACCTTTGCGAATGCCGGGCAGCTCGTTCACCAGCCACTCGATGCGCTGCGGATAATAGTTGCGGCCGTTGATGATGAGGATGTCCTTGATGCGCCCGCTGACGTGCACTTCGCCGCCCGCGAGGTAGCCGAGATCGCCGGTCTTCAGCCAGCCGCCGAAACCCGCCTCGCGAGTCGCCTCCGGGCTGTTCCAATACCCTTTGGTCAGCGAGGGCCCGCGGAAGCAGATCTCTCCGACGCTGCGCTCCGGCAAGAGCCGCCCGTCTTCATCCTGGATGGAGACCTCGTGGCCCGGGATCACCCGGCCGCAGTTCACCACTTCCAGCCCTTTGCCAGGCGCGGCTTTCTTGTCTGCGTGGTAGCGATCCGAGTCGATGCGATCGACCTTCAAAGGCTCATCGAGGCCGATGAAGGAGATGGCGAGCGTCGCCTCCGCCATGCCGTAGCAGGGCAAGACCGCGGTCGGCCTCACCCCTGCAGCAGCGAACTTCTCCACGAACGCGCGCATGGTTTCGGGATTGATCGGCTCGGCGCCGCAGCCGAAGACGCGCATCCGCGACAAGTCCCACCGCGCCAGCTGTTCGGCCCGCGCGCGCTTGGTCACCAAAGCGTAGGCGAAGTTTGGCGCGAACGACATGGTGCCCTTGTACTTGTGGAGCGTCTCCATCCAGATGGTGGCGTTCTTGATGAAGCTCAGCGTGGGAATGTAGACGGTGGGGATCTTCAAGAAGATGGGCGCCAGCACGAGGCCGATGAGACCCATGTCGTGGTAGAGCGGCAACCAGGAGACCGCCACGTCGATCGTGGGGTCGACCTTCAGGCAGTCGTAGACGATGGCCTTGCAGTTCGCCGCCAGGCTGCCGTGCGTGACCATCACTCCCTTGGGCAGCGCGGTGCTGCCGGAGGTGAATTGCAGGAACGCCAGATCGTCTTCTGCGAAGGTCTCGGCGGGAGGCAGCGGCGTGCCCGGCAGCTCGCGCTGCAGGTCTTCGGCGATGATGACCTTCTCGATCGACGGAATCCGCCCCACCGCCGACCAGAGGATTTTCGCCACGCGCTCGGTGGTTACCAAGGCCTTAGGCTTCGCGACATTCAAGATGGTGACGAGCGCGTCCATGAACGCGTCGAGCTTCCCGAGCGAGAGCGGCGGGTACAGCGGCACTGGAACCGCGCCCATCCACAGACCGCCCAGGAACGCCGGGATGAAGTGCTCGCCTTCGGGGATGACCAAGGCGATGCGGTCTCCGCGAACGATGCCCTGGGCCAAAAAGTGCGCGGCGCGCTGCTGTGCGGCCAGCCGGACGTCATGGAACGAGAGGAACAGGTCCTCGCCCGGTCCCTTGGCTCCAGCAAAGGTGAAACCGCTCTCGCGGAAGCCCTCGCAGGCATCCAATCGGTCTACGACGCCCGTCATTGGCGCCCCGTGTAACGGCTTGCCCGGCGATACGTCAAGCCGTCCGTGACTTTACGCAGGATTCTGGGATATGTCGTCGGCTGAACGGAAGAGGTGTTTGCGTGCGCGAAGGCCGTAGCCTCATCGAGTCGAGCAGGGCGTTCGCGCCGGAGTCGGCCGCGCGCAGCTGGTGGGCGGTGCTGAGCACCACTACGCTCCTGCTGGCTGCCCTCGTGACCCTGTGGCAACCGCTCTTCTGGCCACTGCGCGCCGCGCTCTCCGTGGCTACCGGTTTCCTGGTGGTGCGGCAGTTCATCCTCTTCCACGACTACATGCACGGCGCGCTCCTGCGGGGCTCCAAGGTTGCCCGCTGCATCCTCTATCCCTTCGCCATCCACTCCATGACCCCGCCGCGGGTCTGGCGCGAGACGCACAACTATCATCACGCGCATACCGCCCAGCTGGTCGGGTCGAGCATCGGCTCGTTCGCAACCATGACCACGCAGCAGTGGAAGGAGGCCACGCCGTCCGCGCGCGCCCGCTACAAGCTCATCCGCCATCCGCTGACGGTGGTCTTCGCCTACTTCACGATCTTCATGTTGGACATGTGCGTGATGGCGTTCTTGCGCGCGCCCAAGAAGCGCTGGGACTCGTTGCTGGCGCTGGTGGTCAACTGGGGCGCGACCGCGTTTATCTGGTCGAAGTTCGGGTTCGCCACCTTCGCCTTCGTCTGGTTCGTGCCGCTCTTCACCGCCTGCGCCGTGGGCGCCTATCTCTTCTACGCGCAGCACAACTTCGAAGGCCTCGTCATCCAGAAGCGCGAGAGCTGGTGCTACGATCGCGCTGCGCTACACTCCTCGAGCTTCATGGAGATGGGGCCGGTGCTCTCCTATCTGACCGCGAACATCGGCTACCACCATGTGCATCACCTGAACCCGACCATCCCGTACTACCGGCTGCCGGAGGCGATGAAGGCCATGCCGGAGCTGCAGAATCCGGGGCGGGTGCGGCTGACTCCGTCGGTGATCGCCGCGACCTTCGCGCTCAAGCTGTGGGATCCGCAGCTGGGCCGGATGGTCGGCTATCCCCAGAACGGCGTCGAGCCCGCCTTGAACAGCCAGCAGCAGGCCGCCCACGGTCAGTAGTAGTTGCGGGCCGGCGAAACGCGCGGCGGCTCCAGGATCTTCATCAAGAGCGCCCCGGCGATGAAGCCGCCGACGTGCGCCCAGACGGCGACGCCGCCGCTCTGCGTGGGAGCGCCGAGCGAGCCGATGCCTTCCAGCAGCTGCGTTCCGAACCAGAGCGCCAGGTAGATGAAGGCCGGAATGGGGATGAAGAAGAACGGCCAGGTCACCACCTTCGCGCGCGGGAACGTCACTAGATACGCCCCGAGCACTCCCGCGATGGCACCCGACGCGCCGACCGTCGGCAGCTCCGAAAAGCCATCGAGCGCGACCTGGGTCAAGCCCGCGAGCGCCCCGGCGAGCAGGTAGAAGAGCAAGAAGCGCGCGTGGCCCAAGCGGTCCTCGACGTTGTCGCCGAAGACCCAGAGGTAAAGCATGTTGCCGATGAGGTGCAGCCAGCCGCCGTGCCAGAACATACTGGTGACGAGCGGCAGGTAGCGAACCGGATCCAACGGGTTGGCATCGTTGAAGCGCGAAGGCACGAGGCCGTAGGTAAAGACGAAGCGCTGCAACACGTAGGGGCGGAGCGCCGTCTCGTGCAGGAAGACCAGCGTGTTGACGACGACGAGCGAGATGGTGATGATCGGGGCTGTGCGCGATTTCTGGGTGTCGCGCAGTGGGAACATCGCTCGTGCATAACCCAGCCAGCCGAATCGCGCTCGGAGTGAGGCATGGTAGAGGCTGCGTATGAAGCAGAGGCGGCACGAGCCGCAAGCCAGCGGGCCGATGGCGGCGTGACTTTGTGCGGCTCGATGCAGTGCCCGTTCTATGTGCATCGCGCCTTGAAGCGGCTCTTGCGGATAGAAGACTCGCAGCTCGCGGTCATCCAAGTGGTGACCGGCGGCGGGTTTGGCGGCAAGGAAGATTTTCCGTCGATCATCGCCGGCCACGCGGCGTTGCTCGCGCGCAAGTCGGGGCGGCCGGTGAAGATGATCTACCAGCGCGAAGAAGACGTCGCGGCCACCACCAAGCGGCATCCGGCGGTGATGACCTACCGCACGGCCGTGGCGCGCGATGGAGAGCTCCTTGCTTGCGAGATCGACGTCATCATGGACGGCGGGGCCTACGTGACCCTGTCGCCCGTGGTGGCTTCGCGCCGCGTGCTGCATGCGGAAGGCGCCTATCGCTGGAAGCTCGCGAGCATCGAGTGCCAGGTGGTGCAGACGCACACGCCGCCCAACGGCGCCTTTCGCGGCTTCGGCGTTCCCCAGACCATCTTTGCCGTCGAAGCGCATCTGGAGAGGATCGCTCACGGGCTGGGTCTGGACCCGCTGGAGGTACGCCGCCGCAATCTCCTGCGGCTCGGCGACGTGCTGCCGGCAGGCCAGGTTCTGCGCAGCAGCGTCTCGGCGCGCGAAGTGCTGGATGCGGCAGCGGCGCGCAGCTCATATTCTGTCAAACAGGCTGAGTTTCTGGCTGATCAAGGCGTCAAGCGGCGCGGCATCGGGCTCTCTCTAGGTCGACACCTACGAGGTCTCTTTGGTCGGCGTGACGACGGCAACCGACGTGGGCCGCGCCATTCATCCCCTACTCGGGAAGGGCCAGATCGAAGGTGGAACCGTGTAGGCGCTGGGGTACCGCGGCCGTGAGATTTGTCGTCAATGGAGCAGCGCGGTCGGTCGAGGTGCACGGCTTGAAGCGGCTCCTCGACGTGCTTCGCGAGGACCTTGGACTGACCGGCGCGAAAGAAGGCTGCGGCGAGGGCGAGTGCGGCGCCTGCGCGGTGTTGCTCGACGGCGAATTGGTCAACTCGTGCCTGATCGCGGCGGCGCGCAAGGGCCTCCGCCTGGCTTTGGAGAAGGACATCGCGCCCATCGACGACATCCGCGCGATCGCCATCTACCGCGGCCGGGTGACGGCCAACCTGCTCTCGCGGCTGCTCGAATGATCCTGCTTCGCGGCGGCATGATGGTGATGATGGACGCGCGCCGGCGCACGCTGCGTGGCGATTTGCTCGTGCGTGAAGGACGTATCGAAGCCATCGGCTCGAGGCTGCGTGCTCCGAAGGGCGCGGAGGTCGTCGACTGCGCCGGCAAAGCCGTGATTCCCGGATTGGTTCAGGCGCACGTCCACCTCTGCCAGGTGCTCTTCCGCAACCACGCCGACGGCCTCGCGCTCCTCGACTGGCTCTCGCAGCGCATCTGGCCTTTCGAAGCCGCGCACGACGAGCGATCGCTGGGCTTCTCCGCGCGCCTCGGCCTCGCCGAGCTGCTCCTGGGGGGCACCACCGCCATCCTCGACATGGCCACCGTCCGGCACACCGAAGCCGTGCTGCACGCCGCGGCCGCGAGCGGCATTCGCTACACGGGCGGCAAGTGTCTGATGGACACCAAGGCCGGCCCTCTCGGGGAAGAGACCGAGGCCGCGCTGCTGGAGACGGAGAGGCTGGGCCGCAAGTGGCACGGCCGGGGCCTCGTCCGTTGGGCGCTGTGCCCTCGCTTCGCCTTGAGTTGCTCGAAGGCGATGCTCCGCGAGGTGCATCGTCTCTCGGAAGAGAACGGCTGGCTGATTCATACCCACGCCAGCGAAAGCAAGGCCGAAGTGAACCTGGTTCGCGAGCAGACCGGGCTGGACAGCGTCGCCTATCTCGCCTCGGCGGGCCTCGCGGGACCGCGAACGGTGCTCGCGCACTGCGTGCACCTCACGCCGCGCGAGGTGTCGATCATGGCGCGCGCCGGCACCCATGCGGTGCACTGCCCGGGGGCAAATCTCAAGCTGGCGAGCGGGATCGCGAATGTCCCCAAGCTGCTCGCCGGCGGTGTGAACGTGGCGCTGGGCGGCGACGGCGCGCCCTGCAACAACACGCTCGACGCGTTCCACGAGATGCGCCTCGCCGCGACGCTGCACCTGCCGCAATCCGGACCACGCGCGATGCCGGCAGCCGAAGTGCTGGCCATGGCCACCATCCGCGGCGCCAAGGCTCTTGGTCTGGCAGACGAGATCGGCTCCTTGGAAGCCGGCAAGCGCGCCGACATTGCCGTGGTCGACCTCTCGGGCCCTCACTGCCAGCCTTCGGGCGAAGATCCCCACGCCAC
>Ga0105856_1001388_pt1 | contig 10349 bp, 9 predicted proteins | sample OrgsoiDNA_201060_FD_89681 | JGI IMG/M metagenome (GOLD analysis project Ga0105856, IMG submission 89681) | Permafrost soil microbial communities from the Arctic, to analyse light accelerated degradation of dissolved organic matter (DOM) -... | ecosystem: Environmental > Terrestrial > Soil >...
CAGGATTAATCAATTAAATTATCATCCTCTAGCAACTCTACGTTAATCAGATTTATTTAATTTTCAAAATTGCTTACAAGAGCATATGCTTAATTCTGGCATTATAATATATATTTATATATTGTCGTTACTTATCAAGATTTTTCTTTTTGATTTTCGGACAAGCACAGTGAGAGCCTGTTCGATATCGATTCCATTCTCAGCTAACAGACAAGCTGCGAAGAATACTCCGTGAAGAGGGATAAGTAGCTGCGCCGCCATGCAAAGTCTGACTTGAAGAGGGTTCATGCAAACCAGCATACGTCCTCGTAGAAGAGGACAATTTGCGCTATGTCAAGGTTTTGTGCGGCCGGCTCTATTGACCTAAAAATTTAGGCTAACAAATTCCGGTTGATTTACAACGTGGCCCAAAATTGTGGTGACAATATGCCAGTGTTTCTGTTGTTGTTCGCTAAGGACTCAACAAGCCAGCGGCGTACTTAGCAGGTTTGCGGCTAGGCAAGAGTCATGGCAAGAATATCTAAAATATCTGCGCGGTTGACGATGATGGGTACTCTGATCCAGCATAGTCCGAAGATCGCGTGGCGAATCTCTGCCACGCTGCGATGGAAGTAGTTTCGTATAGGTTAGGAAAACCGAGTCAACTCGCGACCATGCGATGCATGACTACCAATGTCCGAACGCCTGCCACTCTTTCCTCGCTTCCCCGGGTGCAGCACCCTATCAATATCAGTCACGATCAAGGAAGTCAGGCCCAGGAAGTCGATGAGGCCTTTGAGGCTATAGCCGAATGCCCCCCTATCTCAAGAATGTTCAGGTAGGTCGGCGGTGCTCACCAGAGCCTAGAGCCACGTCATACGGCGCATGCACTTCGTGACAATTGGTGAGTATTATTTTTTTTATATTGACTATTATGGGATGGCGCGTCTAGGCAACGGATGAGCTAATCACTTCCAACATACGACTAGGAGCGATCATCGCTCATGTCTATCAGGCCGCGAAGAATGTGCCCGGGAATTTTCCATCAGTAATGGCGCTTGGCGAATCGTAGATACACTATCCCGTCAACAACTTGATGTCCGTGCTGGTCAATCATACATGCATCTCCAACGACCACATAAGGTTCAGGCATAGGGAACAGCGTCGGCGTCAACAGACGGGGGCATCATCCAAAAAACGAAGGGTTTTAGACACTTTGAAACGCTATTGGAAAAATGTGGTTTTTTTAAATAAGACAACCAACAAGCAAGAGGAAATTATGATTTCATGGCGAATCGTATCAGCGCTGAGCTTAATATTGCTCAATTCTGCATGTACTAATTTACAAGCAGTCAACACCACTTCGGGGCAGTTGGTCGCAGCCGCTTCGTCGTGGAACTCAGTGGCGGATGAAATGGAAGCATCGTGTATCCGCCGTAATCTAGTATCTGATCCTGCGAGCGATTGCTCCAACGAAAAGGTGGCTACTCAACATCTTGAGGATGCGAACAAGATTCTGTCTGCCTATTTCACCGCGTTGCAACAAGTCTCCAACGGCTCAAACTTTACGGTAGATGCCAAACTCACGAATCTGTCAAAGAGCGTTGCAGCCATTCCTAAACTGAACAGTGCCCAAGTTCAAGCCGTTAGTGGCCTCGGATCATTCTTGGCAAACATGGCAACGAAAGCGCAAGAGGAACGCACAATCAAAAATCTGATTTTGGCTGTGCCACAAGCTGAAGACATGATGGACGTAATGAACGATGTCGTCGTGAAAGAATTGATACGGGTATACAAAGATGAAGCAACAAATACTTTAGCCACGTTCAACTCCTACATTCTACAGTCAGGCGCGAACATTGACCTTACAAAACTTGATTGCAAAATGGGAGTTTCAAGTAAAAGTTTCGTAAACGGTACAGCGTACCTGCTTGGGCAAGCCTATTGCGCGAAAAATACTGCGCTTTTTACCAAGATTTCAGCGTTAAATAATTATTCAAACTCCCTGACCACGGCAAAAGCGGCATTAAAAAGTATAGAGAGCGGTAAAGATGACCTCACCGCTCAAGCCATCATCCAACAACTTATTGCACAAGCCACATCTCTGAAGACCGATATTGATGCCATTAATAAGGCATTCTAGCTAGGAGAAACCTATGACCATCACCTCTGAAAATCTGGATTCCGCAGCGGATTTATGTTCGAATGCCGCTGACGCTGCTCTTACGAAACTGATCGAGCTAGGCGCTCGACCGGCCGATGCTAATGCTGCGGCGACATGGGATGCACAGGATTCACTATTGAAGAATAAGATTTCGACGCTAAATAATCTTTCCTCGTCGATTTCCGCGCAAATCGTCTCTAATGCACTCGATCAACAATGGCCAAATCTCAATACTCTCAGCGCAGTTACTGCTTCGGCGCAGGTGGATATTCAAAAAATTGCCGATATAAATCAAGCTATGGCAACGCTAGCTTCAATCATTAATTTTGGGGTGTCAGTTATAACTATGGCAACTCAGCCGTCAGTCGCAAATTCCGAGAGCTTGGCAACCTCTTTTAAGAATATGGCTGGCATCTTGCAAAATTAACCTGTAATCGCAGAGTAACTAATCAAAGTGCAGCAAGTGTACGTGTTCAGCGCTGTCGAGGACGTTGTAAGCCTCCGCTGCGGTCTTGGGTGCAGTTTCATGTTGGGTGAAACTGGACCGCTAGATGCAACGCACCATGCTGTTGCCCACCGGCAGCACGGTGTCTCCCCTCCGCAGTGATGGCAGCGATCATCCGATTAATTGCCATCGTCATGCGATGGGTGGCGTAGGACTTGGGCTGTGTCGCTGACCTACGTAGTTAGCTATCATAGGGGGATGTTCAAGGGTATGCTGCAACAACATTACTAAATAAATGCGTTCTAGCTGGACAAAAAAAACCCGAACCCGTGCAGCAGCATATATCCGTATGTCTACCGAGCGGCTGGCGAAACGGAATGACAGCACCTTCGCGGCCAATTGCCTGATTTTTATTGCATAATAGACATCAAAATTCCTGCCGGCTCGCACACACTGGAGAGTGAGAATGCCTTCTGCCTATGATCCTCTGTGGATGTTCCGCATACCGATGCCGTTATCGGGTGACGTCAGTCGGCCCATCACGACGCCATGGTTTTCGCTGCCGACTAAGGCCAACTTCGCTGGTGACGCTGCTATCGAAGAACGGATCGTGGCCGAGGTCGCCAGCTATGGCAAACAGCTTGGCTGGCTCACCGAGGTCACATTGGCAATGGCCAAACAGGAAATGACGTCTGCAGATACCTTGCACAAGCTTGAAGTGGTCGCGAAAGACATTGAGGCTATCAAGGCTGATCACCGACACTCGTCTTTAGATACCGCGACGGACGCTCTTGATCGCCTCAAGCGCGACGACCCCGAAGGTTATGAGAAGTTGATGACTCGATCAGACGCTGAACATCTGTCGCTCCACATCGAATTTTCCGAGTTCCTGACACGCCATGATTTGACCAGTGTCTTGCAAAGTCTAGACGCAACTATCGAGAAGCACTTCATCCACTTCATAACCCGTGAGGATCCTGATGGCGCGACAGAGTCAGACTTGCGGAATTTTTTCAATTCGATTCCCGAGCATACCTTCTTTAGCATAATGCAAGTCGAACGCGGTTCCGTCATCCTCGATATTTTTGCGCGCTTTCAGTCGGGAGATCCACTAGTGACTGCCGCCGTAGCGCTCGCTGCGCCTAAAATTGGCAGGGCGTTAGCCAAGGGGCTAGACGCCGCTGGTGGTCTTTCTCGAAAAATAATTACAGACGTAATTGAGGAATTTAACATGGATGTAGATATCTGGCTTGAAAATAGGCGCAGGGTGCGTAAAGTTCGTTTGCGCGATAACAACATAACATCTCGAAAAGAGCGATTGCCTAATCCTTAATTCGGACATCCACTTTCTTAGGATTAAATGTTGGCATCGACTGAAATGTAAGTGTCAACGAAATACCGATATCGCAGGCCATTACTCCCCCTTGCCAGATAATAATTATCACTCCTAAAAATTTAGGAGCCATCTTGCTGTAACCTGCTCCCCCCCCCCAAAAAAAATTAGGAACAGATTCTTGCTCCGTGAACTCATAGAGGCATGATCCTGAGTTCCAGATAATTTTGGAGCTTTAAATTGGCTCAGAACAGTGGAGGTCCCGCGCATCACTTAGCGTGTTGCCATCGTTGTAGGAACGTCGGCGACGGCTTACAAAATATCTAAGGGCAGCTCTGCTGGTTGATAACCGGCGTCGAAGCCACCGCCTGCCTTACGTGCGTCAGGAGGCTACTTTGAGAAGAGCAGCCTGCTTTGCTACAGTGCCACGACTGCATCCCACCAACTCCATGATTTCGTTCCAACTAGACTGTCCTGCCTTTAAGTGCCGCTGTATCAAGGCGTTGCGCTCGGCGTCCTCTACACGGCCTTGATACTTGCCTGCTGCCTTGGCTTTTTGCACACCTTGGGCTGCACGTTCACGTCGAGTGGTGTAGTCCTTCCGGGCGATTGCTGCCAGCATATCGAGCATCATAGAGTTGATGGCATCGAACATGCGAGCGGTGGTTTCGTCGGTGGTAGTCATCATCCACGAGGTGGGCAGGTCCAGTGCGACAACCTTGATGCGCTTCTCGTTCAACGCCTGCTTGAGCTTAGACCAGTCAGCTTCGTTTAAGCGTGACAGGCGGTCTACCTGCTCAATTAGAAGGATGTCGCCTGCGGTTGCATCTGCGATTAACTCGAACAGGGCCGGACGTTGAAGTGACGCACCGCTTTCGTTTTCAGTGTAAAAAGCTGCGATGCGCAGTCCACGTTCAGCAGCAAAGGCTTCCAGTTGACCTTTGGCACGAGTGGCGTCCTGTTGCTTGGTTGAGGCACGGAGGTATGCGCGTACAAACATTGATGTGTCCTTTCGACTTGGTGGATGTTATTCCAGTGAGTCTAGTATACACAGTCTATTATATTTGGTCTAGTATAAATGGTTCATTTTAATTTTGCTTGCCTGCGGCAATGACTACAGGTCCAGTCTGATTTGGGCATAGTCAAAATGAACCTCTTACCCGCAAGCACAGACTTCCAGTTCGTTGTAAATTCATCCACACTGCAAATAATTTGAGCAGATATATTGCTGGTCGTGCGGTTCCGTGAGAATATCAATGCATACAGGAAACTCTCATTAATACGCCTTGGAGCCCTAAATCGTTCCAATCGCGCCTCACATACTCGCCGACGGGGGTACTATGGCAATAGGAACTTTGACGGGGTTTTCATTGCCAATGGTTGGCGTACCGACCGACCATACTTACGTTGCTAGCAGTAATGGGCATGTCTGGCCTTGCAACGGACGCTCCTTTGGAGGAAACCCTATATTTGCTGGCGTTGGCAACGTTGATCAGGCGGACTGCCTTGCAATGAAAGATCACTCGGCAGGAGTTAGGTACGGCATTGAGGGTGTTTGTCATCAGATGGCAAACCGAATCTTGTTTCCATCGGGTGGCCTTGTAACGCCAGCCCGTGGATTTAGGCTTTCGGTTCTAGTTTACGGAGTCTATGGTAAGAAGGGGACGATCCACTACTCGCCGCCAAGCAATCCGTGGCCTGAACTTGCGGCATGCCTCAGTCACACTCATCCGTAGGAGCAGAGCCATGATCCAAGACGAATTGTTCGCTCGTAAAATTCATGCCATTCATGCTGGGACGGGTATAGAGGAGGGGGGTATGGACATCCGACATGAAGAATTTACCGCAATGGCAGAAGTCTATCTCGGTCATGATTATGACCAAGATAAGCTGGCTGAAGTTGAACGCATTCAAATACGGATGCAAGAGGGGCAGAATGCACTTACAGTTGCATTCGACGCCAAAAGACTTACAGCAGAACAATATGTCGACGCTTGCAACCAGTTGCTACAAGATTCAATCTCGATCTGTGAAAGGATCTTGGGGCCAGATCACTTTAAGATGCTATTCGGTATCGATGCGAGTGAGACAGTTGGAATTATCGATAAAGAAACGTTTATGGCGGAGCACGGTGAGGTCCAGCGCAAGGATTACTCCTATTCTTACGTCGTTCAACCAAAGCAATTTTACGACTAGCTCTTATCGCACATCGGAACTGTCGCAGGCACAGCGTATGATGCTATAAGTGGTAATGCAGGTAAGATTTGGCGATGATAACGAAGTATTCCAACCTAGTTCAAGAAGAGATAGATGAATCAGTTTTGATTCATGTCCTAGCCAAATAGTGACCGCCCCTCGCGGGTTCCATGCGCCTCCTGAATGGCAATAGAACGTCTTCTTCTTTATCATATAATTCTAGGCACAAGGGCATTATCAAGGGACTGTAGAGCCCATAATGACTTTGATAGAATTTTTCACGTTGCTGGCAGACTACCTTTAGCCCCTGCCCGTGTGATAACAAGCTGGACCACGAGGAAGATCTGCTGAGGGACATTTATTGTCATTTTTACAGGAATCAAATTTGAGTCCTGTATTTGATGACGTATTTATTGATACTTTTAGCATAAAGAAAATTTGCTTCATGTTTATCACCCACTAGTACGCTAGCTCGCTTCCGCACGGCTTTGCATTAGGTAGTATTAAGCAGTCGAGCCTGTAGATATAAGGAACTGTTCTTAAGTGATTGAAGGTTAGATTTACTTAGAGTTTCCTCTAAAAGCCATGAGGGTTACTACATCTACTCCAAGGGTATCTGCCAGCCGAAAGATGTTGACCAGCGCAACATTACGGATACCGCGCTCTACATCGCTAATATAGCTTCGAGCTAGGCCACTTTCTAGGGCCAAGCGTTCCTGTGACCAGTGCAGTTGATTCCTCACAGCCGCAAGGTTCTTACCGAACCCCTTACACAGTTTTTCGTCTTCTTCTGAACGCATTTGACAACTCTCAAAGTCATCAATGCTAGGTTTCTGCCTTGTATAAGGCGACCCTGTTCGAGTGTCAAATTCTTACAACTATGCTAAACTTGCTCTCAGTCTACGTTCCGACATACAGGGAAAAAAATGAGTAGTTTGAAGCTAGGAAGTTTGATTGTGCCGTTGGCCTTTGCTATAACGGGCTGTACAACCATTAGTGTTGATAAATATGTGGAGGAAACATCCGGCAATTTTCCACATATCGGCACCATATCGACAGCACCGGTTGGGGAGGTAATGTTTTCCCAGTTTCGTTACTGGCGAAAGACCGGCTACGCACTCCAGGACTCTGCAAATATCCCAATAGGTGGCGGCAATGTGCAGGTCAATGCAGGCGATTTTCTTGTGAGGGCGACGGTGGAAGGGAAAACCGCTTACTGCACGGAAAAGCCTGCCTTCAAGATGCTCGTGGGAGGAAAGAGCGCTTGTTTCGTTGACCGTAACTCCAACGGGTTATTAGATATCGTCAAGGTCGCATCTGACGTTCTTTGGTATAGCGCAGATTTGAACAGTCCTCTGAAGTACAGCCAAACTGAGGTCATCGTTCCGCGAGCTGATGCAAAAAAGATGGAACTGGTTTATCAAGGGATAAGCAGGGATGTCTTGCGCCTTACTTATCGTGAGTATTTTAATGATATGGCACGTCCGGCTTTCTTCCAAGACGTCACCTATGATGTAGCAGCACTGCCCACTGATATCACATTTAAATCTGTTCGCTTGCATATCATCCGTGCTGGCAACGGAGGTATTGAGTATCAAGCGCTATCTGGATTTTGATTAATATGGCTCAAAACTGAGCCATATTTAGCTCATCAAGGTCTTGGTGGTTGGAGGGGCTGCCCACATCAACAGTCTTGGAAGCCCCCTATATATATATATTTAAAGAGCTTTACAAAAAACTCGCATTATCTGCATCAACAGAATATTCCATTACAAATCAATGACTTACAATGGAAGCATTCTGCATCAGCAATGCATTAATCTGCATCAACTTGCACTAATCCAAGTCTGATACCTTCTTGGGCATCGTCTAACTGTATTGCTGCAATCTCTCTCGGAGTAAGCTTCGGGCTTCGCGGCGCATCAGGTTGCCACACGCCAACCTGAAGCGTCCGACACTCGGGAACGCTCCTTCGTGCGTGTTTGTACCCAAGCCCCTTCATAACCCGCACAATGCTATCAGGCAGTACGTTCTCGCAGCCAGCTTGTTTTAGAGTGCGGAGCAATCGTTCGTTGTGAAATCGTGGCGCTGACCGAACAAGTTGCGTCAGTACATCCTTGAAGTCTCCAACCGACTGGCCCAGCATTCGGCGCAATGCTGGTGTCTGTGTTGTCGAACCGTGCTTGAACCGGCTCAGATCGCGATTCATGAAAAAATTGTAAAAAAATTCATCCATGCCCGGTGCACTTACCCATCGATAAAATTCTTCAAAAAAACGCCCTGATTCATCGAGGTCGACTTTCAGCTTGCTTGGCTCACAAACATAAAAGCGCCGATCTTGCCCATCAAAGTCAAATGGCGTGCTTCGATTCGTACAAATCAGAATCCGCGCATAGATTTCTCGCTGCACAACTTTCTGCACATATTTGGTCTCTACCGGCAATGTCTTCGCAGACATCGAAAATTTAAGCGTCTCATAGGTATCCGGCTTCGGAACAGCATCGTCAAAGCAAACAAGCAAGTTATCAGGAAGCACCTCAGAAAACCTATCCGTAGCCAGACTGTACTTGTCCCGCTGCCACACGTGATTGTGACCAAGTGCGTTCTTAACCAAGGTAGCAATTGTCGATTTTCCGGTCCCCTGCTCACCCGCCATGATCACTCCCCACTCAGGCCGACGGTGCGGGTTTTGGATGATATCGGCACACCAATCCAGCACCATTTCCCGATCCACCGTGTTCATGAAAACACGATCAAAGTATTCTTCAAGAATAGATGGAATGGACAGGATGAGCTGCCTTACAGGCCGATATGGGACGTATGTGTTAGCTAAACTGATGCCATTATGAGTATCATAAAATTGTTCAGGCACTGGCCGAAACCCAGCACCTAATATTTTTGGTAGTCGGTTGACAAGCCTTCTTGGCAACTTCTCAACGAATGTGCCTAAATCACCCTCCACACGAATGCCATTTTGCTTCGCCCAGCTAGGAAACGTGGCCTGAAAGTGCTCAAGCGAGGCATAACGACTGCTGCGGCAATGGAATGCCTTGACGGGAAAGCCGGACGTGTCGATACACCATGAATCGCTCTTCAGGGCGTTAACATACCGAGTGAGGGTCTCTGCAGCATTCAGAGGATGCGACGCTGTCTCACTAGCAGGTGCAGTGAGATAAGGAGGTACAGCGATCAGTTTGATTTGACTGGGGGGATTTTCTTCTTCGGCTGGTCGATGGACACTATCGACACTGTGAACCAAAGCGGGGACCGGAAACGGACTGCCGGAGGCAGTTTGGGGATCAGTGGATGTGATAGTAACAGTAGGCAGTGGATTCATGTATTAACTTCCTTCGATAAAATAGGTTGGCGTCAAAAGTGCAGACGGTAAGGTTTTTCATTGCGTACTTTCAGAGTTTAAAAAACCGAGCTATTTCCATAGTTCGGCAGCAAGAGCCAGCATTGAAGCTGACAAATTTTCATCACCACAGCAAAAAATAGACGAACACAAGCGTCTTCAAAAGCTTAGAAGCTCGTCAATTAATTGGCTGGGATTTGCTACAGGTAGCCCGTAAGGGGCTGTAGTGCGTGATTCCTACAAAGCAAGTTGTGCTTGCATAAGAACCCGGTTGGACTTGCTTTGGTTGGCCGCAATAGACATGCAGGCCAGTCTGCTTTAGGAAGCAGAATAGAACAACTTCTTGTCAGTCTGTCTCGTTGTTTAGGTCCTTCTAATAGTTAGTGAGTCGACATTGTTGCATAGTTGGTTTCAGTTGTCAAGCGGCAATGCTATTCGTACCAGCTAGTCATGGCGTACTTCTTCTAGGCCCCAAACAGCACAGATGGTAGCGTTAGGACGGTCTACCGCCCACTAGCTAGCAAGTAAAGGGAGGACTATTGTCAAGCAGCCAAAGTGTCCGACAGCCTTATAACTCGCCCTATGTCATATTTTTTACCGTGTTTTTGGTAGAGCAAGAATATTTTACAATATGGAATGCTTACCAATTCAACACTCTTCTATCTTTCAGATATTGTTTTCATTGCAACTCATGCTATTCAGCCCGGCTAAGTTCCGCTGGCCCTACTTTCGGATTGTTGTGTTAAGGAAAAAATCACCGTACACTTCGGCCTAGATAGGGCAAAAATCCTGTCCCAATTTTGTCACACTGGAGTGTGGCAAGAACTCAAAATATAGCGAAATTCAGCGATCTACAGCAGCAACACCAATTCCGCTC
>Ga0105856_1001389_pt1 | contig 10343 bp, 8 predicted proteins | sample OrgsoiDNA_201060_FD_89681 | JGI IMG/M metagenome (GOLD analysis project Ga0105856, IMG submission 89681) | Permafrost soil microbial communities from the Arctic, to analyse light accelerated degradation of dissolved organic matter (DOM) -... | ecosystem: Environmental > Terrestrial > Soil >...
CGGTGTCGGCATGAAGCCGCGCGGCGGTTATGCAGCGGGCCTCAAAACCGACGCGTTGCAGGGACGGCGGCTGGGCCTTTACGGTCCGGGCTGGCGTAATCGCGCACTGTCGCCGGAGACCGAACTGCTGTACCAACGCGCACAGTCCGAGCTGGAAGCGCGTGGCGCCGTGGTGGTGCCGGACCCGTTTGCGGGCACCGACTTTGCGTCGCTCGGCCGCCCCGCACCCGGTTCCGATCACTTCGATGCTCGCGGCATGGAAAGCTTGCCGCACGACATGCAGAAATATCTCGAACGTCTTGGACCGGCTGCTGCGCTAAAGACTTGGGGACAGTTCGTGGCGGCCACGCGTGCCGAAGATCCGTTTTCGCCGACGGGCGTGCTGACCTACATGTCGAGCTTGCCTAACTTCGAAGCGAGTTTGAGAGACCCGTCTGCACCGCCGGTCACCGCAGCGTTTTTTGCACTGCGCGAAACCTATCTCGCCATCTTCGAAGACGTAATGGAGCAACATGCACTCGATGGTCTCGTGTTCCCGCAACTGAGGGATGCGCTGCCCCCTCGGGAAGGGACCGAAACGCTGCACGAAACCACGGTCTGCGAGATCAACATCGCCGGATTGCCGGGTGTCACGGTGCCTGCCGGTTATTACGAATCGGGCTCGCCGTTCAACCTGATCTTCGTCGGCCGGCGCTGGAGCGAACCCGCTTTGCTGGCGATGGCTTACGATTACGAGACTGCCACCGGCCACCGGCGTTCGCCCACGTTGCGGCTCTGAGCCGGCTTGAGTGCGCAGCAATCGACCGGATACGGCCGCCCTCAACGGCGGTCGGCCCGGTGCGTAGAGGATTTAACACGAAGCCATGTCAGAGCATCGATACCAAGAGATTCTTACCCGCCTTCGCGACGACGGACGTGTCTCCGTCACGCCGCTTGCGAAGATCCTGGATGTCTCCGAAGAGACCATCCGGCGCGACTTGAAGGAGCTGGAGCAGAGCGGCATGTTGCGCCGCATCTATGGGGGCGCGGTGCCGCCACGGCTCGACCTGGAGCGGCCTGTCACCGAACGCGGCAAGGTCAACGTGCGCGGCAAGGCGAAGGTGGCCGAGCTTGCGGAGGTCCTGGTCGAAGACGGCATGTCGATTTTTATCGACTCGAGTACGACGACAACGGCCTTCGCGCGGCGTCTGGTTGGCCGCAACCTGACGGTGACGACCAACTCCATTGACGTGGCCTTGCTGCTTGGCACGAGCATCAACCGCGTGAATCTCACGCCCGGCATGCTGCGCGGCAAGGACAACGCACTGGTGGGGTATGAGACGCTCGGTTACGCCCGGCGGTTTTTCTACGACGCCGCGTTCATGGGCATTGCTGCCTGCGACCTGCACCACGGCTGGATGGATTATGAGGAACACGAATCAAATCTGCGCGGCGTATTGAAAGCACAGACCCGTAAAAGCGTGGTGCTTGCGGACATCGATAAATTCGGACGTCAGGCCTATCTCAACACCTTCCCGATCAACGAGAAGCTGACGGTGGTCTGCGACCGAATACCGCCCGCATCATTTTTGGAGATTTTTAACCAGCATGATATCGACCTCATTCATCCCTGAGCCAGCCGGTTCCGGGAAAGCCGGCGTCGGGCAGGTCGCTCGCATGCTTGAGCAGTTCGCAGTATTCGGCGGCCTTGAAACGGGCGGCGTCACGCGCCTCTGTGCGAGCGCTGCCGACGGTGAAGCCCGTGATGCATTCGCGGCCCTGCTTGAGGCCGCCGGGGCGCAAGTGCGCACCGACAGCGTCGGCAACCAGTACGGTATTTTTCGTCTGGCCGCGAGTGAAGATGCCCCGCTAGTCATGATGGGCTCACATCTGGACAGTCAGCCGCAAGGCGGTCGCTTCGACGGGGTGTTGGGCGTGCTCGGTGCGCTCGAAACCGGGCGTCGCCTGATGCAGGCGAAACGTGAAGGTGTTGTCTTTAACGCGGATTTCTGTGCGGTCAACTGGACCAACGAGGAGGGTGCACGCTTTCGCCCCAGCCTGCTCGGAAGCGGTACGTTTTCCGGTCGTATCAACGCGGAGGACGCACTGGCGAGCCGCGACGACGATGGCTTGACGCTGGCAGAGGCGCTTGATGCGATCGGTTATCTCGGCACGGACAAACCGCCGCCGGTGCCGGCCTGCTATGTCGAGTTGCATGTGGAGCAGGGCGCGATCCTGGAAACGGAAGGCGTGCCCATCGGTATCGTCACGCGCAACTGGGGCGCGGCCAAGATGGATGTCTGCTTCCACGGGGAGCAGGCGCATACGGGTCCAACGAAGATGCAATCGCGCCGCGACGCGTTGTTTGCCGCTGCGCAAACCTTCTGCGAGGTACGCAATATTGCGGACCGGTGGCCGGACCAGATTCATACCTCCGTCGGCCGGCTGGTCGTGCAGCCAAATTCGCCGAATGTGGTGCCCGCGCGTGCCGATCTGTCGATCGAGTTGCGCGCGGTCGACGACGGCATCCTGAGAAGCGCCGAGGAAATGGCTACGCAGGCGATCCAGAAGGCGGCCGTGAAAGCCAACGTCCGGGTCGATGTCAGCAGCCGGACTGCGCGGCCGATCCGCACCTTGCCGGCCGCGCTCATTGACCTGATCAAACTCTGCACGGCCGAGACCGGCCACATCGCTCGCGAGATCGATACGGTGTCCGGTCACGATGCCCTCAGCCTGCTGGACGTTTGTCCGACGGGGCTGATCTTCGTTCCGAGCGTGGGCGGCATTGCGCACAACGAGCGCGAAGAAACGGATCCAGATGACATCGAGCGGGGCATGGCGGTCCTCACGCGGGTTGCCCGGCGTCTATGCCAGTCGTCGGGCGATCCGAAGCAGGCCGCCATGCAGGAAGCGTTTTAGCCCGTTTTCCTTAGCTTGAAAATTCGGCGGCATGGGGCTCACCAGGTTCATCCGAGGAGCGTGATTTCATGAAAGCACCAGGATCTGCGTCAACCGATTCGGAGCGCGCGGCCGAACTCGCCCTCGGTTCGATCGAGGCGTGGCGGCATCGGACGATCGGCTACGAGCGTGCGGTCATGCCCGTGATGTCGCCGGTTCATCGTGCGGTGGCAAGCGATTGCTGGCGCGTGACGCTCGACGACGACACCGCCTTCTTCATGAAGGTGATCAATCGTGATCTGATCGAACCCGTGGATGTGGCCGCGACCTATCGTGCGGCGGACGCTGCGGCGGCCCGTTCGCTGACGCCCGCGCCACGCTTTCTGATCGAAAGCGCCGGGGCCGCGGTCTTCGACCTGCTCGACGCCGGATGGGAAACCGCTCGTCTGGACGACTTGTCGCGTCCCGATGTGCTCGCGAAGCTGCTCGAGGCAAAGCGGGCCATCAACACGCTGGCGCCGTTCGAGCGCGACACGAATGTCTTCGACAGGATCGATTGGCTGGCGCACGAGGCCAACCAGCGCCGCGTGCCTTTGCCATCGGATGTCTTGCCGCTGATTGCGATAGCCGCGCGCATGGGACACGCGATCCAGGCGTCGGGCGTGGACCGTTGCCCTTGCCACGCCGATGGCACCGCCTCCAACGTGATGCTTCATGAGGACGGTCGGCTGCAACTGGTTGACTTCGACGAAGCCGCCAACACGGACCCGCTGTTCGACGTCGCCGTCACGCTGAACGAAATACTGAGCTTCGAAAGCGAATGGCCCGGGGCGCTGGAAATGGCGCAAGGGCGGGTAACCGACGATGCCCTCAATCGCTGTCGCCTGTACGCGTTCGGCGACGATCTGCGCTGGGGCTTATGGGGCCTGTTGATGGACGCTGGTTCGCCTCGCCGTAGCATCGAATTTTTGAAATACGCACAATGGAGGCTGCTCCGCTGCCGCATGGCGCTCGACCGCATGGATCTCGACGAGATGCTGAGCCATGTGTGACGGCCGCGGCGTGGACATCATTCACGAGGCCCGACGATCATGCAGATGAAGGTTCTGGGAGCGGCTGCGAGCGACACCGAACGTGACATTGAAAATGTACTCCGTTCGGTACAGCCGTGGGCCGGGCGGTCGCTGCGTTACGCGCCCGTTTCCGGCGGCATCAGCAACACGAACTGGCGGGTCTGGGTTGATGACGAACCCGCGAGTTTTTTTGTCAAGATTCCGGGGCGCGGCACGGAGCAGTTTATCGACCGGAAAGCCGCGTTTGCCGCGAGCAAGCAAGCCGAGCTGATTGGCATTGGCCCGCGTCTCTACGATTATGCCGCCGCGCAAGACGTCGAGATCAACGACTTTGTTGACGGCCGGACGACGTGCTCCAACCGCGACTTTCTCGAGCGTAGCGTGCGCTCGTCGGTCATGGGTTTGTACCGTACGCTCCATGCTTCGCCGCTGCTGCCGTTGACCAAGACCATCTTCGGGCTGATCGACGAACACGTCGCCCAGGTTCGTCAGATGAATGGGAAGCTGCCCGCGGATTTCGACCGGTTGCTTGCGGAGTATCACAACGCGCGTGCGGCCATTGAAGCGTCCGGGCTAGATCTGGTGCCGTGCTTCAATGACCCCATGCCCGGCAATTTCTTGCGCGACGAAGCAGGGTCGATCATCTTGATCGACTACGAGTACGCGTCGAACAATGACCGGTGTTATGACCTCGGTGCGTTGAGCGGTGAGATGTTTTTTTCCAGTGAAACCGAAACGGAGATCATCGAGACATACTTTGGCCGCGTCGATCCGCAGATCAGCGCGAGGGTTGTCGTGCACAAGGCGTTGGCCGACCTGAAGTGGGCAACGTGGTCGATGATCCAGAACGAGATGTCGACGCTGGACTTCGATTACTTCAAATACGGTGCATGGAAATTCATGCGGGCGCGCTCGGTCATTGACGGCCCGCAATGGAGCCGCCTCTTGAAGGAAGTGTGAGCGCGTTGAAGCGTCGCGTTCAGAATCGGTCGGCCCTGAAAGGGTGCAAATCGACGAGAGGTTTTTCGCCCGTCACCAATTCCGCAATAAGGCGCCCCGTAATCGCACCGAGCGTCAGTCCGTGATGCGCGTGCCCGAATGCGAACCACAAGTCGTCATGCTTCGGCGCGGCGCCAATGATTGGCATCATGTCGGGTGTGCAGGGACGGCGTCCCATCCAGGGTTCATCGTCGAGGCGCTGTTCCAGCGGGAACAAACCGCGTGCGATCGGTTCAACGGCGTCCAGTTGCGCGGGTGTCTTGGGTGCGTCGCGAAGCGCGAGTTCCGCGCCCGTAGTCAGGCGGATACCGCGCGACATCGGCGCGATCAGGTAACCGTTTTCAACATCGAGTACCGGATGGTTCAGGTGCGCGTCCGATCTTGCCGCGTAGTGCATGTGGTAACCGCGCTTGACGGCCAGTGGCAGGTTGTAGCCAAGCCGCTTGGTGATATCGCCGGACCAAGGGCCCATCGCGATCACGGCCGTTCGCGCGCTTAGCAAACCCGCTTGCGTATTGACAGTCCAGTGGTCCTTCAGCGTAGTCGCATCGCCAATAAAAAACCGCCCGCCCAGTTTGTCGAAATACTGTGCATAGGCCGTGACCAGCGCATTCGGGTCGCTGACAGAATCGGCCGCCGTGTAGCGAAGCGCGCCTTTCAACGAAGGGTCCAGATCAGGTTCGGTCTGGCGCAAACGCGTTGGATCGAGGGCATCGAAGCTCACGCCAAACTCGCGCTGCCAACGCTGCACGACGGCCATTTCCGAATCTTGCTTCGCGTTCGTCCTGAACACCTTGATCCAGCCGCTCGGACGCAGCAACGTGCTTGCACCCGCTTCGGCAGCAAGCATCCGATGCTCCGTCACGCAATGCTCGATCAGCGTCGCGTACCATCGTGCGATCACAGCGTGCCGCGACGGATGCGAGTTGCGCCAGTACCGCCAGAGAAACGGCGCGAGCTTGAGCATGGCGTTGGGGTGATAGCGGACATCGAGCGCGGTGTTGCGCGAATATTTCAAGAGTGCGCTCAGCGCACGCGGAAACGCGTACGGATAAACCCCTTCGCGCTGGATGAGTCCCGCGTTGCCGAACGAGGTCTCGTTGCCCGGGGGCTTGCGGTCGACGAGCGCGACCGAGCGGCCGCGCTTTTGCAGATGCACCGCGATTGATACACCTACAATGCCGCCGCCGAGCACGACGGTATCGAATTTCATATGCGTTTCCTTGGCGGTTCAGGCGAGCGCGGTCACGGCGACTTCGACGTCGCAGCCGGGCTTCATCAGCAGTGCCTGAACGCAGGCGCGCGTGGGGGCATGGCCCTCGGGAATCCACGCATCCCAGACGGCATTGAATTCGGCGAAGTGCTTTGGGTCGCTCAGCCAGATGTTGGCCGTGACCAGCCGGGTCTTGTCGACGCCGGCAGACGCCAGCAACGTATCGATTCGCGCGAGGATATTGCTCGCCTGTTCAGTGATCGATTCTTGGGCGTTGTCCGGGACCTGCCCCGCAAGATGGACATAACCGTTCGCGATCACTACTTGACTCATCCGCGCGTTCGTTTGAAGACGTTTGATTTCGTTTGACATGGTTCAGACGGTCGATGTGCCGGTAGTGCCAGTCGTGGTTTCACCGGCGGTATTGAAAATGGGTGGCGAAGTGACGATCGATTTCAGCGAGATTGTCGGTTGCGTCAGCTTTGATAAATCGGGCCGCGGGCGGCACAGGACCGGCGATGCTTCGAACGCTTGCTCCAGCGCATGAGCAACGGCGAGCGTCTTGTGATCGTCATGAAACGGCCCGACGATCTGCAGTCCGAATGGCATGCTGGCGTGATCGACGCCGCACGGTATCGAGATTGCCGGATGCGTGGTCAGCGTGACCACGTAGGTGAGCGCCAGCCATCGATAATAATTCTGCTGCGCGCGTCCGCCAATCTGCGCAGCATACAACTCTTGCCACGGGAACGGCGAGACCGGCGTAGTCGGCGAGAGGATCACGTCGTACTCGGCGAACGCGGACTGGAAGCGCTTGAAGATGCGCGTCTGTTCGGCTTGCGCCCAGGCGCTGTCGGCAAGCGTCATGCTTGCGCCCATTTCGTAGTTCGCCCGCGTGTTGGGTCCGAGCGTGTTCGGGTCGCGTGCGTAGGCATCCGCCAAGCCCGCGACGAAACTCTCCGCGCGGATCACGTCGAAGCAACGGTGGACATCGCCGAGATCGAAGCGCACTGGCTCGCACGTATGGACCATTGGCTTGAGTGCCGCCATGCGCTCGCGAAAAATCTGGCGGATGTTTTCATCGACGTCGCAACTGTCGAAATCCTCCGTCCAGCCGATGCGCAACGTGCTCAGGTCCAGCGCTTGCGGCGTGGCGAAACTTAAGGGATCGGACTCGTAGCCAAGTGGATCGGTAGCCGAAATGCCCGCGGTCGCAGCGAGTTGCAGGCAGGCTTCAGCAACGGTCCTGCCCATGGGTCCGACGACGGATATCGGCGTCCAGCCCAGCAGCTTGCGTGAATTCGGCACGAGTCCGGGCGATGGCCGGAAGCCGACCACGCCGCATTTCGATGCCGGTATGCGAAGCGATCCGCCGGTATCCGAGCCGGTGCAGACCGGCAGCATGTCGCAGGCCAGCGCGGCCGCTGCGCCACCCGATGAACCGCCTGCATTCAGCTCGGGATTGAACGGGTTGCCGGTCGCGCCCCAAACCGGGTTGCGCGTATTCGCGCCCGCGCCGAGCTCTGGCACGTTGGTCTTGGCGACCAGGATCGCGCCCGCTGCACGCAGGCGTTCGACGAGCAGGACATCGCGGGACGGGACGTTGCCGCGGGAGATCGGCGACCCGTAGGTCGTGAGCAGGCCTGCTGTATCTTCCAGGTCCTTCACGCCGAGCGGCAACCCATGCAGCAAGCCGAGTTTCTCGCCGTTCAAGACCTGGCGCTCGGCGGTTTTAGCCGCGATGCGCGCTTCGGGGTAACACGTGGCCGTGACCGCGTTCACTGCCGGGTTGATCGCTTCGATCCGTTCGATGCAGGCCTCGAGCAACTCGACCGGAGATATCTCTTTCGAGCCGATCATGCGGCGCAGTTCAACGGCGGATCGGCTTATCAATTCAGTGTTGTGACTCATGAAGTCTCCTTAAACTTGTCCTGCTCAGCTTCACGGAAGTGACTGGCCGGTGCGGTCCTTCAGCCAGATGACCGGCACAAGCGAGATCGCGCAGGCCGCGGCGACATACCATGCCGGCGCGAGCGGATTGCCGGTTCGCGCCACCAGCCAGCTCGCGATGAACGGCGAGAAGCCGCCGAAAAACGATGCACTTACCACGTAGGTCAACGCAATACCTGTCGCCCTGACATGCTTCGGAAACAGCTCGGGGATCATCACGAGGACCGGCACGATCTGGCCGGCAACGAATACCGCGAGCAAGCCCGACACAATGCATAGAGCGGTCATCGAAGGGTGGTTGCCGAGGAACGCAAACGCCGGATAGACGGCCATCAACATGATGACACGCGAGATCACGAGCACGCGCTTGCGGGTGAAGCGGTCGGCGAGCTTGCCGGCCAGGGGCGCGGCCACGAATAGCACCAGCGAACTGACGACGCCCGAAGTCACCGCTGCCGTCGGCGAAAGATGCAACGCGCGAACGGCATGGCTTGGCAGGAAAAACGCCGTGATGTACACCGACACGGAGCCGCCGAGTTCGGCGAAGGTGCCGAGTATCGTCAGTTTCAAATGCGTGGTCAGCGCCGCTTTCAACGCGCCCTGAGGGCGGGGCGCGCCGGCGGTACGGCTTGCGTCATTCACCAGCGTTTCTTCCAGGCGCCTGCGTATCAGCATGCCGGCCGGCGCCGCGACAATCCCGAGCAGGAACGGCAGGCGCCAGCCCCACTCGAGCACGGCCTGCTTCGGCAATGCGACGTTCACGAGCGTGGCGACCAACGCGCCGAGCGCGAGGCCAAGCGCCGTTGCCGCGAAGTTCCAGCTCGCGAAGAAAGCGCGGGTCTGGTCGGTTGCATACTCGACCAGCAACGTCGTACCGGGCCCGAATTCGCCGCCTGCCGCAAAGCCCTGGATCAGCCGCGCGGCGAGCACGATCAACGGCGCCGCCATGCCCGCGACCGCGTAGGGCGGGGCGCAGGCGATCATCGCGCAGCTCAGCGCCATCATCATGATGGTCAGGACCATCGCCTTCTTGCGGCCCACGCGATCCGCATACGCGCCAATTACGATCCCGCCCAGCGGACGCACGACAAAACCGACGCCGAACACGCCGATAGACAGCAGGAACTGGTTGACCGGCGACGCGCCCGGGAAGAACAGCTGGCCAATCTGGATTGCGAAAAAGCTGTAGATGGTGAAGTCGTAGAACTCGAGCGCCGTGCCGACCGTCGTCGCGGCAATGACGTGGGTCTTCGACAAACCGGCCTTGCCCAGTACGAGTGATGACACGATCAGCGTCCTTGAATATTGGGGAAATCGACGTTGGTTATCATATACGAGAAAAAATAGAATCCTTGTATCGGACAAAAATCTCAACCCCAGATGCAAGGGAAAAGCGATGGCGCAAGCGGGTGTTGTAACGGCAGGGAGAGTGAAACGCGATGCACCGCCGACCTTGCATCACAAGACGGTCGGCGCACGTATCTGTGAAGCTCGCAAGGCGAGGAGGTCGGTAACGCGGTTAGATACGGGTATGCGATTACCAGCCAGGACGACGCGCGAGCGCTGGTTGTCGTGTCGATGCCGATGCGAATCGCCCGCTGGACGCGATTTAGCCTTCATATACGTTGGTCCGACGTTCACGACACGCCGGTCAATGCAGCGGCGAGCGCCGCAGGAACCCCCGCACCGGCCGCTAGTTGCGGTGTTTTATGCCAGTCCGCACAACGCTGCAGCGCGCGGCGCAGGTCTGCTGTCAAGCCTGTACCCACCCGCACGCCCGGTTCGATATACAACGACTTGAGTTCGAAGATACCCTGCGTACGATGGGCCTTCGCATCGACCCGTCCAATCAGACGCCCACGATGCAAGATGGGGAGTACGAAGTAACCGTACTTGCGTTTTGCGGCTGGCGTGTAACACTCGATCGCGTAGTCGAACCCGAACAACGTGCTCGCGCGCTTGCGGTCCCATACGACCGGATCGAATGGCGACAGCACCGTGGTCACCGTGGAAGCCAGGCGGCCGGCGACCACATTGTCCAGCTTGTCCGCCAGGTCGCGGTGCACGAACGCATCTGCCTTCCAGTCATCGACTCGAACGGGGATCAACTCACCCGCGTCGGCCAGTTCATGTAACGCTGAGGCGTAGGGACGGCGCGGCATGCGGTAATAGTCCGCTACCCAGTCGGCACGAACGATGCCGAGTGCACGACAAGCGCGCTTGAGCAGTTC
>Ga0105856_1001391_pt1 | contig 10338 bp, 8 predicted proteins | sample OrgsoiDNA_201060_FD_89681 | JGI IMG/M metagenome (GOLD analysis project Ga0105856, IMG submission 89681) | Permafrost soil microbial communities from the Arctic, to analyse light accelerated degradation of dissolved organic matter (DOM) -... | ecosystem: Environmental > Terrestrial > Soil >...
CCAGGTAGGGAGCGAGCAACGCGACTCCTGCGCCGGCCTCTGCAGCGGCGCGCGCCGCGAGCGGGGTGCGGACGATGATGCGTGCAACTCCCTCCGGCACGTGCGCGCGCAGCCAGGCACCGTCAGGCATGGAGAGCGCGGGGTGGTAGTCGACGATATCGTCGTCGGGGAGCAGTTGAAACTCCGGCCGCGGCCGTCGTCGCAAGTAAGACGCCGCGGCATAGGGCTGGAAGGGAATGGTGGCGACCTTGCGCACCAGGAGCTCGCGCTGCCGCGGGCGGATGACCCGCACCGCGATGTCGGCCTCGCGCCGGCCTAGATCGGCCACCGGGGACTCCGCCACCAGCGACAGCTCGAGACCCGGATGCGCGCGCAAGAACGCCGGCAGCCGCGGCACCACTGCGTGCACCCCGATGCCCTCCGGGACCGATGCGCGCACGGCGCCTTCCGGCCGCTCGTCGAGGCGATCGATCTCGTGGCCGATGCCGTGGAACTCTTCTTCCATCCGCCGCGCCCGGGCAAGCACGCGCCGGCCGGCTTCGGTCACCACGTAGCGGCCGGACTCGAGCGCAACCAGGGCCGCCTTGCGCCTGCGCGAGAGCGCCGCCAGTCTCCGTCCCACCGTCGGCTGACTGCAACCCAGGCTCCGCGCGGCTGCGGTCAAGGTGCCCGCGCGCGCGAGCGCGAGAAAGAAGCGCAGGTCGTCCCAATTCTCCATGCATTTGTGCATAGCAGGCATTCACGGCTGTCGCATGCAGTCCCGGCAGCGATCGCGGTAGAGACAAGCCATGCGCAAGCTGCACCCGGCCTTCGTCACCGCCTTCGCCACCTTCTGCGTGCTGCTCTGCGCGGCGGCCATTCGCGCCACTCCGGGCGTGCTCATCGTTCCGCTCGAGCACGAGTTCGGCTGGTCGCGCGCCACCATCTCCTTTGCCATCTCCGTCAACCTGCTGCTCTACGGGCTGATGGGGCCGTTTTGCGCCGCCATCGCCGCGCGCATCGGCATCCGGCGCACCATGGCCTTGGCGATGGGCCTGCTCGCTGCATCGCTCTTTGCCGCCACGTACATGCGCGCATCCTGGCAGCTGGTGCTCATCTGGGGCTTCTGCGTCGGCGCAGGCTCGGGAATGGTCGCGCTGGTCATCGGCGCGGTGGTGGTCACGCGCTGGTTCACCAAGAATCGGGGCCTGGTGATGGGCATGCTCACCGCCTCCACGGCCACCGGCCAGTTGCTCTTCCTGCCGGTGCTCGCAAAGGCGGTAGAGACCGACGGCTGGCGAGCGGCGGTGCGCATCGTCGGCGTCGTGGCCCTCGCAGCTCTTGCCCTGGCCCTGATCTTCGTCCGCGAATCACCTGCGGAGCTGGGCCTGCCAGCCTATGGGGACACCGAAGTGCGGCCGATCGTGCCGCCCGCCGAGAACCCCGCCCGTGTCGCCCTGCGCGCGCTCACCCGCGCTTCCCGCAGCACCGACTTCTGGCTTTTGTCCGGCACCTTCTTCATCTGCGGCGCCAGCACCAACGGCCTCATCGGCACGCACCTGATTCCGGCCTGCTTCGATCACGGCATTCCGGAAGTACGCGCCGCAGGACTGCTCGCCACCATGGGCATCTTCGACCTGGCAGGCACCACCGCCTCGGGCTGGTTCACCGACCGCTTCGACAGCCGCAAGCTGCTCTTCACCTACTACGCGCTGCGGGGTCTCGCGCTCATCTTTCTGCCGCGCGCGCTCACCGCGCAGTCGGGCCTCTTCGTCTTCGCGGTCTTTTACGGCCTCGACTGGATCGCGACCGTTCCGCCTACCATGCGGCTCGCAACCGAAAGCTTCGGCGCCGCGGAAGGGCCCATCGTCTTCGGCTGGATCGTCGCCGCGCACCAAGTCGGCGCCGGCATGGCGGCGCTGGGCGCGGGGCTCATCCGCACTTCGCTGGGAGACTACCAGCTGGCCTTCATGAGCGCCGGCGCGCTCTGCTTCTTTGCCGCGGCGCTCGCGCTCGCGGTCGGCCGGGTGCGCATCGGCTTCCCGGCTGCTACTTCAGCGCAATGAGCTCGATCTCGACCTTGGCGCCCTTGGGCAGCGCCGCCACCTGCACCGTAGACCGCGCCGGCGGATTGCTCGGGAAGCGCTTCCCATAGACCTCGTTTACGATGGCGAAGTCGGCCAGGTCGGCGAGGAAGATGGTCGACTTCACCACCTGCGCGAAGCCGGCGCCGGCGGCCTGCAGCACCGCGCCCAGGTTCTCCATCACCCGCTCGGTCTGCGCGCGAATGTCGCCCGTCACCAGCTGCTGGGTCGCCGGGTCGAGCGGAATCTGCCCGCTGGTAAAGATGAGATTGCCGGCGACGATGGCCTGCGAATAAGGGCCAATCGCCTTGGGCGCCGCGTCGGTATGGATTGGAGTTCCCATGCACCGCGCAATCTGCTTCCGCAACGGCCCTTAGTCAATCGACCGTCTCTTCGCATCAACCGCGAAGCCAGAGCTAGACGCGTTCGACGGAGTGGACGCCGGGAATGCGGCCGATGGCGCGCAGGACGTCGTTGAGCTGCTTGACGTCGGCGATCTCCACCTCGAAGGTCGAGACCGCGCCCTGGTCGCCGCCGGCTCGCGCGTTGGCCTGGATGATGTTCACGCCCACCTCGGCGAAGGTCTCGCTCATGGCGGCGAGCAAGCCTTTGCGGTCGTCGCTGCGGACGCGGAGATTTACCGACCGCTTGAACTCGCCATGCACGTCCCAGGCGACATCGACGCGCCGCTCCGGGTCGGTCTCCATCGCCTTCTTGCAGCCGCGCACGTGCACGGTCACGCCGCGCCCGCGGGTGATGAAGCCGACGATGGGGTCGCCCGGCACCGGCGCGCAGCACTTGCCATAGCGGACCAGCACGTCGTCGACGCCGCCGATGCGCACTCCACCGCTTGTGCGATTGCGCTGCGCCACCCGGCGGAAGAGCTCGGTCAGCCGGTTGCCCGAGCCGTCCGCTTCGGCCTGGGCTTCGCTGGGCTTTCGCTCTGCAAGCCGCTCCGGCGGGTAGAGCTTATGCAACACGTTGGTGGGCGAGAGCTTGCCGTACCCGACCGCGCTCACCAGGTCGTCGGAGCGCGAGTGCCCCATGTCGTTGGCGGCCTTGAGGAAGCCTTCGCTCTTGGCGATCTTTCCGAAGTTCAGGTCGAAGCGCTTGAACTCGAGCTCCAGAAGATCGCGCCCGATGTCGATGGAGCGCTCGCGCTGCGTGTTCTTGATGAAGGCGCGGATGCGCGCCTGCGCCCGCGAGGTCTTGACGAAGGCAAGCCAGTCCTTGTTGGGCCGCGCGGTGGTGCCGGTGAGGATCTCCACCGAGTCGCCGTTCTTCAGCTTGTAGCGCAGCGGCACGATCTTGCCGTTGACCTTGGCGCCGACACAGTGCGCTCCCACTTCCGAGTGCACGGCATACGCGAGATCGACCGGCGTGGAGCCGCTGGGCAGCGACTTTACGTCGCCCTTGGGAGTGAAAACGAAGACCTCGTCCTGGAAGAGATCGACCTTGACCGTCTCCAAGAACTCGCGCGGGTCCTTGAGGTCCTGCTGCCACTCCATCAGCTGCCGCAGCCAGGCGAACTTCTGCTCGTCCTTGCCGTTCTTGCCTTCCTTGTAAGCCCAGTGCGCCGCGATGCCTTCCTCGGCGATGCGGTGCATCTCCTCAGTGCGCATTTGAATCTCGATGCGCTCGCCGTTGGGTCCGATCACCGTCGTGTGCAGCGATTGGTACATGTTCGGCTTGGGAATGGCGACGTAGTCCTTGAAGCGCCCCGGCACCGGCTTCCAAAGGCTGTGAATCAAACCCAGCGCTTCATAACAGGCGGGCACCGACTGGAGGATCAGCCGGAAGGCGACGATGTCGTGCAATTGCGTGACGGAAGCGAGGCCGTTCTTGCGCATCTTCTTCCAGATGGAATAGACGTGCTTGGGCCTGCCCTGCACTTCTGCGTCCAGCCCCGCCTCGCGCAGTTTCGTCTTCAGCAACTCGACGACGTCGAGGATGTACTTCTGCCGATCCTTCTGCGTCTGCTCGAGCTGCTTTTCGGTGTCGGCGAAGTCGTTGGGCTTCAAATACTTGAAAGCCAGGTCCTCGAGCTCGATTTTAATCCACTGGATGCCGAGCCGGTTGGCGAGCGGCGCATAGATGTCCTGGGTCTCCTGCGCGATACGCTGCTGGCTCTCGGGCTTCATGTGCTCGAGCGTCCGCATGTTGTGGGTGCGGTCCGCGAGCTTGACCAGAATGACGCGGATGTCCTTGGCCATCGCCACCAGCATCTTGCGGAAGTTCTCCGCCTGCTTCTCTTCGAAGGAGGCGTTTTGCGACGACTGCAAAGTGCCGAGCTTGGTGACACCCTCCACCAATTCCAGCACTTCGTTGCCGAAGATCTCCTTGATCTCGTCGGGCTTGGCGAGCGTGTCCTCGATGGTGTCGTGCAGCAGACCCGCGACGATGCTCGCTTCGTCGAGCTTCAAATCAGCCAGGATTCCCGCGACTTCCAACGGGTGGACGAGGTAGGGCTCGCCCGATTTCCGGACCTGACCCTGGTGGACCTTCGCCGAATAGACGTAGGCCTTCTTGATAAGATCGATGTCAGCGTCTTTGTGGTAGGCGCTGACTTTTTCGAGAATGTCGTTCAGCCGGATCATCAGTTGGTCACTTGAGACTAGCGGATCGTAGGTAGGCCCGCAAAAGCCCGCCACCTGTTCGACGCATTGCGACAGCGGTCGATTCGGCCAGCATTTCTGCTTGATTGACCCTCGCCGAGGCTCCCCGTACACTCGAACGGCGCCAAAGCGCCGCGCCTTATGAGCACTCCAGAGACCGACCAGCCATGATCACCTGCCCCGCTTGCGGCAAAGAGAACGAAGACAGCGCACACGAGTGCCGCCGCTGCAGGGCTCCCCTGCGCGACGACCACGAGGCGCAGCCGGCTCACGAGGCCATGGGCGAGGTGTGCCGCCGCTGCGAGGCGTTCAACGAACCGGGCGTGACGGTCTGCACCAATTGCGGCCTGCCGCTGTCGCACGCCGCCGCGGCAGCGCCGGAGGACAAGACTCCTCAGCAGGCCTTCGCCATCGCGCACCAAGGTCTTCCCGAAATCACGCCGCCAGACGGGTCTGCCTCGATCTCGTCCGAGCTGTCGGCGCTGGCCATCAGCGACCTGGAAGCTGCCGAAGCCGGCCTTTCAACCGACAAGACACCGCCGCAGGCGTTCGTGCCGCCGCACGTTGAAGCATCCGCGCCTTCGCGCACGGAGTTTGCGCGGGCGCCGGCTCCGGTGACCTCGAGCCGCAAGGTGGCGGTGCCGGCAGCGCCTGTCGCACAACCGGTGACTACTCCCGCGGAGAAGACCTGCGCGAATTGCGGCGCGGCCAATCCGCCCACTGCCAAGTTCTGCTTCGACTGCGGCACGCCGTTCGCGAAGAAAGCGCCACCTTCCTTGCCGGCAGCCGCACCCCTGCCGCCGCCGGTAGTTTCCGAGCCGGTGCGGCCGGTGCCGAAGTCCGAGCCACCGCCGTCGATCCATGTCGACGAAGAGCTCGTGCAGCACCTCGCGGCCGAGTCGCACGAAGCTGGCGCCGCGCTGGCCGGTTCCGGAGCCGAGCCGGCCAGCGCGGCGAAAGAGCCTGAAGACGACTTCGAGATCTCGCCGCGGCGCAACGAATCGACTTCAGAGGAAGCGCCAGTCGAGCTCTTCGCCGCCGACGAAGAGCTCGCGACCCAAGAGGAGCTGAAGGCCACCTCCGAAGGCGATCCGCTGCCGATGAGCCTGGTCGCGGACGAGAAGCCGACGGAAATCCAGGAGACCGACACACCCGGCGAGGCCCTGGTCGAGGAAGTCCAGGAAGAGCTCCGTGCAGAGGCCGATGGCGAGCCGGTTCCGGTCAACGCGCTCTCCGTCGCCGAAGCGGTCGAAGCGCTGCCGGTCGCCTACACAGGCGAGGTGTTGCCGGTTGCCGACGCAGGGGAGGCGCTTCCAGAAGACGCGCCGTTCCCCGTCAGCCTTGTCCTCGACAAGAGCGGCACCATCTTCGCGCTCCCCTACCTCGAGAACAGCATCGGCAGCGCCGGCGGGCAGGTGGAGCTCACCGAAGACCCGTTCATCGCGCCGCACGCCGCCACCCTCACCTTCGCCGACGGCCACCTGGTCCTGCGCGACGAGGGCAGCGCCAACGGCGTCTACGTCAAAGTGCGCGAGACAGCGGCGCTCGTAGCTGGCGATTCCTTCATCGCCGGTGAGCGGCTCTTCCGCTTCGAAGGAGCAACCGACCTGCCGCGCGACGGAGCAGGCGAAACGCCGCTGTTGGGTTCGCCGCGGCCGGCGGCAGCCAGCGTGCGCGTGAGTGAGCTTCTGGGTGGCGGACGGACCGGACGCACCTGCCACCGCACGGGTCCGGTCATCGCCATCGGCCGCAGCGGCTGCGACATCAACTTCCCCGCCGACCCGCTGCTGGCCGCGCGTCACGCGGAGATCCGCCTGGGCGATGACGGCTCGGCCACGCTCGTCGATCTCGGCCAGGGACAGTCTGGGGTGCTGCTGCGCGTGCGCGCGGAAACCGAGCTGCAGGCCGGCGACATCGTCCAGTTGGGCGAGCAACAGCTGCGGCTCGAGCTCGCCTAGAGCGAGCGCAGGATCGTGTCGACCAGCTTGGTGTAGCGCGGCGGATCGAGGCGCTTCGATGCCTAGTACTCCTCGCGCGCGCGGTCGATCTGGTTTTCCAGCATGAGGATACCGGCCATCTTGTAGTGAGCCTCGGCGTTCTGCGGATCGAGCAGCAGCGCGTCGTGCAAGAACGAGAGCGCGCTGCCCGTATCCTGACGCCCCAACGCCGCGCTCGCCTGCTCGACCAGCTTCTTGGCCTCGGCCGGATCGCGAACGCTGAGCGGCGTCGCTTCGTTGAGCGCGTTTGACGGCTCGGCAGCGTGGCTCTGGAGAACGCCGATGCTCACCAAGAGCAGCAGGACCAGGACCGCGGCGGCGAACACCGCCAGCCAGCGGCCGCGCTTGTTCGTCCGCGGCAGCTGCGGCACCCTCTGCAGCGGATCGGTCCTGGGCAGCGGCGTCGGCATCCGCGTGCGGGAGGCGAGCAGCGTCTCGGCCTGCACCTTCCTGGTCACGTTGAGCGTCAGCTGGCGGAACTGCTCGGCGGTCTGCGGCCGGTCGAAGGGGTCCTTCTCCAAGGCGCGCAAGATCAGCTTCTCCATCGCCTCGCTGATGGGCGCCGCCGGGGCTCGCTCGCGCGGCGGCACCGGCAGGTCGTTGACGTGCTTGTTGAGCACGTCCATCGAGTTCGGCCCGTCGAACGGCAGCTGTCCCGTGGCGAGCTGGTAGAGGATCACGCCAACCGCGTAGAGGTCGCAACGGTTGTCCAAGGCCGAGCCGGTGGCCTGCTCCGGCGCCATGTATTGCGGGGTGCCGCAGACAACGTCCGCGCGGGTGAGGCCCGGCATGTCGCTGTCGAGGATCTTGGCGATGCCGAAGTCGAGCACCTTGACGAAGTCGGGCTCGCCGTGGCGAGGCTCGACCATGATGTTCTCGGGCTTCAGGTCGCGGTGGATGACGTTGTGCGCATGCGCCTCGCCCAGCGCCGAGAGCATCTGCGCGATGATGTTGCAGAGCCGCGCCTCGTCGAGCGGCCACTCGTCGCGCAGGACCGTGCGCAGATCCTTGCCGTGCACGTACTCCATGGCGATGAAGAGCCCGCCGTCGTCGGTGCGGCCGAAGTCGATGACCTGGATGACGTTCGGGTGGTTGAGGCGGCTTGCGGCCTTGGCCTCGCGTTCGAAGCGGCCGACGAGAGTCGGATCTTCGAGCAGCGCGGGCTTGAGCAGCTTGATGCAGACGATCCTGTCCAGCGAAAGGTGGCGGGCTTTGTAGACCTTGCCCATACCGCCCTGGCCGACCAGCTCCTCGACGAGAAAGCGGCCTGCCACGACCTGGCCGACCAACGGATCGCGACGGGAGCCCTTGGGCGTGAGCGAGGTGCCGCAGAACGAGCACGCGCGAGTCCCTGGCAGAAGCGCGCGAGCGCAGCTGGGGCAAGTCAATACCCCCTGATCCTGGCTCGCCGGCATGCCCATGCTCCCTCAACCTTCCACAGTCACACACAAGCCGGGCTTTTAACAACCCGGATGGAAATCCGTCCTACACCCGGCTTCTTGACCCCCGTTCGAGGCGCGGCATACAAGCGGGGCATGGATTGCCCGCGCTGTGGCGCCGCCAATGAGAGCGACGTTGGTACTTGTGTGTCCTGCGGAACGCCGATCGGCGAGGAAGAAGCCACCCGGGCGCAGCAAAAGGCGGTGGCAAAGCCTGGAGCGCCGCGCCTGGCCGCGGGCGGGCCACCGCGGCAGTGCCCGAACTGCATGACGTTGAACGCCGCGACCTTCAAGTTCTGCGCGCGCTGCGGCACTCCGCTTGGAACGAATGTCGTGCCCCCCAAGGCCGCCGCGGCGCCTCTTGCCGCAAAGCCTGCTCCCAAGACCCCAACTTCCGGGCCGGCGCAGCTCAAGAGCCCGGTCGCAGCGGCGCCGGCGGCGGCAAAGCCCACGCCGGCTCCGCCCAAGCCGGCGGTCATGGCGCGGCCTCCAGTGGGAGTGCGACCTGCCCCGCCGCCGCCACCCAAGCCGGTGGCTGGAGCGGCCCGGCCGGCAGTGGCGCCCCTGAAGCCGATTCCGGTCAAGCCGCGCGCGCGCCTCTCGGCCATTGCCCGCGACGGCAGCCGCTCCGCCGACTTCGTGCTGGTCAAGGACGAGACCAAGGTGGGCTGCGCGGTGGGCGAAGGCGAGGTCAAGCTCGACAAGGATCCGTTCATCGCGCCCGTCCACGCGGTCTTCAAGTTCGACGGGCCGCAGCTCGTGGTGCAGGACTTCGGGACGCCCAACGGCGTCTTTCTCTGGCTCAAGGAGCGCAAGCTGCAGTCGGGCGATGAGCTACGCATTGGCCGCCAGCGCCTGCGCATCGAGTGGATGCCCGATGAGCCCGAAACCCTGGCCGATCAGCCGCTTTGGGGCAGCCCCAATCCAGGCTACACCGCGCGCGTCGTCCAGCTTCTCGAGGGCGGCGGCGAGGGCGATGTGTTTCCCTTGAAGACCGGCGACAACATGGTGGGCCGCGGCACCGGTGACGTCAGCTTCCCCAGCGACGGCTACGTCTCGAGCAAGCACGCGACCATCACCGTGGGCGAGGGCGCGCTGGCTGTAAAAGACCTGGGCTCGGCCAACGGGACGTTCGTGCGGGTCAGCGGTCAGGCCAAGGTCGACGTCGGGGACCTGCTGTTGGTGGGCGAGCAGATCCTGCGCGTCGATCCAGCCTGAGGGACAGCGTGATCGCCGTCTGGAAGCGCGGCCTAGCAGCTCGATTTAAGCGTGCAACTCGTCGACGAGAGCTTGGACAGCTTCCCCAACACATGCGCCCCAGGGTCGCCCTGTAGGGCCGCGAAGACGGCTCCAAGAGCGACGGCGATCAGCAGCTGCTTCCAATTGAGTCTGGCCATGACGCTCCTTAAGACGTTCCAGAGGGGCGAAAGTTTCAGCCGGCCAGCCGTTCGCACAGTTGTGCGCGGATTTTGGCGCGAAATCGCTCGAGTCGCATGGTGACGGCGCTCTTGCCGACGCCCATCTGCAGGGCGATCTCCCGAGCCGACAGCGTGCCCTCCAGATAAAAGAGGCGGACTGTCTCCTTCTCCGGACCCTCGCGGAGCGCGTCGATGATCTCGCGAACCGCTCGCAGCTCGGCTTCCTTCTCCATTGCCTGCGAGGCGGCCGGGACGTGGTCTTCGAGGAGTTGGGCCTCGCGCGTGGCCTCCTCTGCGGCGGTGCGGTGGGTATGCCTTTGCGAGAGGTAGCTGCGGGCGCGGTTGCGGGCGATGGTGAAAAGCCAGGCTGCAAACCGCTCGCGATCCTTGAGGCCCGGCAGCGCGCGGAAGGCGCGGACGAAGGCGTCCTGGGTGACGTCCTCCACCTCGTCCGCATCGAGCTCGGAGAAGCTCGCCGCGAGGCGCGAGACGGCGGCGCGGTACCGGCGGTACAGCTCGTCTTCGGACCCCTTGCCGCGGGTCCCGCCGGCGATCGCTCGCGCCACCAGCGTGGCGTCGCTCACGCAACCTTCGATCAGCGTCAGGAGGGGGCGAACGGGCAGCTGGGCGGTCGCTCGGTTCGTCGCAGGGGTCATGTCTTCTTAGCAGTACGCGTGCCCATGCCAACGCGGACTCTTCTCACTCGTGAATTCAGCTAGTTAGGGAAGAGGCAACCAGGCCGATGCTGTCGAGAACCGCGACAATCATGTCAGAGCTACAGGGTTCGCTGCGTGATTCGACTCTCC
>Ga0105856_1001394_pt1 | contig 10322 bp, 6 predicted proteins | sample OrgsoiDNA_201060_FD_89681 | JGI IMG/M metagenome (GOLD analysis project Ga0105856, IMG submission 89681) | Permafrost soil microbial communities from the Arctic, to analyse light accelerated degradation of dissolved organic matter (DOM) -... | ecosystem: Environmental > Terrestrial > Soil >...
CCCAAGGGACCCAAGAGCACTACTACACCACCAAACTGGAAGACGCGATCATCGTCGCCATCAACAACAAAATGCACAACTGCCAGGACCCGTCGAACTCCCACTTCACGCACCTGGAAGAAGTGCAGTTCACCTACCGCAAAATCACCTGGACCCACGAAGTATCCGGTACTTCGGGTTCCGATGACTGGCGTCAGCCGGTCGCCTGATTCGGGTCGATCGTTACACCGCCTCGGCCTCAGCGGCCGAGGCGGTTTGTTGTCCCCTAAAGAATTTTTGCAGTCGTTGATCGCCAGCGGGCGTCGACGCCTGCCGCAACATCGCATGAGGAACACGGAATGTTCGCACCGGCCAATCAGACCCACTTTGCCCTGACCATCGATGGGGCCGACAGCTATTTTCAGGTGCTGTCCTTCACTGGCCGGGAAGCGCTCAACCAGCCGTTCGAATTCGAACTGGAACTGGTCAGCGAAAAGGCCTCGCTGAACCTCGAAAGCCTCTTGCACAAACTGGCGTTTTTGCAGCTCGCGCAAAACGGCACCGGTATACACGGGTTGGTCTACAGCATCGCCCAGGGCGAGGCCGGCAAGCGTTTGACCCGCTATAAAATTTCGCTGCGCCCGCAATTGGCCTACCTGGCGCATCGGGTCAATCAGCGGATCTTTCAGCAGATGACCGTGCCGCAGATCATTAGCCAGGTCCTGGAAGAACACGGCATCCTCGCCAGCGAACACAAGTTCCAGCTGAGCGCCGTCTACCCCGAGCGCATTTACTGCGTGCAGTACGACGAATCCGACCTGCACTTCGTCCAGCGCCTGTGCGAAGAGGAGGGCATTCATTACCACTTCCAGCACAGTTCCAGCGGCCATCTGCTGATGTTCGGCGACGACCAGACCGTGTTCCCGAAACTGGCGCCGGTGACTTATCAGCAAGACACCGGGCTGGTCGCCGACCTGCCGGTGATCAAGCGTTTCGGTCTGCGGGTGATCACCCGCACCAGCCGCACCACGCGCCGCGATTACGACTTCACCAAACCGAAAATCGAGCTGGAAAGCGACGCCAAAAGTGCGGCCAAACCGGACCTTGAGGATTACGATTACCCCGGCCGTTTTGTCGATCGCGAACGCGGTAAACACCTGGCCAATCGCGCCTTGGAACGCCATCGCAGCGACTACCGTTTGGCCGAGGGCAGCAGCGATCAACCATTGCTGGTGACGGGGCATTTCCTCGCCCTGACCGAGCACGCCAACCCGGCGTGGAATGACCTGTGGCTGCTGACCGAAATCTTCCACGAAGGCAAACAGCCGCAAGTGCTGGAAGAGGTGATCAGCAGCGACGTCACCGACCTGAAAGACGATTTTCACCAGGGTTATCGCAACCGTTTTTCCGCGACGCCGTGGGACGTGCCGTACCGCCCGCCGCTCGATCACCCGAAACCGAAAGTCCTCGGCCCCCAGAGCGCGGTGGTCACCGGGCCGGAAGGTGAGGAGATTTTCTGCGACCAATACGGCCGGGTGAAGGTGCAGTTCTTCTGGGACCGCGAAGGTCAGCACGACGACAAAACCAGCTGCTGGATGCGCGTCGCCTCGAACTGGGCGGCGCAGACCTTTGGCTCGATCAACCTGCCGCGCATCGGCATGGAAGTGCTGATCACCTTCCTCGAAGGCGATCCCGACCAGCCGCTGATCACCGGGTGCCTGTACCACGGCGCCAACCTGCCGCCGTACAAACTGCCGGACTTCAAGACCCTGGCGACGGTCAAGAGCAAGGAATACAAGGGCAGCCGCGCCAACGAACTGCGGATCGACGACACCACCAGCGAGATCAGCATCGCGCTGCGCAGCGACCACGGCGCCAGTGCGATTAACCTCGGTTACCTGACCCATCCTCGGCCGTCCGGTGGCCAACCGCGTGGCGAAGGTTTTGAACTGCGCACCGACCGCCATGGCGCGGTGCGTGCCGCCGCTGGTTTGCTGATCACCACCGAGCCCCGGCCGAACGAATCCAAGCACCATAAGGACCTGCCGGAAACCGCCGAACGCCTCGCCACGGCCAGCGAGCAACAAGACGGTTTTGCGATTCAGGCCAAGGAACTGCAAGCCCAGGAACCCGGCGATCAAGACGACGTGGCCAAAGCGCTGCACGCCCAGCACCAAGGCATCCTCGGTAGCGGCCCGGCGAACATGAGCGCCAACGAATTCCCCGAGTTCACCGAGCCGCATCTGGTCTTGGCGAGCCCGGCCGGCATCGCCCTGACCACCCCGCGCTCCAGCCACATCGCCACGGGGGAGCATTTGGCGTTGAGCAGCACTGGCCACACCAGCCTGTCGATTGGCAAACGCCTGCTCGCCAGCGCCAGTCAGGGCATGCGCCTGTTCGTGCAAAACCTCGGTTGGCGGCTGGTCGCGGCGTCCGGCGACATCGATGTGCGGGCGCTCAAGGACAGCATCAACCTGCTGGCCAAACTCAACATCACCGCCAACGCCGACCGCATCACCATCACCGCGAAAACCGAACTTGTGATCCAGGGCGGCGGCAGCGCCACGACTTACAACGCCGGCGGCATCACCCACGCCACCACCGGGCCGTACACCGCGCATGCGGCGAATTTCGCCTACACCGGGGCGAAAAGTCTGGCCGGGGTATTCCCCGAACCGCCGAAACCGGGCAAGGGCAATCTGGAGTTGTTCAACCAGTACGCCGGGCTTCAGGGGATCAAGGGCGGCGACTTTGAAGTGGTTGATGCCTTGGGAAAAAGCCTCAAGGGCACGCTGGATGCCAAGGGGTTTGCCACGGTTTCCGGTGCCGCACCTGGGCCGGCGCGGGTGATGTTTGGCAAGGATCCGGCGGACACCTGGAGCGATGGCAGTTACATCGGCAAACCGGAATGGCCGCTGCAACCGCCGGGCGCCGAGGACATTCCCGGCCCGGTGCAAGCGATGGTCGCGCAGGTATTGCCGAGCAAGAACTGGGACGTGCTGGAGACAGGCAAAAGCCTGGCGCAGAGCGGCATGAGCGCTGTGCAAACCGTCCAAGGCGCGATGCAAACCGCGCAGCAAATCAAAGGCGCGGCGCAGGGCGGGGTGGCCGGGTTGCCGAAACTCGCCAGTGCGGCGATGCCAAGTGCATCGAGCCTCCTCGGCGGGGCGAGCAAAAGCGGTAGGTTGCCGACGCTTCCGGCTCCGAAGCTTCCAAAACCTTCCTTGAAAACCCCGGGCCTGTTGGCGGGTGAGATGCTGTCATGACCACTGAAATTGTAAAACGTGAACCGCAGGTTGCCATCGTTCCGCTGAGCGCCATTGACATTCAGGACGTCGCCAGCAGCGCGGCGGTATTCGACGCCTGGCTGCAATCCACCAGCGGCGGCGTCGTCACTCTCGACCGGATCAAGAACGTCGCCGGCGCCTTGCCGGTGGTGGGCAATATCATGGCGTTGGTCGATGCGCTGGGCGACATCGTTACCCTGTCGAATGCCGAGAAACGCGACCTGCTCGCCTGGGCCAGTCTGGGCATCAACCTGATCGGCGTATTGCCGTTGCCACCGGCCATGGCCGCTGCACGCATGACCCTGCGTCCGACCCTGTTTCTGGTGCGTCAGGAGATGAAGGCCACCAGCAAAGCGCTGCTCAGCTCGTCGGTGATCGAAATCCTGATCGGGCACTTGAACGATTCCATTATCGGCACCCTCGACGACTTCGTTGAACAAGCCAAAGGCAAGCTGCCCGGCATTCTGGCGGACGCCGGCAAGCTTGGCGAAGACGTCATCAACGAGATCGCCAAAGGCCTCGATGCGGTGGCTAATGGCAAGCTCGATGCCAAGGGTGATGCTAAGGCGGCCAGTCAAAAAATCAGCGCGGCGGGCGACCAACTGCTGAACGATCCTCTCGCGGCGATTGACAATATTTTCGGGGCCGCTGCCAGTGCCTATAAAGCTGCAGGCAAGGGGATGGCCAATAGCGCAGCGGATCACCTGCTACCCGATGACATCAAAGCACGGGTGGCCACCGAGACTAAGAAATTGCGCGCGATGGGGCCGGAACTGCGCACCCAGTTGAGCAAGCTGGACGATGAGTCGGTGCAGAGCTCCATCGGCTGGTTGCTGCTGATCCTGTCCGGCGCCGTCACCGTCTGGCGCAAGCGCAATGCCCATGGTCAGAGCGCCGGGGTCAAACCTGATAAGACCAGTCAGGCCAAGCGCACGGCGTCCGAGGGTGGTTTGGGGGCCAACAGTGAACAGGCTCCAGCGACGCACGCGCCCGAACCGAAGAAAAACGCCACCTGTACCGGCACCTGCAACAGCATCAGTTTTGCCTTGGGTTCGGAAAGCCTCAGCCACACCGATTTCAGCCTGCCGGGGCCGTTCCCGGTCGAATGGTCACGCACCTACAATTCGCGTCTGAGCGCTTATGACCAGAGCGAACTCGGTGCACGCTGGATCACCGAGTTCACCACGCGTTTCGACTGCGTTAACGATGGTCTGAAGTTTCACGACGCTGACGGTCGCAGCCACAATTACCCGCTGCCCAAAGTCGGCCTGTTCCACTACGACGCCATCGAAAACATCACCCTGGTACGCGCCAGCGAAGACCAGCTCCTGCTGTGCCGTGGTTTCGAGCGCAAGGAAACCTACGTCCGCCGTGGCCAGCGCTATGTGCTGACGAACGTCTCGCTGCGCAACGGCGCCGGGATCATGCTGCATTACGAGCATCGTCACGGCGAACTTTCGGTGCTGTCGGACCTGATCACCTACCTAGAAAACGACATCTGCAAAGTTCATCTGCACCTCGGCACGCTGATCGATGATCAAGGCCGACTGATCGGCCTCTGGCAAGTCGTTGACGGTGCTCCACTGCGCCAACTCTGTGCTTACCAGTACGATGCGTATGGCGACCTGATTCAGGCCCAGGACGAGAACGGCGCCGCTTGGTCGTATCAGTACCAACATCACCTGATCACCCGTTACGCCGACCGCACCGGTCGCGGCATGAATCTGGAGTGGCAAGGTGTTGGCGCCGACGCCAAGGCCATCCGCGAATGGGCCGACGACGGCAGTTTCGACACCCGTCTGGAATGGGACGAAAACATCCGCCTGACCTACGTCACCGATGCCCATGGCAACGAGACCTGGCACTACTACGACATCCTTGGCTACACCTACCGTATTCGCCATCCGGATGAGCGCTCGGAGTGGTTCTTCCGCGATGACGCCAAGAATGTGATTCGTCATGTCCGTACGGATGGCAGCACGGATCGCTACACCTACGACGAGCGTGGCAATCGCCTTCAACACATCCGCGCCGACCACACCGTGATGCATTACGCCTACGACGATCAGGACTTGCTGAGCAAGATCAGCGATGCCGAGGGCGGCCAGTGGCAACGGGCCTACGATGATCAGGGCAACTTGGTCGAAACGGTCGATCCGCTGGGCAACAAAACCGAATACGCCTACAACAAATCCGGCCAACCCACCGCGATCAAGGACGCCAACGGCAACGAAAAAGCCCTGGCCTACAACGACGCCGGGCAGATGGTGGAATATGTCGATTGCTCGGGCAAAACCAGTGCTTGGGAATACAACGAACTCGGGCAGATGATCTGCTTCACCGACCCGGCTGGGCAGAGTACCGAATACGAATACAAGGCTGGTCAACTGGTGTTGATCAAACACCCGGACAAGACCGAAGAGCGCTTTGAGCGCGACGCCGAAGGTCGGTTGTTGGCGCATGTTGATGGTCTTGATCGCTGCACCACGTGGAGCTACAGCGCCGCCGGTTTAATTTCCGAGCGGGTCGATGCCGCCGAGCAAACCTTGCGCTACCGCTGGGACCGTCTTGGCCGGTTGTTGGCCCTGGAAAACGAAAACGAACAACGTGCGCACTTCCACTACGACCCGATCGGTCGCCTGTTGGAAGAAACCGGCTTCGACGGCCGCACCACGCGCTATCAGTACGACGCCGAGACCGGGCGCCTGGCCCACACCGTCAACGGCGAACGCGTGATCTCGGTCAGCTTCGACCCCATGGGCCGTTTGACCGAACGCCGCGCCAGCCTGGGCGACAAGTCGCAAAGCGAGACCTTCGCCTACGACGGCAACGGCAATCTGGTCATGGCCAACAACGCTGACAGCCTTCTGCAATGGTTCCACGACCCGGCCGGCAACCTGCTGCGCGAACACCAGCACTACCTCGGTTTGGAAAAATCCACGGTCGCGATCTGGCAGCACGAATACGACGTGCTCAACCAGCGTATGGCCACCGTGCGCCCGGATGGCCACCGCGTCAGTTGGTTGACCTACGGCAGCGGCCACTTGCTGGGTTTACGCCTGGATGAGCACGAAGTGGTCGGCTACGAACGCGACAACCTGCATCGCGAAGTCGCCCGCCATCAAGGCAACCGTCTGCTGCAAACCCAAAAATGGGACCCGGCCGGACGCTTGCAAGAGCAACTGCTGGGTAGCAGCGACGACCAGTCCACGCTGCTCAAACGTGAGTACAAATACGACGCCGCCGGCCAACTGACCGACATCAACGACAGCCGTCGCGGTCCACTCGCGTATCGTTATGACCCGGTCGGCCGACTGCTCAGCGCCACCACCCGCCAAGGCGTGGAAACCTTCGCCTTCGACCCAGTTGGCAACCTGCTCGACGACAAAATCACCGAGATCCGCCGCCCACTGGACCAAACTCCGCCGCGCAGCAAACTGGTCGACAACCTGTTGCGCGAATACGCCGGCACCCACTACGACTACGACGAACGCGGCAACCAGATCCAGCGCTGGCATAACGGCACCCGCAGCGATCTGCAATGGGACCTGTTTGATCGGCTCGTGCATTTCGAAGACCCGCGCCTGGCCGTCGATTTTGCCTACGACGCACTGGGTCGACGCCTGCACAAAAACTCCAGCGCCCACTACAAACAGCGCCTCGAGGCCGGCTCGCAATGGAACCGCAGCGAATACGCACGCAAACAACGTGAATACGGCTGCGGTTTCACCCTCTACGGCTGGGACGGCGACAACCTCGCGTGGGAAAGCAGTCCGGCGCAGACCGATGGTGCGCCCGGCCGCACCGTCCACTACATCTTCGAACCCGGCAGCTTCGTCCCGGTCGCCCAAGCCGTGCGCCACGCACCGATCAATCTGCTCGGCCAACCGGATTACAGCGGCGAATACAGCCTCGACGAGGATCCGTTGTGGAATCACAAGGCAACGGCCTCAGCGTTTGATGCCTTGGCCTGGTATCAGTGCGATCACCTGGGTACGCCGCAGGAACTGACGGACCCGCAAGGCAACATGGCTTGGACGGCACTGTACAAGGCTTGGGGGCAGGTCACGGAGCAGCGTTCGGAATGGGCGCGGCAGCACGGGGTGGCGAACCCGATACGGTTTCAGGGGCAGTACCACGATCATGAGACGGGGCTGCACTACAACCGACACCGGTACTATGATCCGGGGGTTGGCCGTTTTATTAGCAAAGACCCGATCAGCTACATGGGAGGGCTAAATCTTTATGCTTATGCACCAAATCCGACAGGTTGGGTCGATAGCCTTGGTCTGAGTGCGACGTGCCCATGTGAGTGTGCAAAAATACTTGAGGCCGAAGGTGTAGTGACAGGTCGCCATGGCGATCTTCGAAAAATTGGTGGGCTCCAAGACTCGCACCACATCTATCAAGATGCGTCGATGAATGGAATTTCAGGTTACAAATACAATGATGCACCTGCTATAAGCCTTCAGGGAAGAAACCCAGATGGAACCACTCGTGGAACGCCGCACTATAATGCCAATCGAGCGCAAGATAAGGCATCAACTGCCGGCCTGCTCGGAAGTGAAACTGTCGTAGCTTTCAAGTCGCTCCGTGCTGCGGGACTGAGCCCGAAGGCAGCGAAGTGCGCGACACTCCAAGCACGCGGCTATTTCACTGGGATCGAAGCCAGCGCGGGTACCAGCACCGCAACACCTTCCAAGAGACGGAGTCGATAAATGAGTACACCCACTAATCAGCAAGCCTATGCCAAGACCAAATTGCTCGTAGAGGCCATTGATCGGCGTGACTCGCCGACGCTAGAGAGAGATTTTGGAATACCCAGCGCGGTTGCTGATGAGATTTACGAATCTATCGATGATTACTTCGACAAAGGCACCAAGATATCCATTGCACCTGAAGGAAAAGCTTTTGAATCAAGCGCACAACACCGTCCTTTCATTGATGCATATGAAACTAACGACAAAGCACTCGGATTAGAATGTGTCCTTTTTGCTAATGGCGCCCCCGGTGAAGCGATCCTTCATCTTGAGGTTTCCGAAAGGAATGGCCAATTGGCGGTTTATTACAAGTACATTGGTTCCTGATAGCTCATGGAGAGCGTGAATCATTGCGGGCATTGACCCCTGATGATTTTTACGGAACCAGGGCGGGGGAAGTTGCTCAATGAAAAACGTTATCCGATTGGGCGACTCCACCTCCCACGGTGGAGTGGTGCTCGAGGCGTTCTCTCAAACCAACCTCAACGGCAAACCCATTGCCGGTGTCGGTCATAAGGTCAGCTGTCCGCTGTGCAAGGGGATCTTTCCCATCGCCGAGGGCAGTAGTACCTACACGGTCGGCGGAACTCCAATTGCTCTGCACGGTATGAAAACCGCCTGCGGTGCCAGCCTGATTGCCAGCGGTCACAAGGGCGCGGTCGTCAGCTGATCCCTACACCTTCGGATATCCCCACTTATCCAAGTTGAGTGGCCTACCGTCGTGTTAAGGCTCTTGGTTTCGTAAAGGAAGGGGAGTCATGTGTTGAGCCTGGAAGCTGTGGCGCACCTTATGAGCGATAAACAATCACCTCTTTTGATTGAGGTGTATGCGGCAGACGACGACCGCCCTGTTTTTGAGGAGCTGCCTGTTCGCCGGATTGATCAGGATACTTACGAATTACTCTCCTCCCCGGGTCTCGCGCTGAATCTTGCTCGAGGAGATGTTGTATCTATCAAAAATAAAAATGCACCTGCGGATGTTCTGAAAAGGGGCGGTAATTTTTGCATTCAGATTTACGCCGACTACATTCCTCCGGAGGATATTTCAGCACTCGAAGACGAAGTTGCTCGTGAATTGAATGGGACGTTGGATGGCGTATTTGAAGGCAATTTATCGTTAGCCGTCCCTGCAAAGAACGGGATGAATAAAATCAATGAGTTTTTTGATAGGTTTCGCGAGAAGACCGGCATTCAATGGTACTACGCAAACATCTACAAGAATCTTGACGATGATGATGACGAGACGCTTTTGAAATGGTGGTTGGATAGTTAATGGCTAACGCCACGGTGGAAGGGTTACCGACTTGATCGCGATTGCCTCTGATTAAGGATGAACACAGTGAAAGACATCATCCGCCTTGGGGACTCCACCAGTCATGGGCGTCGTACTCGAGGCATTTTCGCAGACTGACCTCAATGGCAAGCCTATTGCCGGTGTCGGCCATAAGGTAAGCTGCCCGCTGTGCAAAGGGATCTTTCCCATCGCCGAGGGCAGTAGTACCTATACGGTCGACGGAACCCCCATTGCACCGCATGGCATGAAAACCGCCTGCGGTGCCAGCCTGATTGCCAGTGGCCCCAAGGGCGCAGTGATCAGCTGATTCCAACTCATTTGGAAATCGCTGCTCGTCCGAATGCGATACTGGCTCAGTAGTGGCGCTGGTGTGTGCCTAGATTTTGGATCGGTACAAGGACTGAACCTGCATGACACGGATGAAGTTACAGTCGATGGTCAGGAACCTACCGTTGAGTGATTGCTTCTGGCAGATTCCTATCTCACCAAAAGGCTGTTATCGGCCAATTAGTTTCCTTTCGCAAAGTGCAGCTTTGGGTCAAGTCCTGCCTGTCGAGTCTGGCAGAGAGCAGCCAAAAGTGGTCAGTCGCCATCCTCGACATAAGCGAATTCAGGGATGATGTGGCCAGGGTTCTTTGCTGCCCAGATGCTTTGTGCGAACGTTGGTAGTTTTCATAGTGGCAACCGTGGCTCTTTGATAAGAAAAAATTTCCAGGTGGGGGTTGACCACGTATTTTAATGCTGTAGTATCCGCCTCCCGCTGACGAGCAACTTGATGCTGCTCTTGGCTTAAGTGGTTGATTTTATTGATGAAATCATTAGCTTTTAAGGGTGCTAATTGAGGCCGCCGTAGAATCTGCGCCTCGGTTGAGGCGAAGCTCTTAACCAACCGCTCTTTAACAACTGAATCAAGCAATTCGTGTGGGTGCTTGTGGAGTCAGACTGATAGTCAACAAGATTATCAGCATCACAAGTTACTCCGCGAGAAATCAAAGATGTAAC
>Ga0105856_1001395_pt1 | contig 10322 bp, 18 predicted proteins | sample OrgsoiDNA_201060_FD_89681 | JGI IMG/M metagenome (GOLD analysis project Ga0105856, IMG submission 89681) | Permafrost soil microbial communities from the Arctic, to analyse light accelerated degradation of dissolved organic matter (DOM) -... | ecosystem: Environmental > Terrestrial > Soil >...
AGATTACAAAAAAGCCATCGGCCGACCGGAGGACCTAGCTGAGTTGATGACCTACTACTGTGAGCAGGCGGCCGGTTTCAGCAATGATGTCGGGCTGGCAGATGAAGGCTACTTCGACTCGCTCGTGCGTATGTTTGCGCAGGTACTGAAACTGGCTGAAGGACTTCCCACTGCCCAAGAGGATGCAGTACTGGAGCGTCTCGACCAGGTCCGTCGTATTAGCCATAACTTCGGGTATGGCGTCGGCGATGAGATGGATGAGCTACTCGAGGACTATCAGCTTCAGGACTGATTGGTGGTTGTTGTTTAGGTAAGAGTAGCTATTTTCTTCACTGTGACAATTTGCGCATATTTCGACTTTGCAACAACGTAGAATTACCAGTTGTTAAAAAGGTTTTTGTGAGAGATTGTCGTGGGAAAATATTTTTTGAAGATGCGTGACGCTATTCAAGTGGCAGGCGGAAGCTTCTCTGCGATGGTCGGTTCGCATATGCGCTTGAGTATTGTGCGAACCCACGAGTCGAGCGATACGGACTCAGTGGGGGGCAGACCGTCTGTTCGGGCTGATGATAACTGTCGGTGCGGCCGGTGTCGTCAAAATGGTGCGCAGTCGTGTGTTCGGTGCTGACGATGCCTTCTATCGATGAATAGTGGAAACTGAGTGAACGAAAATTCTAATGATTCGCCCGGAAGAGCCTACGGGAATGGCTCCATGTTTGCCAGATTTGGTGATGGTCACTGGTATGCCATATTGCCAAGTATGGCGGAGACCTTGCGCAAAAATGGGGCGGTGGTTTCAGTACTTCCCGACGGCCCGCATGTCGAGGAGGTTCAAAATAGTTTTCGGTGCCAGAAGTGACTGAAAGTGGCCCAAAGCCGCCATTCGCCGGGACGAAAGGAATTGCATGAAAAATAAATTTGCATCGGTTGTTTTTTCTGGGATTGTTGTTCGTATGCTCAGCTTGGGGCCACCGTTCTATCATTTCGAATTCTATTGATGAACCTAGCAAAATAAATAAGTTTCTAGCTCGTGTGTGGAGATTAACGCGTTATGTGGATGCCCCGGACGGCGCTCAGCCCGTCTATGCGTTTGGCGGGAGGCCGATAGGCCAGTTCATTTTTACCGATAGCGGGTACTTTTCTATCAACATCATGCACAATCCTCCTACCCCAACTTCAGCGTCGGTTGACATTGACCCAGACGCCTGTGTTCCTCGTTGGTACTGCTCTTATTTCGGCACATTTCGGCTTATGGCAAACGGGACACAGTGGATTGCGCACGTCGACGGGGGAAACATCCCAGAATACGTAGGGACTAATCAAACCAGAACGTTTGAATTATTCGATGAACGGCTAGTAATTTCGGAAACCTACCAAGAGGGAGGGCGTACGGTTCGAGCCGAGCGCGTCCTCGAGCGGGCGCGGTAGTGATAATTGGATTTGCAGGAGGCAAGCCGTTAAAGAGCGCATTCGATGAGCTCCAGTATATTGCGATGCGCTAGGCTTGAATCGGCTAGCAGCCGACGTTAGATTATTTGCATATTCATGATTTCACTAAAGGAAACATCGTGTCAGACCTTGACTCGCAAGTAGCAGAATTAGGGATAGCCTTTATTGAGTTGGCAAAAATTTTGGGGAAACAGGGAGTTATAGATATCAGTCAACTAGCCTCCGCAATAGATACCGCTGCGAAAGGTGCACAGAACAAAAAGGAGGATTTAGCAGCAGCTGCGGAATTGAAAAAGGAATTGTAAATTAATGGTTCATAGGGAAATCGGTAGGTCGCCCCCTCCGCCAAAATCTGCCATTAAAATTTTTAGCGTTAAAAAATGGATGAACTCACAATGAATCGAATTCTCGCATTGGTCTTAGCTTTGATTATTACCTCAACACTACTCTTCCTGACCATTTTTTCTTCGTTGAGGACGTTAAAATGGTGGTTTCAAATTAACCCGGCGGTATTGTTGGCATGTTCTATTTTCACAATCATCGTGTTTTGCGGAATTCTTCTTAGGAGGCGTCGAGCATGACTTACTTTTTTTGTAGTTGCTGTTCAAATCTGAGCTAGGTTTTTAGGAAAGAGATTCCGCAATGCCATTGAATCATCCAGGAGAAGTTGAACACTATGCGTTTTTCAGCGCGCATTTAGGCCCGCGATTTCAGTCGGCGGGTTTGCGTGTACAGTTCCATTACAACCAAGAACCAGGGATTCATTTCATTGTTCAGCCGCCTAAAGATTACGCCGAGGCGATTATGAAAGGGCTGCGTCACGGGCTTACTCGTTACTTCCCGAATTTTCTGGATTCTGGCAGCCTGTGGGTTAAAGAAATCACTGTGCATGATGTGGACTCATCTCAGGCAGCTTTTTATCGCGCCGGTCTACTGGTCATGAGTCAGGCGTTCGCTTTCGTCGAAATCGCCAAATCCGGCGCGCGGATGACGGACGTTTTTTAGAGATGAGTTGGCTCATTTCGGCCAAAAGTGGACGGCGTTGGCGCAAGAAAATATGTCGAGAACGACATTTAACCAAATGCGTTCTACTCCCTTGACTCATCGGGCAGCTCACCACCCCGAAGATGGTGGCTTTGGCATAATTCCACCGGGAAAAATGGACGTTAAGCCTTCACTTTATTTTGTAGTACGTCTGGCCGTAGCTAAAGTCCTATTTGCTCTGCCTTTCGAATGAATTTTAGGACTTGGCAATTTAGTTCATCGGTTGCGTTTGCCGATTTAATCGCGACTGAAATAATGCATCGTGTTAACTCGGCCATCCCGTCTATTGTTTTTGCTATGCTAGTAACCCCAGGGTTCTCTGGTCGCAAAGTGGCGGACACGCTCGTAACCCTTTTGGCAACATTTTGAAGATTTGAATTTAATATCGATAAATTCAAAGCAGCATCATCGGGTACCCACGAATAATTCAGTGATGGGCTATTTTCTCGGCCTAGAAGTTTATGTATCTGCAACGATGCCGTGCCCCCCTGTCGAACAAAGGCACGGGCCATTCCGGCTGCGAGCTTCAACTCGACTAGGTACTCTCCCTCTTCGAAAATCATTATTTTTTTCGCGTTTGAACGCAACGATAGCGAATTGATGGTCGACACAATATCGCTACCAAAAACAGCAGTGTCAGCTGCAATTTGCATAACTTCTTCCAATAGTTCCGCACTCTGTCGCATTAAATCCGCAGCGAGCGCCAACGACCTACAGGCATCTTTTGGATAGTTGAACGTTGCAGGCACGATTGGCTCATCTTTTCATGGAGACGGAACATACTAATTTACCATTTTTGGTTGAGCTGGTACAGCGATAGATATAATCCCTGGATTGATGATTGTGAGTATTTTTTTGCACCCAGGCCATACATTTTTTGCGAGTGTTGCTCTGTAGCGGCAGCGCCAGCGGCAGTGCCAGCAGCAGCAGCGGCAGCGGCTGAGCGTCGCTGATTTGTTCTAGAGGGTGTTCTAGCAATGAGCTTTCTTATCGCTTCAGAATTTCTCTCTTACAATAGATGAACGGCGATTCTCTGTGACAATGTGTGTATTTTCCGCATCATCATGAATGGTACACTAATAAAATATCAGGCAATCATTCGGAAGAATATTTTTTTGTGTAGTGCATTGAATATTTTCGTAAATAATACAATTGAAAGCGGATATGAATTTAGATTATGAAACTATAGAAAAAATTGAAATTTTAATTGATAGGAAAATCGGGCCAAAAGAGAAGGTAGGTTCCTTGTCGGCGATTTCTGATTTGGTTATTCAAGAAATTACAAAGTTAGCGTCAAAAAAAGAAAACTTTATATTTGCTGTAATGTATTTGAGATATGTGAGCGACTGTTCACTCGCAGATTCCATGGATTTTATGAAAAAAGAAATTCAATACTAGTTATTTTTTTAAATTAACTAAATTTATAATCGCCCTGTTGGAGGGTAAATAAATATTGTAATGGTTGAAGACTGGGAAGCGTATCTTGACATTGACGCCCACAATTTCATTTTGGGAATCAATGGAAAATTCAACGCTTGGACAAATGATAGATGGTCTGCTTGCATCGCGCTGACGGCTTGCGGCCAGGAGCTGACGTCAAGAGCACTAGACGATTGGACCGCAGATAAATAATTATGATAAGAAAATCCAGAGAGCGAAGAACGGTTTTTCTTGTCGCTGCAAATATGGCAGCGGTTCTACTGTACATGTTTATTGCATCAACGACTTGGGTTGAACCGGAATTAGCGAACGTCGCCGGTGCCACACGTGGTGACGCGGTTATCTGGGTACTTGGAGCGCTGCCGATTATTCTTTTTTCGACAGTCGTAAACATAACAGGTTTGATTTGGTCAACAATCGTTCGGTATCGCAGTGGCCAATGGTATTTCGTCTGGGGCGCATGGAGTGTTCCAGCTATTTGGGGGTTAGCCGTAGCGTATGACTTTTCACGCCATGGAGGCTGAGAACGGCCAATAGCCGCCGTTGCACGAAGAACGATTAATTATTATGGGGTTTAATTTGCTTCCATCTCTTCCTTTAGGCTACGTTGAGTACGTCAAAACTACAGGGCCGTTTGAATGCTTTACTCGCGATGATGCCGAGCCAGGCTATGTAGTTTTGTGGGCTTTTGATGATATTTCGAAAAGAAATTCCGAGGCTGAAATCGAAATATACGCTCCTGGGTTTGTAGCCTTTGGTGGGGATGGCGGCGGAGAGTTTCTTGTGTTCGATAGCGCTGGCGCGGTTTTCATGTTGCCGATGATTGGCATGGAACCTGACTGCGCCATGCCTGTAGCGGAGACCTTTGAAGAACTCGCGGGCCGGTTTGACGTCTAGACTTTGGACAGCATCCGGCCAGGAGTTGACGTTTCAGGCAGCACAACAAGGAATCTGCCAGGATGGATAAGAAGCTCGAGCGGAATAATAAAGACAAGGTCTTGCGCCGTGTTGCCACACACTTAGGCGGGCAGGGTTTCAAGAGGTCAAAGCCTACTTTATTTACTCGCATGACGGGACCTGTTATCGAATTTGTGCATCTCCATAAATATACGTTTGCCGCAGAGTTTCGAGCGCACTTGGGGCTTCGTATAGTGAATGAAACAAGAGCCGCAGTCGGCCTTAACGGCCCGTCATCCGATGGGATAGACGATGCAAAAACCAAGAACCGTAAATACATTTTTTCTTATGAGGACTCTACCGAGTCAGTAGACACATGTGTAGAGAAGATTTCAACCTTCGTCGACGAATTCGCTGAGCCTTGGTTTGAGAGATGGCGGGAACGTCAAATTTTATTAACTGCACCTGATTCGCCATTACATGCCGAGGCAAAAACTGCACTCCAAGCTGCACTACTCGGGCGGTATGACATTAGCGATATGGTCGTCACCACAAGTTTTTTTGGCGTTCCATAACAAGTAGTCGTCGTTTGCATTATTGCGAACTTCCGCTGTAGGGCGACTCAAATGGTGTGACAATCTGAGAATTTTTCACTTATGCAAGCTGTTATGCTAGGGTGCCTGTCGGCTGGCTGAGTTCGGCCAAGAGCAGCCAAGAGGAATCTAGTTTTGGAGAAAAAATGTCTATCAAAGTAAGCTTGGCTCTGGTGCTCGCGACAGTTTATGGCACGGCTTTGGCACAAGGTGAAAATGACCTTGAAAAAAAGATGCTCAATGACTGTCAAGTTCTAGCTAAAGAGATTAATAAATCGCATGGAGCTGGTATTAGCTTGGAGGCCATTTCCCCGCTTGTGACTTGGCGAGCGGCTTGTGCTGAGAAACCTCCTACTGGACTAGGAAATGTAACCGCACTGTGCCAAGGGAAGCGCGTTACCGCAAAGGGAGAAGATGGCATTTTCTTCTGGCAGAAGTCTCAGCACGGAAAATTGAACAATGGGTACTTTGTCTGTGGCGGCTGAGCGCGTTATTAATGCATGAGCGCATCAGGCCGTTGGCGGCCAGCAGCGGACTTTCATTTGCAAAGAACTTCAATTAGGAATAGGTATCTTGGGTCAATTTTTATTTGAACAGTTTCTTTCGGCTTCGACGATGCAGGGAGCCGAGAACGAACTTATCCGTATGGGAAGCAATGCAATTCCGATTCTTGAAGCCCTGTTTAAAGGTGAAGCAAAGAATGATTTTGGTGTGCCTTATCGCAATTTTGGTCTCGCCTTACGCTGCGGACTCGAGACGGTTTGCAGACTCGGCGAAGTCGCAAAGCCATTGGAACCTTTGCTGGTAGCGGAGCTCGCGGCTGGGCAAGCAAACGCGGCCAGAGCGCTCGCTTCCTTGTGCTCGCTCGACCAGGCGTCAATTACTGCCTTGGCAAATTCCTTGGATGGCGAATTAGACTTGGCCTACGAATCGGCAGCTGCGCTTGTGCATTGTCGAGAAGCAGACAACGAGTTAGTGCGTAGTAAAACCGATGAATCAAAATATGCAACATCGATTTTGCTCAAAGTGCGCAATTTCGTTGAAAGTAGGCCCTAAGGCTGACAACGGCCAAAACCGAACTTTCTGCGTGGTGCGAAACTTGAATAGGGCGGTTGATTTTGAATAAAATTCAGAATGCAGGAGAAATGATGGCAACAAAAGAAGAAGCTGCGGAAATTGAGAGTAACCTATTAAAGGAATTAGGCAGAGAGCCTAGCGAATTTACATTTCATATTCCTGGCTGGACTGCTCAACCATCTAGTGTGGGTTTACATTGGATGAAGAGCATGCCCTATGAAGGTTTTTACGTCGCACACAATGTGGAAAAAACTGGAAAACGAGTATTTTTCAAATACTGGGAATATGGAGATAGCGAGCCATCTTGGAAAGACATTAAATATGATGTCTTAATTGAAAACTAAATACTTTCAATTAAGGGCGGAGCTTCTGCATTTGATGATGGCATCGATATGCCAGTAGCGATTTAGACCATAATCGGCCAGGAGCCGACGCTCAAGCATATTAGGAAAATGAGATGGATGAAGTCAATGTCTTTGATATGGAGTTGAAAGCTTTGGATGAAAAGGCGACCGGTCGACTGCTGACGGCAGACGTTTTCGATGAAGCCGCTTTCAAAAATTTGTACTCGTACCTTTGTGCTTTAGCCGAAAAGCTAAAACGAGAGCACGTGGTGTCCAAGCAGTTCCTGGCTGTGGTGCTAAACGCTGCCAGCGCAATTAGGAGCCGCGCCGAATACATGGAAGATGTCAAAAAGCGCTTAAAGCTCGCTAACGATTTCGATATGGTGTTAGCTTTGGTTGCAATTGGCGAAGCACCTGGGGATAGGCGTCCTGGCGTGCCACGTATCATTTAAACCAAGGCTCGCGGTCGACTGACTCCGGCCAAAAGCAGTCAGTTTGAGGATTTATTGAAGAGACATAGCATGAGTTGTGTATTGCGCGTACTTGGTGAAAATCTGGATATTGATGGGTTGCTTGTCAAGCAAAAACCAATCCCCGTTGCGACCTGGAAAAATGGCGAGGAGCGCCTTCTGAAGGGCCTTTTTCATGTAAATTCTAGCGCTAATTTTGATGTAAGTGATGCTGGCAGTGAAGAACTGTCACGTCAAATTTCAGATGCCGAATTATATCTTGCGCGAAATTCTGACGAAATTATGAAGATTATGAAAGTTAAAGGTCTTGAAGAGATGATGTTGGATTTCTCCATATCGACAAGACCAGGATTTGTTACTCAGACCCGCTTCTTTCCTGCCAAGTTATTAAAATAAATCGCGAAGTTTAGATTAGGATTGGTCGTTTCGCACTACTTGAGCGATGATAATTTCGAGTCAGCCAAGTCCACTACCTAGACTGGCTAAATTCGGCCAACAGCATACGGCAGAATTAAAAATTTATAATCAACGAAATCAGTAATTGCGATAAAACTTCCGTCGCCATTGGTAGTAATCGAGAATATATAGATGGATTTATGTGAATGAACGCTCGATATTAAGCCAAATTATCCGGAGAAAATATGAAACTGTTCGATGAAATAAAAAGTGCTCGTGGAAATTCTAGGCAGACAGAGGAAAGACTTTATGCGCTAGCAGCCAGAGAAATCGATGCTGGGATAATGCGTGAGGGGTTGTGGGCAAAAGCTTTAGCCGAAGCAAAGATGGATGTTTCAATTGCTAAGTCTAAGTACATCAAGCTGCGCGTACGGACCTTAGCGGACGAGGCACATGTAGATGCTGTAGAGGTTGCTAATTTTGAACGGGAACAAGCCCGGAACGCTGCACAAGCGATAGCGCTCAAGGAAAAGCAACGGATTCATGACGACTTACCTTCAAAGCGGTCGGTAAGCCGCGCCGAGTCGTCTGGGGGCCTACGCCATGTTTTCAACGTATTGCTCGGTGCCTTTTTTGTGATTGCTTGTGGCGCATCTGCGATACGATTATTTCAGTGGCTGGTTCAAAGTTGAGCCACAGATACATATAACAGCTGAAGGATATCGGCCAAGACCGGCCGATATGTCGCTATTTGGATTTTGGAAATATAATTCTTTGAGTGCGTTAGCCGATACAGTTTATATTTGAAGTGATATTACGCTGGTGAAAAGGAAGGCAACGATGAGGTTAGTTGAGGCGCTATTTACGGGAGCAAAAGCGATTTTGACAGGCGTGGTTGAAGCCGCTGCGCAAGCAATAAGAATCGTGTTTGCTGAGTTCGACCGTTCGGCAGTAGGGCGTGCTACCACCGCGTTAATTGACGGTGTGACGCAAAAATATTTTTCCGAAGCAAAGGATTTAGCTGGCGAAGAGCAAGACCTGGGGGCTAAATACCGACGTGACGGAACGCTCCCGGAGCAAGACATCGAACGACTTGCTCAAATTCATCGAGAGAGGGATGCATTAAGGAGCGCTCTAGAGGAGACTAAGGCGAGGCAGGCTGAAGAAGAACTTAAAAGCGCAGAAGGAAAACTTATCTCTGTTCCGTTAACAGATGATGACGTGAGCGCTTCCGCTGGACTCCTTGCAACAAAGCGTTGCTCTCGATGTGGAGGAACAATGCGAATCCGACAGGGCGCTTATAACAAAAAGACTCGAGCGTTTTGGTGGCAGTGCACTGCGCAAAATTCTTTTTCTTGTCCAATAGCGAAGATTGACTTGGCATTTGAGAAATCCTCAATTTTACGCAGACCCGATGCTGACTTAGATGGTTCTGATGAGTTTAGGAGAAAAGTATGGACTCAACCTACTATGATTACAAAGACACATACTAGGCTTAGGGAAAGCCTCGGTGACGATGATGAGCAAATGATTTGTCCACTTCATGTGCTTCCTATGAAGCTCTTGCAGAGAATTGGCTCATCAGGTCTCATGCTCGATAGTTACGAATACATCTGTTTAGGTGTTACGACCGATGGACGTGGATGTAGGCATAAGGTAGAAGTTAAGTCCTTTCCTCAAGTCAGCGCTGTTTTGAGACGAAGAGATGGTATAGGTATTATTGACAGTTAGTTTAGTCTTAGCACTAAATCCGGCGTGATGGAAGATTTTTTGGACAGTCCGACTTCGGCCAAAAAACTGTTAGCTCATAGAGCGTTTTTCTTCAAGGATGGGATTATGAAAAGCTCGAAAAAACCAGTCGGCACCAATGGGCCTGTTTCCATCTCCGAAAATGAAATTGAATTTCAGAAATTAGAATATCCCAAGAGTAAAGAAGCGATAGAAATAGCCATAGTTCGTTCTTTCGCTGATGGTAACATTCCTGGTGGATTGCAAATTTCCTCGTTCTACCAACAAGACCAGAATGACTTTGACTTCAAGGTAGAATCTAATTGCGGTGATTTGTATTTGGAATTGATGGAAATTGCTCCTCTAGAACATCTACATGGGTCTTATGCGAATGCGCCGAGTGAATACAAACCCTATGATTTTTCAAAATATATTTTTGATAAAGCGATGGGGAAGTCGACGCGTTACGGCGGCTCAAAAGTTCCCCGAATTGTGCTCCTGTTGTATATTACTGATTGGGCATTTGTGCTGAGTGATTCAGTTATTTGCCTGTTGCAATTTTGGATGCAAAACCAGGCACACAGTTTTTTAAAAGTGTTCGTTCACCAGCCTATTCAGGAAGGCTTCGGAATCTCTCATCTAATATACCCGACGCCCGGCGTCCATTGGCGGAAATTCGACCCAGAGTCTTTAAAGGATAACTTGGTAAAAAACATTTCTCCCGTCCAATGGAAGCATATTTAAAGATTTTACTTCCGCTTTGGGGCGAATGCGGAAGTTTGCGAAGAATGTTTAATTTCGACATCGAAGTGCCCTTCAGTGAAAATGTAAAATTCTCATACCTGAATATTCGTCCAGTTCCGGAAGGTCCGGCATCGTCAAAT
>Ga0105856_1001399_pt1 | contig 10308 bp, 11 predicted proteins | sample OrgsoiDNA_201060_FD_89681 | JGI IMG/M metagenome (GOLD analysis project Ga0105856, IMG submission 89681) | Permafrost soil microbial communities from the Arctic, to analyse light accelerated degradation of dissolved organic matter (DOM) -... | ecosystem: Environmental > Terrestrial > Soil >...
ACGAAATAACGGCACAATGATCAGTAGAGTAGCCGGGTGTCCTCCTGCGAAAATATGACCTTAAATAAAGAGGAGTTTGTTATGTCTGACGTTTTCCACCTTGGCCTGACCAAAAAAGATTTAAATGGCGCGACGCTGGCTATCGTTCCTGGTGATCCTGAGCGCGTCGAAAAGATCGCCAAACTGATGGAGAACCCCGTGCGTCTGGCTTCTCATCGCGAATTTACCTCATGGCGCGCAGAGCTTGATGGCAAATCTGTCATCGTTTGTTCTACCGGTATCGGTGGCCCATCTACCTCTATTGCCGTTGAAGAGTTGGCCCAGCTCGGTATCCGGACCTTCCTGCGCGTGGGAACAACCGGCGCAATTCAGCCACACATCAATGTGGGCGACGTTCTGGTTACCACGGCGGCAGTGCGTCTTGATGGCGCAAGCCTGCATTTCGCCCCGATGGAATTCCCAGCGGTCGCTGATTTTGACTGTACTACGGCGTTGGTAGCCGCGGCGAAGGCCGTTGGTGCTGAAACGCATATTGGTGTGACGGCCTCTTCAGATACCTTCTATCCGGGTCAGGAGCGTTATGACACCTACTCCGGTCGCGTGGTTCGTCGCTTTAAAGAGTCGATGAAAGAGTGGCAGGAAATGGGCGTGATGAACTATGAGATGGAGTCTGCGACGCTATTGACCATGTGCGCAAGCCAGGGGCTGCGTGCCGGTATGGTAGCGGGCGTTATTGTTAACCGCACCCAGCAAGAGATTCCTAATGCTGAGACCATGAAAAAAACCGAAAGTCATGCGGTGAAAATCGTCGTAGAAGCCGCGCGTCGCCTGATCTAAAGGTTATCGCTTTGCTTTTTCTGATAAATAACGGGCTACTCAGGTGGCCCGTTTTTTTATATCACAACGTGAATCTGTTAAGGTCTGAGGATAGATAATTCCAGAAAAAGGACCTTTTATGACAGCAACTATTTTGCTCCATCCCTCGCTGACTCCTCTTGAAGGTGGCATTAATTTCCGTGAATTAGGCGGCAACAGTGCTGCAGACGGACGCCGCGTTAAACGCGGCTGGCTTTATCGCTCCGGTTCGCTTGATGCACTAACGCCTAAAGATTGTGACTATCTGAGTAAAATCCCTGTCGCGCATATTCTCGACTATCGTGATGCGGATGAAGTCGCCTCCAAGCCCGATGTTCTCTGGCATGGTGCGCAGTATCACCACGCGCCTGCTAACCCTCTGAGCCATGAAGTTAACGCTAATCTCGAAAAGTTGACTGAGCAGACTATTAATGCTTTTGACCCCGCAGCTTTTATGCTCGAGCTTTACCGCCGCCTGCCATTTAACAATGCGGCATATCAGCAACTGGCAAACCTGCTAATGCAACCAAGTGGCGGTGCGATTGTACAGCACTGCGCAGTGGGTAAAGATCGTACGGGTATCGGTTCCGCGTTGGTGCTTTTTGCGCTGGGTGCAGACCGAAATACCGTGCTGGAAGACTATTTGCTGACTGACACCACGCTGGCCCCTTTCCGCGAACAAATGCTCGATAAGATGTCCATCAGGCTCAAGGAAAAAGCGCTGGAAAAATTTGCGTATGTTCTCTCTGTGCGTGAATCGTTTATCGATACCGCGCTAAAATCTATCGACGACTTATATGGTTCCACCGATTTGTGGCTGGAAAAAGAGTACGGTCTGGCGGCGGAGCAGCGTGAGAATCTGCGCGAACGCTACCTTGAGTAGTCGCTGTCTTCAGGAAGCACAGTTTGGCGTTAATCAAAATCTCTGATTTTAAAGCCCGTTTTACGAGGAAATCTTTTGACCCTTAACGACGTTATTCACCTCACTACCGAGTTTGTTCGTGCGCATGAGGCCTGGGCTATACCCATTGTTTTTTTCCTCGCGTTCGGTGAATCGCTGGCATTTATCTCCCTGCTGCTTCCCGCCACCGTGATTTTGCTAGGGCTGGGCGCGCTGATTGGCGAAAGTGGTATTCCCTTTTGGCCTATCTGGGCCGCCGCGGCCGCAGGTGCCTTCTTCGGCGACTGGTTTTCTTACTGGGTTGGTGACCACTTTAAAGACCGCGTCGGTAATTTCTGGCCGTTTTCAAAACATCCGCAAATGCTTGAGCGCGGACATGCCTTCTTTGAAAAGTGGGGTATGCCCGGTGCCTTTATCGGCCGCTTTTTTGGCCCACTTCGTGCGGTAGTCCCTCTGGTGGCCGGTATTTGCGGTATGCCGCAGCGTTATTTCCAAATAGCTAATATTACCTCTGCCTTCATATGGGCGTTCGGCGTGCTGGCCCCCGGTGCCTTTGGTATTCAGTGGCTCAGCCGATGGTTGTGATCTTGTGGCGCTAAGCCGTTTTCTACAAGAGGGGAACGGGTGAGAAATTGCGTCTTGCGAGACACCTCGCAAAGTATCGAGGCGTCTAAAAATGGACTGGACATCCATACAGCATGACATTACCTTGGCCGCAAGAATTGACTGAAATGGAGAGTCCTTGGACATCAGCATCCTCTATCTGGTGGGCGGTGGTTTAGCTGGCTTATTGCTGGGCTGGCTAACTGTCAGCCTGCTTCAACAGCGGCGTCAAACCGAGCATGAAACGCAGCGCCGTTTACTGCAACAGACGCTTGAGCAGCAGCAAGCGGAAAACGAAAGCCTGAAAGTTGAGCGCCAACAGGCGCAGCAATATACCCGTCAGTCTGAACTGGAGCTGCGCAGCTTACACAGTGAGCTGGCGGGCAGCCGTGAAAAGTTGCTGAGTCTGGCCCACTGGCAGAGCGAGTGCGAACAGCTTAATCAGGAACTGCGGGCTCAGCGTGAAATCAACAGCGCTCAGGAAGCCGAGCTGCGGGAAGTCTCAACGCGCCTCGATGAAACCCGCATGGCGGCCGAAGACAAACAACGGCTGCTGATCAACAGCGAGCAACGGCTCACGAGCCAGTTTGAAAATCTCGCTAACCGTATTTTTGAACATAGCGGACGCCGTGCTGACGAGCAAAACAAACAGAGCCTCGACAAGCTGTTGTTGCCGTTGCGTGAACAGCTGGATGGGTTCCGACGCCAGGTGCAGGACAGTTTTGGTCAGGAAGCACGTGAACGGCATACGTTGTCCCATGAGATCCGTAATCTCCAGCAACTCAACGAACAGATGGCACGTGAAGCCATCAATCTCACCAAGGCCCTGAAAGGCGATAATAAAACTCAGGGTAACTGGGGTGAGGTTGTTCTGAGCCGGGTGCTTGAGGCCTCCGGTTTGCGCGAAGGGTATGAATATCAGACACAGGTCAGCGTGCAGGTAGATACCAATAGCCGTATGCAACCTGATGTTGTGGTGCGTTTGCCGCAAAATAAAGATGTGGTGATTGATGCCAAAATGACGCTGGTGGCCTATGAGCGTTATTTCAATAGTCAGGATGATATTGAACGCGAAATTGCCCTGAACGAGCATATTGCTTCCGTACGTGGTCATATCCGTCTGCTGGGACGCAAAGATTATCAGCAATTACCGGGGCTGCGCAGCCTCGACTATGTGCTGATGTTCATTCCTGTCGAGCCGGCTTTCCTGCTGGCTATCGACCGGGAGCCCGAATTGATCAGCGAAGCGCTTAAGCACAATATTATGCTGGTCAGCCCGACCACGTTGCTGGTGGCATTAAGAACTATCAGCAATTTGTGGCGCTATGAACATCAAAGTCAGAACGCCAAGCGTATCGCTGACCGCGCTGCGCGATTGTATGACAAGCTGCGCCTGTTCGTGGATGATATGGAGTCGATGGGGCAAAGTTTGGAAAAAGCGCAGGGCAGTTATCGCCTGGCGATGAATAAACTGTCGCAGGGGCGCGGTAACGTGATCGGCCAGGTAGAAGGATTCCGTGCTCTGGGCGTTGAGGTTAAGCGGCCCATCAGCCCCTCTTTGGCTGAGCAGGCGAAAGCGGAAGACGAACCGGAAACCGCCGTTTCTCTTGACGATTCGTCATCACAAGAGAACCAAACACTGTCACAAGAGTTTCGTGAAAGCGATGTTGACCGGTTTCGCGAACAGGAATAATCAGGTCTGATCGCCGTCGCTCCTCAGTAATTCTTACTGTGAATATCTTTGGAGGTTCAATCAGCATCGGTGATGGGGCTTTCCCCGGGGTTCTGGTACACTTTCCCCAAGAGTTTGACTGAATAAGCAGGCATAAAAAATGGAAAAGCAGACGCAGGAAACCACGCATTTCGGTTTCCGTACCGTAGCGAAAGATGAAAAAGCGGAAATGGTGGCAGAAGTTTTCCACTCCGTTGCCGCCAAATATGACCTGATGAATGACCTGATGTCCTTTGGTATTCATCGTATCTGGAAGCGTTTCACCATCGACAGCAGTGGCGTTCGCCGTGGTCAGCGTGTGCTTGATCTCGCAGGAGGCACTGGTGATCTCACCGCCAAGTTCTCTCGCCTGGTCGGCGAAACGGGTGAAGTGGTGCTGGCAGATATCAATGTTTCTATGCTGAAGATGGGGCGCGAGAAGCTCCGCAATCTGGGCATTGTCGGCAATGTCAGTTACGTGCAGGCTAACGCCGAAGCGTTGCCATTCCCTGATAACTATTTTGACTGCATCACCATCTCTTTCGGCCTGCGTAATGTGACCGAAAAAGAGAAAGCACTGCGCTCAATGTTCCGTGTGCTAAAGCCGGGTGGCCGTTTGCTGGTGCTGGAATTTTCCAAGCCGCTGCTGGCTCCGCTTAGCAAAGCCTATGACACTTACTCATTCCATATTTTGCCACGCATTGGTGAACTGGTCGCTCAGGATGCTGAGAGCTATCGCTATCTGGCGGAGTCAATCCGTATGCATCCCGATCAGGAAACGCTCAAAGGTATGATGGCTGATGCGGGTTTCGAAAATGTAACCTACAGCAATTTGACCGGTGGCATTGTCGCACTGCACCGTGGTTTTAAGTTCTGAGATGAGTATGCCGATGTTGTTAACGCCGTTACTGACCGCCGCGATTGAAACATCGCTGAATTATCTGCTGTTCAGGGACCGTAGTTTAAAATCTGCACGCACCCGTTTATCAGGGAAAGTTTTGCGTGTTGAATTGCAGGAACTGAGCTCTCCGCTGACGTTTATCTTTAGTGAGCAGAAGATTGATGTTCTTGGGCAGTGGGACGGGGAGGCAGATTGCACCGTGACTTCAACATTGTCCGTGCTGCAAAAGTTACGCAATCGGCAGCAACTCTCTCCGCTGATGCGCAGCGGCGAACTGATTGTGGAAGGCGATATTTCCGTCGTTCAGCAGTTAGTGGCACTGGTTGATCTCGCTGAATGGGAGCCCGCTGAATTTCTTGCGCCATACGTTGGTGACATCGCAGCACAGGGTGTGACTCAGGCCGTGGCTGGGGGTTTTCGTTTGCTGAAAAATGGCCTGAAACGTCAGCAAAGCTATGTGGCACAAACGCTCACTGAGGAGTGGAAACTGGCACCCGGCACGCTCGAAGTCGTGTGGTTTAACGATGAAGTCTCCGCACTGGTACGTGAACTTGAAGCACTGGATAAACGTTTCAACAAGCTGGAGGATACGCCATGACTCCAGGTGAAATGCGACGCCTGTACCTGATTATTCGTATGTTTTTGACCTATGGTCTTGACGAACTGATCCCCAAAATTCGTTTGACGCTGCCACTGTGCATGGGACGCTACCTGTTTTTCTGGTTACCATACCGCCACAAAGATAAGCCTCTTGGCACGCGCTTACGCCTGGCCCTTGAGCAGCTTGGCCCTGTGTGGATTAAGTTTGGTCAGATGCTCTCTACGCGGCGTGACCTTTTCCCCCCACATATAGCCGACCAGCTGGCCTTACTGCAAGATCACGTCGCCCCTTTCGATGGCGCACTGGCACGCAAACAGATTGAAGAAGCTTTGGGGGGGCCGCTGGAAACCTGGTTCGATGAGTTTGACCAAACTCCGCTGGCTTCTGCCTCTATTGCGCAGGTCCACACCGCCGTACTGAAAGAAAACGGCAAGCCAGTGGTATTGAAAGTGATCCGCCCGGACATTCTGCCGATCATCAAAGCGGATATTCGCCTGATGTCCCGTCTGGCAGGTTGGGTTCCCATACTGCTGCCTGATGGCCGCCGTCTGAAACCCCGTGAAGTGGTGCGCGAATATGAGAAAACGCTGCTTGATGAACTGAATCTGCTGCGCGAATCTGCCAACGCCATTCAGTTGCGCCGTAATTTTACGGGCAGCCCGATGTTATATGTTCCGGAAGTTTATCCGGACTATTGCAGCGAGCGGCTGATGGTGATGGAGCGCATTTACGGCATTCCTGTTTCTGACATCAAAGCGTTGGAAAAGCAGGGCACCAACATGAAACTGCTGGCTGAACGCGGTGTTCAGGTGTTCTTTACTCAGGTCTTTCGTGACAGTTTTTTCCATGCGGACATGCATCCGGGTAACATTTTCGTCAGCTATGACACCCCTGAAGATCCTTGCTACATAGGCATTGATTGCGGCATAGTTGGTTCCCTGAACAAAGAAGATAAGCGTTATCTGGCAGAAAATTTCATCGCTTTCTTCAACCGCGATTATCGCAAAGTGGCTGAGCTGCATGTCGACTCAGGCTGGGTTCCTCGTGACACCAATGTAGAAGAATTTGAATTCGCAATACGTACCGTCTGTGAGCCTATTTTCGAAAAGCCTTTAGCGGAAATTTCCTTTGGTAACGTGCTGTTGAATCTGTTTAATACAGCGCGCCGCTTTAATATGGAAGTACAGCCTCAGCTGGTTCTGCTGCAAAAAACGCTGTTGTATGTTGAGGGGTTAGGGCGTCAGCTTTATCCTCAGCTTGATCTCTGGACCACGGCAAAACCTTTCCTTGAAAGCTGGGTGAAAGATCAGGTTGGCTTACCGGCGATGCTGCGGGCGTTTAAAGAAAAAGCGCCTTTCTGGATTGAGAAAATGCCTGAGATTCCTGATCTAATTTACCAAAGCCTGCATCAACATAAGCTTTTGCAATACAACATCGAGAAGCTCTCTTCACAAATGCAGCATCAGGGCGTGCGTCAGGGGCAATCCCGATATCTTTTCGGTATTGGTGCCACCCTCCTGCTTAGCGGTACAATTCTGTTGCTTGGTCAGGTAGAGGTTTATCCGGCATGGCTGATGGCAGCCGGTGTGGTTTCCTGGCTCATTGGCTGGAAGCGCAGCAGCTGAAACAGACTGGCTGTAGAACGATTTAACGTGTTTAAAATTGAGTGTCGCCTCCGGCGGCAATGAATGTAGTCCCTTCATATTGAGGTGAAGATAATGGGTGGTATTAGCATTACACAACTTCTGATCATTGCAGTGATCGTGGTCCTGCTGTTCGGCACCAAAAAACTGCGTACTTTAGGTTCCGATTTGGGTTCTTCTATCAAAGGCTTCAAAAAAGCCATGGGTGATGAAGACACAACAACCAAAGTACATAAAGAGAGCGATACTACGAACGCTGACGCTGATTTCACGGCTAAACCTCTTGAGGTTAAACCTGAAGTGAAAGCGGAAGAAACGAAGAGCCAAAACAAAGAGCAGGTATAAGCCGTGTTCGACATAGGATTTAGTGAACTGTTGCTGGTGTTGGTGATTGGTCTGGTTGTTCTTGGGCCTGAGCGTTTACCAGTGGCCGTCAGAACAGTTGCAGGCTGGATCCGTGCGCTACGCGCCATGGCGGCCTCGGTACAGAATGAGTTGTCTCAGGAACTGAAACTTCAGGAACTGCAGGACAGCCTCAAGAAAGCTGAAGAGTCTGGCCTTAAGAATTTAACGCCAGAAATCAAAGCCTCTATGGATGAGCTTAAAGAAGCCGCTGAATCAATGAAGCGCTCCTTTACCGCCGAGCCTGATGCTGCTGCAAAAGCGGTAGAAGCAGCCTCGGCTGAAGGCAATACCATTCACAACCCGCTAGTTCAGGAAGCTGAAGCCTTGCATGACGAAGGTATTTCACCAGCAACCGCCAGCCATGTAGCCTCTTCGCCCGTGAAGGCGCCACAAAATGCGGTGGAAGCAGCGGTGGCCTCCAGCAAGCCAATTCATCAGGTGGAGGCGGCTGCCGAAGCACATGTCGCCCCGTCATCTGCGCATGAGGCAGTGCAGGAGACTGTGCCGCCGGTTTCAGTGAATAACGCTGATCCCATCGATACTCAGGCTCCGGCAGGTGAAACAGTACCCGCGGTAAAACCGACCCCTTCTACTCATTCTACAGGCGAACGTTAAAACATGGCTGTTGAAGATACCCAACCGCTTATCAGCCATCTGATAGAACTGCGTAAGCGTCTGCTCAACTCCATCATCTGTATTTTGGTGGTGTTCCTGGCTTTGGCCTATTTCTCCAATGATATTTACTATCTGGTCTCGGCTCCGCTAATCAAACAAATGCCGTTAGGTGCCAGCATGATTGCCACCGATGTGGCATCGCCATTCTTTACCCCAATCAAACTCACCATGATTGTTTCGGTGTTTGCTTCTGCGCCGTTTATTCTTTATCAGGTCTGGGGTTTCGTGGCACCTGCGCTATATAAGCACGAACGCCGTCTGATGATGCCATTGCTGTTCTCCAGCTCACTGCTGTTTTACCTCGGTATGGCGTTCGCCTATTTTGTGGTATTCCCACTGGCGTTTGCCTTCTTTGCTAAGACAGCCCCGGCTGGCGTACAAATTGCGACGGACATTAATAACTATCTCGATTTTGTCATGGCGCTGTTTATGGCCTTTGGCGTGTCGTTTGAAGTGCCGATCGCCATTGTGTTGTTGTGCTGGAGTGGCGTAACGACGCCAGAAGACCTGAAGAAAAAACGTCCTTATGTTCTGGTAGGCGCGTTTGTCGTTGGCATGTTGTTGACACCGCCTGACGTATTCTCGCAAACACTATTGGCAATCCCGATGTACTGTTTGTTTGAAATCGGCGTGTTCTTTGCCCGTTTCTATGTCGGTAAGCGGCGTCGTTCTGACGTTGATGCTGAAGACGACGAACAGGATCAGGCATCCTGATAGGGTCATTGACGTAAAAAACCGCCCTGTTGGGCGGTTTCAGTTTTAGGACGCAGCATGTTTGAAATTGGCGTGAACCTTACCAGTAACCAGTTTGATAAAGACCGGCCACAGGTTATTGAACGTGCACGGGCCGCGGGGCTTTCTGGCATGTTAATCACCGGAACATCGGCGGCGGAAAGCTGTGAGGCGGCACAGCTTGCTGCGCAATATCCGCAGTTCTGCTGGTCAACCGCCGGCGTCCATCCGCATCAGGCCAGCAGTTGGACCCCTGAAACCGAACAGACCATCCGCACGCTGGCCGCCAGTCCGCAGGTCGCGGCACTCGGTGAGTGCGGGTTGGATTTTAATCGTAACTTTTCACCGGCAGATCAACAGGAAGTGGCTTTCAGCGCACAGCTGGCATTGGCCGCTGAGCTCGAAATGCCGGTGTTCCTGCATTGCCGTGATGCTCATCCGCGCTTTGCCGATCTGCTGACGCCGTGGCTGAGTAAACTACCGGGCGGGGTTGTGCACTGTTTTACCGGGACCGAACAGGAACTCGAACTGTATCTGTCGCTCGGGCTTTCGATTGGTATTACCGGTTGGGTATGCGACGAGCGGCGGGGGCTGGAGTTACGGGGCATGCTTAGTCATATTCCCGCTGACCGGTTGCTGCTTGAAACTGACGCACCCTACTTACTGCCAAGAGATATGTCTGAAAAGCCAAAGAACCGGCGAAATGAACCGGCTTTTTTACCGCATATTATCCGTCAGGTGGCGCTGTGGCGTGGTGAAGACCCGGCATGGCTGGCGCAAAAAACCGAAGATAATGCGCGCGCGTTGTTTGGTTTACCTTGCTAAGCCGTACAGACGACAAAGGCACCTTTAAGGTGCCTTTGTTTTATGCTCAGGATCTGCGCATCATGGGATGACGAGCAGGGGCGGGTCAAACTTTCTGGAAGTGGGTGTTATCGAGGCTCTGCTTAACCTGTTGGTTGATAAGATTGAGCATCAGCAATGAACGGGCTTCGCCATCAGGTTCGGTATAAATCGCTTCGAACCCTTCAAAGATACCTTGCGTAACGACGACTGTATCGCCGCTATGTGGGGTTTCAGGGTCACGAACGTCTGGCGTAGGTTGCGTCATCAGTTGATGGATGACATCCGGATGTACTGTGGCCAGCAGCGGGCCAAAGCGGACAAAATGGCTGACACCGCGCGTCGCACTGATAGTGGTTGTGTGGATACATTCGGGATCAAACTCGATAAACAGATAGTTTGGGAACAAAGGTTCACTCACCGCCGTTCTGCGACCAC
>Ga0105856_1001400_pt1 | contig 10303 bp, 10 predicted proteins | sample OrgsoiDNA_201060_FD_89681 | JGI IMG/M metagenome (GOLD analysis project Ga0105856, IMG submission 89681) | Permafrost soil microbial communities from the Arctic, to analyse light accelerated degradation of dissolved organic matter (DOM) -... | ecosystem: Environmental > Terrestrial > Soil >...
GGCCCCATCACGCCTGACAAAAAAACTGACCAGCAAACCGTCCATCGCAATCATTCGATCCTTGAAGGTGTCGTCAGCGGTATCGCCTCATACGGAAATTGTTTTGGCGTCCCCAACCTCGGCGGTGAAACCAAGTTTGAATCCTGTTATGCCCAGAACCCGCTGGTGAATGCTTTTGCCCTCGGCATCGTCCGCCGTGACGAGATCTTTTACGCCAAGGCTGCCGGCGAAGGAAATCCTGTGATCTACGTGGGTTCCAAGACCGGACGCGATGGCATCCACGGCGCCACCATGGCCAGTGAAGAATTCAGTGAAGGATCCGAACAAAAGCGTCCGAATGTCCAAGTCGGTGATCCTTTCCTCGAAAAGCTTCTCCTTGAAGCCTGCGTGGAAGCCATGCACACCGGCGCTGTGGTCGGCATTCAGGACATGGGCGCCGCCGGACTCACCTGTTCCACCTGTGAAATGGGAGCCCGCGGCGGGGTAGGTATTGAGATTGAATTGGACAAGGTTCCCCAGCGCGAAACCGGCATGAACGCCTACGAAATCATGCTCAGCGAATCCCAGGAGCGCATGCTTCTGGTGGCGGAAAGCGGACGCGAGAATGAAGTCCTGCGCGTCTTTGAAAAGTGGGGACTCGACGCAGTCATCGTCGGTAAAGTTACCAGCGGCAGCCGTCTCCGCGTGCTGGAACATGGCAAAGTTGTCGCTGACATTCCCAACGCCGCGCTCACTGATGACGCTCCCCTTTATCACCGGCCCATGACTCCCTGGGAAGCTCCCGTCTCGCATACCAAACCGGGACATGTCCAGTTCAAGAGCACTGGTGACTTCACTCCCAACCTCAAGCTTCTGCTGGCTGCGCCCAATATCTGCTCCAAGCGCTGGATCTTCGAGCAATATGACACCATGGTGCAATCCAACACCGTGGAAGGACCCGGAGCGGACGCGGGCGTCATGCGTCTGAAAGGCAGCAAGCGCGGCCTTGCCATGGCGCTCGATGGCAACGGGCGCTGGGCCTGGCTCTCACCCAGACTAGGCGCAATGCACGCCGTTGCTGAAGCCGCGCGCAATGTCTCCTGTTCCGGAGCCACGCCAGTCGCGGCCACCAACTGCCTGAACTTCGGCAACCCGGAAAAGCCGAACATCATGTGGCAGTTGTCTGAAGCCATTGACGGTATCACCGCCGCCTGTGAAGCCCTTGAAACGCCCATCACCGGCGGTAACGTAAGCCTTTATAACGAAACGCTCGGTGAAGGCATTTACCCCACGCCGGTCGTGGGCATCGTGGGCATTATCGAAGACATAGCCGACACCATGACCTTCCACTTCCGCCAGCCGGACCGTGATATTTTCGTACTGTGCACCACCGCGCAGGGCAGCACCCAGCAGGCGGAAATCGAATTGGGCTCTTCTGAGTACGCCAAGGAAGTTCTCGGCGAAACCTGGGGTACCCCGCCCGCTCTTGACCTCAAGCAGGAGGCCGCTTTACAGAAATGTCTGCGCGAGTTGATCCAGAACCGCTCCATCGAATCGGCCCATGACTGCTCTGAAGGTGGTCTGGCCGTAGCCCTGGCCGAATCCACCTTCCCTCTTGCCATCGGCGCTGACGTGGATCTTAATTCGAATGAGTCATTTACAGAGGCTGTCCTCTTCGGCGAAACCGCCAGCCGCGTGCTGATTACTTGCGACTTACAAAAGGCCGAGATCATCAAAAGAACAGCGGTACAATGGGGCCTCAGGGCAGAGCGGATCGGGCGCACAGTTCCAGAAAAACTTAGTATCAAGATTGATGGCAAGCTTGCCGTGAACGCATCGGTGTCTGACCTGAGGCAGGTTTGGGACGGCGCATTGAGCGAGGCTTTGCACGTGGAAACACCGGAACATCTGGTGCCGGAAACGTTGCAAAAGAGTTAGAAAAGCGGTATTGGGTATTTGGTATTTGGTGAACGAAGCTACCGCCGAAATGTAAGGTGGCACCCGCCAAGGACGGTAAGGGCGAGGCCGAAGACGCGCCGAGCCCGCTGTAACGAGTGCCCGACGGTGTGTCCAGGATATCAATATCTGAAAGCGGTTTGGAGCGAAGTGACACTAGCGAAGGACGTTAAGGGCGAGGCCGAACACGCGCCGAGCCCGCTGTAACGAGTGCCCGACGGTGTATCCAGGATATCAATATCTGAAAGCGGTTTGGAGCGAAGCGACATGATTGAAGACAAGTTTAAGGACGAGTGCGGAGTCATGGCGGTGCACACGCATCCGGAAGCCTCCACGCTGACCTACCTCGGCCTGCACCAGCTCCAGCATCGCGGGCAGGAATCCGCCGGCATCGTCTCGTCTGACGGTGCACGTTTGCATCTCCACAAATCCATGGGCTTGGTCGCCGATATCTTTACCGAGGAAGCTCTCAACAAGCTCCCGGGAGCCATTGCCATTGGCCACAAGCGTTATTCCACCACCGGCGATTCCGCCGTCCTCAACGCCCAGCCCATCATGGTGGACTGCAACAAGGGCATGATCGCCCTGGCCCACAACGGCAACCTGGTAAACGCCTGGGAAATTCGCCATCGTCTGGAAGCGCAGGGATCAATTTTCCAGACCACCAGCGATACTGAAGTGATCGTCCACCTGATCGCGCAATCTCGTGAGCAGACGCTGGCTGATGCCGTTTGTGACGCGCTCCGCCGCCTCGAAGGCGCATTCTCACTGGTCATGATGACGCGTGACCGCGTTTTTGCCGTCCGTGATCCTCGCGGCTTCCGTCCCCTGTCGATGGGACGCATCCACAACGGTGGCGGTGACGAGCGTGACACCATCGTCTTCGCCTCGGAAACCTGCGCCTTCGATCTCATTGGCGCCGTCTACGAGCGCGACGTGAAGCCGGGGGAAATGGTGGTTGTCGGACCGGAAGGTGTATCGTCACGTTTCTTTGCCACCGAAATGAAGCAGTCGAGCTGCATCTTTGAGCATGTTTACTTTTCGCGTCCTGACAGCCGTGTGTTTGGCCGGCCCGTGCAGATTAGCCGTGAACTTATGGGTCGCCAATTGGCGAAGGAATCACCCGTTCAAGCCGACGTGGTAGTCCCCGTGCCCGATTCCGGCGTAACCGCGGCCATCGGTTTCTCCGCCGAATCCGGAATCCCCTTTCGTTTCGGCCTGATTCGCAATCACTATGTGGGTCGCACGTTTATTGAACCTGAACAGACCGTGCGCGACTTCGGCGTAAAGCTGAAGCTCAACCCGGTCCGCAGCCTGCTCGCCGGTAGGCGCGTCGTCCTTATTGATGACTCCATCGTCCGCGGCACCACCAGCCGTAAGATCGTTCGTCTGGTATGAGACGCTGGTGCTAAAGAAGTCCACGTTCGTATTTCGTGTCCTCCCACCGTCTCGCCTTGCTACTATGGCGTGGATACTCCGTCCAAAGCCCAGCTCATCGCCGCCAATAAATCGATCGAAGAAATCCGTCAATACATCGGTTCAGACACGCTGGCCTACCTGAGCCTGGATGGCCTCAAAGAAGCCTGCGCCGAAGGTGAAAAAACCAGCTACTGTACTTCCTGCTACACAGGTGTCTATCCCACTGAATTTGTGCCACTTGAGGCCCTTATTCCCGCAGCAATTCAGGAAAAAAAGCCATAAAGGAACTGCTCTGGCCATCTGATCCGGATTAAGTCAATCTTCGAACAACTCATGCTCGCCTCTATGGTTCCAATAAACTGTAGATCAAGTTGACACGAATATTAATTATGGGAGCTGCCCTCAAAGGCGTGCTCTTGGATCCAGGCCTAAGCAGGCTTAAGCCAGGTAAGGGGTGTAGTTTGGAAGTCACAGTCACTCTCATGTGGGTCCTGATCACCGGAGCGCTGCTGGTGATCACCAGCAGGAGTGGGTGTGCATCCAGAGTTGATCGTCGTTTCGTAGAACTTGATGTGGCTCATCCAATAGCTCGTTGTGAATGTCCAGGTGATGCATCGTTGCATCCAGCACGTGATTTCTCTCTACTGAATACAAGTCGCCGGCCTGCCCCTCATCTGCTCTAATGCCGGCCTTTCAGTAACATCGTCGCGCAGTTCCGCTGGATCCAACAGGGCTTTGGCCTATCCGGAAAAAGGCGAGGACCATTTTTTTTATTTTTGATTTTGCAAACCACGGAAAGGTATTGAATGTTTTTCTCTCGAATCTTTCGCTTCACCAAATCCAGCCTGCGGGCTGCGTTGGATTGGTGTGCTCTCAGCATACTCATGCTTCTTGAGCACGAGCCAAGCAATGACCGTGTGGAACTGCTGGTGGATCCCGCGCCAGATCAATCCATACGCGTCTGTCTGCCCAGGGACCAGGTCCGGATGCAGTTGCGCATGCCGATATTTACTGAGACTCTGCGCCGGACATAGGCCTGAACCGTTCAGGCAGCCGTGACGCCTGATTCCAGGCTGGTTGACCTTCCGTTCGCGTGCAGGCGATGCTCTGCTGCCTTCAGCACCGCGTTCTTAGCCTCCGGCAACGCCAACGTTGGTATGACAATGAGGTTTCCCAGAAGCGCTGCCAGCTCAAAATAGGCTCTCCGGCATTTCTTCATGAACTCAACCGGATATTCCGGTTTGCGCGCATAGGCAGCAACCGGGTCGGCATCCAGCAGAAAAGCAATGTCAGGTTTAGGCACAATGCGTTGGACAATCTTGATAAACCGGCGGCTCAGGCTGTTCTGAAGATTTAGGTTGGAAAGCTCGTCGTAAATGTAACGATCAAGGATCACTACATCCACGCCCGTTTTACCCCGCTCCCGCGCCACCACACGGCGAAGGTTAATGGCATCCAGCAAATATAGAAAATGCCGCGCCAGAGTCAGGTGCTTGCCGCGCATGTTCTTGTCGCGGCGGTTCACCGGCTTACCGGGAGCACCAATGCCACGCTCACTCCTGTAGACCTGGTGTACAAATCCTTCGCGATACTTCACGCCGACAACAACGTTGTCCCAGAAAGCCAGCAGACGCGTATTCAATCCGGCGCCGTTCAGCGCCAGACGGAGATTTTCAATCTGCGTGGACTTGCCGGAACCATCGAGTCCGGAAAAGCTGATGAGCAGAGGGCGGGGAGTTGGTTTTGCACTCATGAATTCTTGGTCCTTCGGTCTTCTAATTCAGCGCGCGATTTTAGCGAGCGCCCGGTGGCAGTGATCCCGTGCTACGGCTCAAGGCATAAACGGTTCCAAGCGCAGCCCCTGCGGCGGCTATGGCGCCAATCTTGATCAGCAATCCGCGTGTCTGGTGTTGTTTGGCCGGAGCAATGGCCGCTCCTGCCGGCTTCGCGGCCGCGCCACCGGCGGTGGGCACGCGTTCTGCGGTAGCCGCACCAACGGGCTGCGTCGGCTGCTGCGTTTTTGGCTGCGGAGCTTCGGGCGGATTCGCTGTCTGAGTCGTGGAGGGCTCCTGCTGGGCTGCGCCAGTCGCATCAGGATACGTGGTCACCGGCTGCAGCGGAGCCCGGGACGGATCAATGGTTGGTTGATTGGGTGTCCCATTCGGCGAGGGCTTCGTCGGCTGTGTTTGCGCTGGTGCCGGCGATGCCGGCGGTTGATTCGTTGCTGGCGGAACTGCCTCTGCCGCGGGCTGTCCTGGTTGTGAATTTTGTTGTGAATTTTGTTGCGAATTTTGCGGTAAAGATGAAGGCGCAGGTGACGTGGTCTGGGACGGACCGGTTTGCTGGGCGAACATCTCTGGCGTGAGGCCTAGCCCAAAAATCAGGGCCACGGCGATAAACTTTGATATTCCGAGCTGAATTTTCATGGAACCTCTCAGGGGACAACTAACTCTGGTTCGTTAATTTTTGGTTCGCTAGTCAGATTTTGCGCTGGATGCGCCGGCTGCGGTGCCGGCCAGAGTGCTGGTGCTGGCAGGACGGCTGGTTTCAACCCCAGGCAGCCACCGGCTCACGTCAGCTTCTCTGTTCCAGAAGTATTTGATGCGGTTTTTCAGGTAATGGGACAGGCTGGGCAGACTGGTCTTATACCAGCAACAGTCCTCCATATGGGGTGACAGGCCGCAGACGATCCGTATCCGCCGTAGCATGATCTCCGGAGGCAGTAGCAATGAGGCCACAAACCGGTGGTTTCCTTCCAGCAATGTAAGCGGCCGGTTCTCATCCAGTCCAATCAACATCACCGTGGAACGGGGTCCTTCATGCTCCATGAGGCTCAGAAGCGCCTGAATCTTCAGGGCCAGCGGGGTTGGACTGGCTGAGTTGAACTGCGTACGGATCTTTTCCGCCACAAACTCAGCCCGGAAGTTACCTCTCGCAACCGCTCTCCACTGCGCACGTGGAAAGACGTTTACACGAGCCGAATCGTCGGGACAGAAGTCCACTTCATACCATTGGGTATCGGGGGGCAATTCACGCCACATCGTCGCCCGGCGACGATAGAGCAATGCGCGACGCAATGAACTTTCGGCATCATTCTCCAGATTGGGGTGATACACAATCTGCTCGAACTGCCGCCGGTCCTTATCGAACTCTTTCTGATAGAACTCTGCCCTCAGAAACTCAGAGATGATTTCGTCTTCGCTTACCCGTTCCAACCGCTTCACGGCAAAACCTCCATTGAGTCGCGGCGCCACAGGCGACGCAGGAAGGGGAACGAGACAAGCACCAGCATCACAGTCAAAAGCACAATCTGGACAACAATTACTTCACGCAGGGAATGGTGATAGGCACCTATCACCAGCACAAGAATTCCACTGAACAACAACTGCAACCATCCTACATTCGCGATACGACGCGAAATCTCATACGCCATGAGCACCATGGCGATGGCATAAATAGCGGTAGCAATGGCATACAGAGAAAGCAGGGATGATGTGGGGGCGAATGCCCGGCCAAAGATCGCTCCCATAATCACCTGTGGGAACGCGCTCACCAGCAGAATGAATAGGGCAGAAATCCCGGCCACCAGCGCCATCGGCAGCCAGATCACGTTCGGGCTTTCATGTTCCTTCTTCACTGACGCGCTCACCGGGAACATGGCGCTCACCACGGACCACGCGACAAAGTACAGGACACGTCCCACCAGGGCCACAGCCGCGTACAAGCCCGCCTGATCGGCAGGAAAGAAGTGCTTCACCATGACAATGTCAATGTTATTGATGATGACCTGGCCCACAAAGAACACGATTGCCTGAAAAGCCTCCGCGAACGAAGCAGGCTGTTCCTCAACAGCTTTGATGCGCAACGATTTTGGAACACCAGGGATGAAGTACGCCATCACCACGGCCACGGAGATTGCTCCAACACCGCCAAGAACGCCATATCCCATAAGGATAAGGGCCACGCCGATTACAAATCGGGTGGTGGCCTCAACAACAAAGGTGGCACTCAGCCGCGGAAAAAGACACAAACCTTGCATGGCTCCGCGGCGCACGCCTACAGGCGCATAAAAAGCAATACCCACGGCCAATATGGCAATGAGCACGGAACTCGGAACATTGAGATAGCGGGAGACTGGACCCTGAGCGGCAACCAGCGCTAGCCCAAGACACAGGCTGACCACCCATGAATTTTTCAACAGTCCGCGATAGACCGCCACCTTCCCGCCCTGCGTTTCATTGCGGGCTACAAACTTGGCACACACCATTTGAAACGCCAGCGTAATGCAGGAGGCGATCATCAGCAGCGTGGTGGCCACTGCTACCTGGCCGAACATGGCAGGCCCAAGCAGACGGGCCATGACTACGTTGGTGGCAAAGTTTATGCCGCTCACCGCCGTTGAGCTGAACAGCATGACCAGGCTGCCCGTAAGCACAATCGCGTGTGCGCTCCTGCGGGCGGTATCCCGCTCCTGCGCCATAGTCGCGTTGCTGCTCGGAAAGGTAACAGCACTGTCAGAGTTCGGCATATTCGGCAATGTCTTCAGGCGGCCGACATTGAAGGCGAACGGTTGTGTAAGAGTTGCTGCCGCATGGTGTTCGGCAGAAAGCCGCTGAAGCTGCGCACAGCGTCAGTGGAAGTGTCATAGATTTCAAACAGGCGCTCAGTGCGGGTGAGTTCCAGCACAACGCACGCCTGCGCAGAAGGTGCAGCCAGTTTCAAGTCGCCGTCGCGCTTGTGCGCGGCAGACATGCAGCTCAGCAGCATCTCCACGCCCGCGGCATCAAGCCGTGCTACCTGGGAAAGGTCCAGAACAAGCTGCGGGCGGTCCGTGGTCAGGAACGGCCGCAAGGCACGCATGAATTCACGTGCGGTGCGAGCATTGACCCGTTCCGGCATTCTCTTCACAACTACGGGTCTGCTATTGATTTCCATGGGGCCTCACTGCAACAAAATTGGAAAACTCATCAGCGGCTCCGGCGTTGCAGGCCGGCGCTTCATATCCCGCAGCTTTTCCAAGAGCTGGAGACGTTTGGTGCAAAGTGGTATTCAAGTCCGCTGGCTGGACGCGCGCTCCAAATATCCCGCGCCACATCTGCCGGGGAATGAACCTCACAAATTCTTTTGCGGAACTTAGAAAATTTGGCGCTGCGGAGTCAGACAGGCTTCTGACCAGCTTCACATCACTGATCAAAGCAGTCGCTCCGCGACGCAGGTTGGCGATCACTCCCATTCCCATCACGGAGTGTGCCAGATCCAGGCCCGCACCCAGGTAGCTGTTGGCCAGAACGCTGGAATTCTCCACCACGGTCCCGCAATCAATTTCTGAATTGCGCTCCACCACCGTGCAGCGAGTGATCACAGCTCCAGAGCGAATGCAGGCGCCAGCTCCAATAAACGCTGGCGCAATCACACGGGCTCCCTTTTCCACGTGGCCGCCACGTGCGATCCATACTCCGGGTTTCACCTGTTGGCCCGCCGGACTCGTATCGGTCTGCAAGGTAAGAATATCGATGGCCAGCTGGCGAAGATCGCAGGCATTGCTCAGCGGATTGAAGTAACCGTTCTGCTCCACGATCTCGCAGTCCGTCCGGCATTTCGAAAGATTGGTGCGGAACAACGATGCGGCGTCATTTCGGCGGGAAGCGCTGATGCAAAATACTTCCAGCGGCAGCCCTTCGTAAGAGAGTTTGCTTACCCGGCAATTGTGGTCGAGGTGACTCTGAATGACGGCGTCAAAATCGGGCTCAAAATAACAACCCAGCTTTATCAGGATTACAATTTCCGCACCTGCTTGTACCAGGTCATTAAACGCATTTTCCGCAGTCCGCCAAAAACGCTCGCGAGGACTGATCATGCTCGTGAGACCCGGCTCTCCCTGAAGTCCTCGCACGGAAATCGTGGGTGCCTCTTCAATTACGGCCGTGACTGGGCCAACGCCAAACTTTCGCAATCTCTCAGCCGTACGCATGAGAGCGCTCTTACCGGCAACATCGACCAACGCCAGGGGCACTTCCCCAAAGTGATTGGGCTCAGTTCCGGACTCAGCTTCCGAGTTGATAAGGACTAGTCCGCGAATATCCATTGCTCTCACCTGAAATAACTTTGGTGCGCTCCTTACAAAAGTGTCACGAAATCAGGTGAGGGGCCCGCGAATCTCTACTTCAGCATTATCCAGAACGTAACTGACAACACTGCAAAAACCCATGGGACCCTCAGGCTCTGAATTCACCAGCCTGCCGGTACGAACAGATGACCGGAAATCTTAGCGTTATAGTGCGCAGTGAAAAGTGACACTACGCCACCGCCTGTTTTATGGCAGCAGTGTTGGAATAGATGAGTAATGCTGAGCTGGTGTTGCAAAGGTTGACCATTTTCCGAGCTCCTGCTGTTAATATTTTTTCCGTGAAGAATCCGCCTTACTTAGTTCTTTATTACTGTATGCAGTCGCCGCTTGGCGCCTTGCTCCTGGCCGCCACTGAGAAGGGTCTTTGCGGGATCTATTTTGATGGCAAAAGGCCGAAAGCAAAGAAAAGTGAAGTTTGGGTTGAGTCAGAACAAGCACTGCGGCCCTGGCGGCTCGAGCTGGAAGCCTATTTTCGCGGCGAGCTGAAAGAATTTAAGTGTTCCCTGGATCTGCGAGGTACTGACTTTCAAAAGCGGTGCTGGGAAGCCCTGCGCAAGATTCCTTTTGGGGAAATCTGTTCATACGGCGATATTGCCAGGGAAATAGGAAGCCCAAAAGGATTTCGCGCTGTGGGCCAGGCCAATCACAACAATCCCGTTCCCATCATCGTGCCATGCCATCGCGTCATCGGCAACAACGGTACTCTCACCGGTTATGGTGGCGGCTTGAGCGTGAAAGAAAAACTGCTGGAATTGGAAGGCTTTCAGCCGCAGGCCCGGCTTCTGTTTCCCTCGCGAGAAAACAAAATCTGATTCCGACTAA
>Ga0105856_1001406_pt1 | contig 10279 bp, 10 predicted proteins | sample OrgsoiDNA_201060_FD_89681 | JGI IMG/M metagenome (GOLD analysis project Ga0105856, IMG submission 89681) | Permafrost soil microbial communities from the Arctic, to analyse light accelerated degradation of dissolved organic matter (DOM) -... | ecosystem: Environmental > Terrestrial > Soil >...
AATTCGATCCAGTTGTCCGTCAACATGTGATCTATAAAGAAGCTAAAATTAAGTAATTTTAGTGGATTAATAAAACCCGGCTCCGGCCGGGTTTTTTATTGCCTGTTTTCTGAGTATCCGTATTCTTGCGTATTACCGCGGTTAGCCCGCACGCCTGTCTTGACGTTCTGTAGGAGAAACCATGCCTGAATTGCCTGAAGTGGAAACCAGCCGAAGAGGCATTGAGCCATACCTTGCCGGTCATACCATCGTGCATGCCATTGTGCGTAATTCACGTCTGCGCTGGCCGGTTTCACAGGAAATCATGGCACTGAGCGATCAGCCGGTGCTCAGCGTTCAGCGGCGGGCAAAGTATCTGCTTATCGAATTGAAAACAGGCTGGATCATCATCCATCTTGGGATGTCTGGCAGCTTGCGGATGCTGCGTGAAGAGACAGAGGCGGGAAAACACGATCACGTTGATTTGGTTATGGAGAGCGGTTATGTGCTGCGTTATACCGACCCGCGGCGTTTTGGTGCCTGGCTGTGGTGTGAAGATTTAGAAGCCAGCAGCGTACTTGCCCATCTCGGGCCCGAACCGCTGAGCGAGAATTTCTCTGCTGATTATTTGTTTGAGAAATCGCGCAGCAAAAAATCGCCGGTTAAACCCTGGTTGATGGACAATAAAATTGTCGTAGGGGTAGGGAATATCTATGCGAGTGAATCGCTGTTTGTCGCCGGTATATCCCCTGAGCGCCCCGCGAATAGCCTGACATACGATGAAGTGTCATTGCTTGTTGTGACCATCAAAGCGGTGCTTCTGCGCTCGATTGAGCAAGGCGGCACGACGCTGCGTGATTTTCTGCAGTCTGACGGTAAGCCGGGATATTTTGCGCAGGAATTACAGGTATATGGTCGCGCCGGAGAGCGGTGCAGGGCTTGTGGCACGCCAATACTCAGCCTGAAACAGGCTCAGCGAACCACGTTCTTCTGTCCGCAATGCCAGCACTGAGCTTAACCTTCGCCTATTTTTTTCAGCAGGGCCTGCGTGATATTGTCGGGAAGGAAGGGTTTGATATCACCGCCGTGACGCGCCACTTCCTTCACCAGTGATGAAGAGATAAACGACCACTCTTTTGACGGCATCATGAACACGCTTTCCAGCGTGGGCATCAGATGCCGGTTCATATTTGCCAATTGCATCTCATATTCGAAATCAGACACTGCCCGTAAGCCCCGGACCAGTACGGTCGCATTATGGTCTTTGGCAAAGGTCGCCATGAGATCGCTGAAGCCAATGACTTCAACGTTGTTAAGATGAGAGATGGCGGCTGTTGCCAGCGCAACGCGCTCATCCAGCGAGAACAGGGGCTTTTTACTTGGGCTGGCGGCGATCGCCAGAATTACGTGATCAAACATCAACGCCGCGCGGGTAACCAAATCCAGATGACCATTGGTCATTGGGTCGAAGGTGCCGGGATAAATCGCCTTAGTGCTCATGGTGGCTCACTTCTGCAGTTGGTGACTCAGCGCCCACAGGGCGGCATATTTATTAAAGGTATACTGCGCATTGACCCCTGCCAGAATCAAACCTTGTTTTCCGTCGAGAAAACCCGCCCGTAGCACCCAGGTTTTAAAAAATGCGCCCAAAGTATGGCTGATAATAGAAAAGAAGCTACAACGGCGGCCTTGCTGATGGCGCTGTTGTGCCCAGGCTTCGGCATAATTAAGCTGTTTACGCTGAAAATCGAAGAAGTTACGGCAGGTAAGATGTTGCAGGTCACCCTTGAGGGCAATGATATTAGCGCGGCCGGTTTCCAGCGACTCATGAACCAGATCATCGTTGAAGTGGAAATGGGCGGCGCTGTACAGCCGATTAACGCGATCTGGGTACCAGCCACTGTGGCGCATAAAGCGTCCCAGGAACAAATTGAGCCGGCCCAGGCTGTAAACGGTAAGGTGATCGACAGAGGGTAAGGCGGATTCTATCGACTGACGCAGTTGCGGCGAGACGCGCTCGTCCGCATCGATCATCAAAATCACGTCACCCGTCGCATAGCGTTGAGCGAGTTGTCGTTGTTTTCCAAAGCCCTGCCAGTCGAGGTTTTGGTAAAACTTCGCGCCAAACTGTTCAGCTATCTCTTTTGTGTCATCGGTGCTGCCGGAATCCAGCACGATAATTTCATCTGCCCAGGAAACTGAGTTTAGACAATCGGTCAGCAGATCGGCTTCGTTGCGGGTGATCAACACCACCGAAAGGCGTTTTTTATCGTTCATCAGTGGCTCCGTTGCGGCAGATAAGGCTCCAGCAAGTGCAGCAGACGCTGCAAAGCGCCCTGATTCTGGCGAAGCACTTCGACGGCATGGCGGCCATAATAGAGCCGGTAATCTTCGTCAGTCAGCAACGTGGAAATTTCTTTTACCAGTGATGTGGTATCCGTGACAGTGATCAACCCATCGGCTTGCGCCAGTTTGGCGCAAATATCTTTGAAGTTAATCGTATGGGGTCCCATCAGCACAGGGATGGCATGGGCAGCCGCTTCGAGAGGGTTATGTCCTCCGCGCTCCACCAGGCTTCCACCCACAAAGGCCAGATCGGCAATACCATACAAAAGCATCAGCTCGCCCATGGTGTCGCCGATCACTACCTGCGTAGCAGCAGAGGGGACTTCACCGGTACTGCGCTGAATATAGGTGAGGCCTGCTTTTTGCGTTAATTCGCGGGCCACAGCGAAACGCTCCGGGTGGCGAGGCACCAGAATCAGCAATAAATTCGGGTAGGTCCTCAGCAGCGTTTTATGTGCATCAAGCAGCAGTGTCTCTTCGCCATCATGGGTGCTGGTCGCTATCCAGACCTGACGCCGTGATGCCCACTGGCTGCGTAAGGCAATGGCTTTTGCTGCCAGCTCTGGCGTAACAGAGATATCAAACTTAAGGCTGCCTGTGACCGCCAGTTGATTGCGTTTAAGACCGAGTGAAATGAAGCGTGCGCCATCTTCTTCATTCTGCGCGGCAATCAGCGTGATGCGCTGCAAAATTTTACGAATAAATTCGCCCAGTTTTTTATACCCTTTCGCAGAACGTTCAGACAGCCGCGCATTGGCGATCACTAAAGGGATTTCGCGTTTATGTAATGCACTGATCAGGTTAGGCCATAGCTCAGTTTCCATAATAATGACGAGCTTAGGGTTAACCTGATCGAGAAAGCGGTTGACCGAGCCGACCAGATCATAAGGCAGATAAACATGGTGCACATCTTTGCCGAAAGCGGACTGAACACGCTCAGAGCCCGTCGGTGTCATTGTGGTTACGGTAATGGGTAATGAGGGGTAGCGATGACGTAACGCGCGCACCAACGGAATCGCCGCCAGTGTTTCGCCAACCGAAACGGAATGCAGCATGATACCACCGGGAACGACTTTGCCTTTGCAAAAGCCATAGCGTTCAGCCCAGCGTTTACGGTAGGCGGGTGATTTTCGGCTACGTAAAAGTAAACGGATCCAGATAAGGGGCTGAATAAGGTATATCAGTACGGTATACAGCGTTTGCAACATAACATCCGTAATAATCTAGAGTAGAACTAGGATTCTAAGTTTTTAGCCCTGCCATGTCTAACAGTGTCTTGTACATACCCGGTCTGATGGACAGACGCGGTCACGATGAGCTTTGAGCGGAAACCGCCAAACTTCAATAATGGCTGGCGATGTGGGTCGTTGCAGGAGTAGGGGGTGGCGGAAAAGTGAGCCATCCATTGAGCTCAACTGTGAATGCCAATCAACACAATGAGCAATTTTCTGGGACATTCATTATCTAAACCTTAACCTGTCCGTACGCTTTATTAAGTTTATCAAGGATAGTACAATTCGAATGAGGGAGGGGTGCAGTCTTACATCACTATCTGAGATGGCGATGAGAAAATAATGAAAATTTTGATGGAATTATAATGAAAAACATATTGATTATTCGGCGAGACAATATTGGCGATTTAGTTTGTACCACGCCGTTGATCGAAGGTATAAAGAAAGCCTATCCTTCCGCGAATATTCATTTGTTGATTAATTCAGTCAGTCAGGATGTCGTTAAGAATAACCCTTTTATTTACCGCACCTATGTTTATAAAAAAGCCAAGCATCGGGCAAAAAATCAGACTGCTCTCGGGGTCTATCTGCAACGTGCAGCGATATTTATAAAATTAAGAACGATTCGATTTGATGCGGCTATTCTTGCTAACCCTGCGCCATGCCATTACAGCCTCAGAATGGCTCGCCTCGCAGGGGTGAAAAACATAATAGGTGCGGATTTAGGTAATAAGAATATCACTACCTCTTATTTAGTCTCGGATTTTTCTGGTAAACACCAGGTCGAGAAAACATTCAGTTATTTAAAGGCAATAAGTTCGGAACATATAGACATTCCGGATGTGAAGGTTTTTCCCGACGCAGAAGAACTCTTTGCGGCGAAAGAAAAAAGAGATAAGTTATTATCTGAGTGTGACCCAATATACGGTGTTCATATTAGTAGTCGTAGTCCTAACAGACGCTGGTCTCTTGAAAATTACGCAGAAATTATTCGGCGCATGACAGCAGGAAATAAAAGTGGCGTTTTTATTTTCTGGTCGCCACAAGGAGCGTTATCGCCAGATGATATCGGGGATCAGGCCCGTGCTGAGCAATTAATGGCATTGTGTGGTAACGAACGAGTGGCTCTTTACCCTACAGGCTCCGTACGGGAGCTTATTGGTGGTTTTGCACAATGCCAGACGATACTTTGTAGCGATGGCGGGCAAATGCATTTGGCGTCAGCTTTGCAAAAAAATTTGGTGGTATTCTTTGGCGACACCAATAAAGACGCATGGCATCCATGGTCAGGAAAATACACTATAATGCAGACGCCGAGCGGAGAGTGTATGGATATCTCTACAGATGAAGTATGGGAATCTATTCTTGCGATAAGATAGAAGGCGGAGTATCCGCCTTCTATCTTAGTTATTAGCAAGGTTTTTATATTTTTCGCAAATATAGGTTATTGCGTAGATCTTCAGGGTATTCTTATCAATAACAGGTGGGTTGTTATAAACGTCAACAATTTTCTGGCTCAATGAGGCTACATTGACTTCGGCCAGTCCCCGCATCATTCCTGTTTTTTCCATTATTTCGGCTGGCCCGCCTGGGCAAGCGGTGCTAACAATCGGGGTTCCACAAATGAGCGACTCAATCAGTACATTCCCAAAACCTTCGCTATCAGAACTTAGGATAAGTTGTCTGGCATGTTTAATATAGGGGAACGGATTGGCTTTAAAACCGGCGAATATGACCCGGTCAGCAATACCCAGCGTCGTAGCCAGTTTTTTTATCTCATTGACATAGCTGTCACTTCCTGTGCCAATCAATACCAGGGGGACTTGTAAGCGGCTTTTAGCATAGGCTTCCAGGAGTCGGTCATGTCTTTTATTAATATGAAATCTTCCTACGTGCAGTAAATATTCCTGACCTGCCATGTCGCAAGGATGATTAGCTAATGCTTCTATTTCTGCAATATCGAAAGGATTATTTATTACCCGTAGGTTTTTCGGAACTGCCAATACATTTTCTTTTAAATCTAAGGCCACAGCATCAGAGACAGCGACGACATTTTTTTTGTTATAAACGCTGGCAAGCTTCCGGCGTTTATTCCATCGATCCCACCCTTTTCGATGACCCAGATAGGAAAGAGAAAGAAAACCGTGGATGCAAAACCACACACGCTCTGATGAATAAAGATGGCTTTTTTTTACGATCCGATCGGTTTTGTGCAGATTTGAAAGAATTAAGTCAAAACGGCCACGCTCCTCTTCAATTTGAAGGACGGCCTTATCGAGCTGTTTTCCCCGGCGCGATAACTCTGTTAACTTTCTCCACGGACTCCGTGAAGTATCTGCAACAACGTTATAATTAATATTCTCAGGGAGGGTGTAATGACAGACGTCACGCAAAGAGATGAGGCTGACGTCAACGCCGGATTTTTGCAGGCCCTGGCATAACGTCAGTACCACTTTCTCCGCACCGCCGCCGGGCAAACCGTCAATAATAATCAAGATGCGCATAGTTAATCCAAAATTCTTTTGTAGAGGCCGATGAGCTGCCCCGAGAGCCGGGCCGGTGTTTCATCGATGATTCTGGCCCGGGCTGCTGCAGACATTCTTGAACCTGGTAGTTCGTCTGGCAGGGCGCGAATAGATTCGACTAAATGCGGGATATCAAGAGCATCACAGACAAACCCATTCTCGCCTTGAATAATAAACTCTGAGCCGCCACAGGTTTCACTGGTAATAACCGGTAACCCACAGGACATGGCTTCTAAAATAACGTTGGGAAAGGGGTCATAAAGTGTTGGGAGTAATAAGGCATCGGCTGCCTGATAAAACGGCAACGTCTGCTTCTGCACACCGGCAAAACGGACTCTTCCTGCACAGCCCAGCGTACTGGCCAGCGCGCGATAACGTTTTTCATCTTTATCTTGCCCGACGACCAACAGGAAACTGTCTGCCAACGCGACCGCACGGATCGCGGCTTCTAAGCCTTTTCTTTCAAAGCCCGAGCCAACAAATATGAGGCAATGTGCGTTTTGAGGAATATCAAACTGCTCACGGAGTTGATGCCGTACTGCCTCTGTCGCGGGTAAAAATTTTTGATTATCGATAGCGTTGTAGATGACGGTAATTTTTTCATCAGGTACGCCAAAGTCGGCCATGATTTCGTTTTTAATCATCTGAGCGTTACAAATCACCGCTTTGAGTTCGGGCGCAGCATACATCTCTTGTTCTGCCCGCATGATATAGCGATGAAAACGGTCAGCCATCAACAACTTACTGCGCCAGTTCGGCATAATGCGGCTGCGCTGCAATAGCCAGCGTCGATGGACACCGTCACCTGCGCGATAGATATCACAACCGGCAATACGTTCATGGCTTTGAACAATATCGAATTTTTCTTTCTGCCATATCTTACGTGCGCTTTCAGCGAAGCCGCGCTCACGACTGACTCGCCCCCATTTCACAGGGTTACAGAGGTGAATATGCCAGTCTGGATTTCTGTCCCCCTGCCATTCTCGCGTGATAACGCTTAAATCAAGGTCCTGACCTTCAAGGGCTTCCAGTGCGCGTGAAACAAAACGCTCGGCACCACCGTCCGGACGGTATTTTTGGCGAACGAGCGCCAGTCTGAAATGCTTCATGGCAGTAATTCTCTTGCAGCATCGATGACAGGTTGAACAGGGATCGCGTCAAGGTAGCGTTCAGCGGTGTGGGTGTCGATATCGTCAGGATCCGGGAGCTGACAGAAATCACCGGCCCAGATAACGGTGCCAACAGCTTGCCAGGGCGACCAGAAGACCCGTTTTGAAGGGCCAAATAATGCCACAAGGGGCGTTTTTAACGCGGCGGCCATATGCATAGGTACGGAATCAACGCCAATAAATAAGGCGGCTCTGTCTATTAATGCCGCGAGTTGTCGCAAGGTTAACTGCCCGGAAAAAGAGAAGACTTGTTCATCCGGACAGAGAGAAAGTATGCGATCAACCATCTTTAGCTCATTCTCCGCCGGGCCGCTGGTGAGGATCACGCTGACACCTTCAGCCCGCAAGGCTGTGATTGTCGCGGCCATCTTTTCATCAGTCCAGCATTTAAAGAACCAGCGAGACGTGGGTTGTATGACGACAAAATTACCGGTGATGTTACGGTCGCTGAGAAGTTGCCCTACTTTTGACTGGTCATCGGCTGAGTAGCTCATCGTTACCTGGTTCACCAGCGGGCTAAGTTCCAGCGGTGTGAGTATGGAGAGGTTCTGCTCAACCGTATGCAACCTATTGTGATGGGAAACATCGACTAAATCGGTATGGCAGTGTTGCCACAGCTTGCCCTTACGCTTTGGAAAATTAAAACCAATCCTGACAGGCGCGCCGGTTAGCTTGGTGACTAAAGCGCTTCGCCATTGATCGGCAAGATTAATCACCAGATCATATTTCCTGGAAATGAGTCGTTTAACTAACTGCGTCTCGTGACGCATGTGGGCAAGTTTGCCTTGTTTCTTCCAGGTACGGTCAATGGTAAACAGTGTCGTGAGCAACGGGTTACTTGCCAGCATTTCCCTGGTTTCAAGGTACATCAACATGTCAATTTCAGCGTCAGGATAGTGCGCTTTTAACGTACTGATGACCGGTGTGGTCAGCAACATGTCGCCGTGATGCCTCAGCTTAATGATGAGAATACGCCCTGGAGGCGAAACGGATTTTTGGGTAGAGGCGTTTGTCATCATTCATCACTGTCTGAGAAATCAAACCCTGATTCTAAAGGAGCGTAGGGGATGTGGCTATACTTCGACGCCTTTCTTGCCTTGTGCGGGGAAATACCAAAGAATAGGCAACAAACCGTGTTACATGTTGTCCAATTCGATTCCTGCCTTTCTCCGGGAAACCGGTCACTGGCAGCTGAATCCAATGAGTCTCTATCAGGCAAGTTTTATGACAAAACCCGCATTTATCATCACTATTGATACCGAAGGCGACAACCTTTGGCAGAACCATCAGGAGATACTGACAGAAAACACGCGTTTTCTGCCCAGGTTTCAGACTCTCTGCGAAAAGTATGGTTTCAAACCGGTTTATCTCACTAACTATGAGATGGCGAGCGATGCCCAATACGTCGAGTTTGCGCGTGATGTGATAGCGCGAGGGCAGGGTGAAGTGGGTATGCACCTTCACGCCTGGAATAGTCCACCTCTTTCGCCGCTGACAGAAGATGACTGGCGTCATAAGCCTTATCTGATTGAGTTTCCGCGGGATCAGATTCGCGCAAAATTCGAATTTATGACCCGGTTACTTGAAGATACCTTTCAGACAAAAATGTTAAGCCACCGTGCAGGACGCTGGGCGCTTGATGAATACTATGTCTCTTTATTGCTTGAGTTTGGCTATCAGGTCGATTGTTCCGTGACACCAAAAGTGAACTGGCAATCCTCTCCGGGTGCACCTCAAGGAAAGGGCGGGACGGATTATCGTCATTTTCCGTCAAACGCCTATTTCATTGATCCGGAAAATATTGCTCAATCAGGTCACTCCAGTTTGCTCGAAGTTCCGATGAGTATTCAGTACAAGTACCCGGGCTGGATAAACTGCCTGAAACAGGGAGTAAATACCTTGCGCGGGAAAACTCGGCCTCACTCTGTGCACTGGCTGCGGCCTTCCGGCGGTAACGCTGAGAGTATGCAGAAGGTGGCAGTGAAGAGCCTGGCAGAAGGCCATGATTTTGTAGAGTTTATGCTGCACTCTTCCGAGTTCATGCCGGGCGGCAGCCCGACGTTTAAGACGCAAGAGGATATTGAGGGATTATACCGTGATCTGGAACGTCTGTTTAAATGGCTTAGTGAACGCACTGTCGGTATGACACTGGCTGAATATTATCAGAAGAAAGTGAATCAAGATGTCTAAGAAAAAATGGAAAACGGCGCTGGTAAATCTGTTTTTAGAAGGGTTTGTCTTTTTTAATAAACGCCTTAAACCAAAAGAGTCATTTGATTCAGCAAGGGATTTCCGCAGTATCGTCATTTATTCGACGACAGCACTGGGTGATCTGATGTTTAACACACCCGCAATCAAAGCGATCAGGCAACGTTATCCTGACGCTTTTATTACGTTGGTTTCAAGTGAAAAAAACAGAGGGCTGGTTTCTGATTGTGCCTATTTCCAACAGGTTGTGTATTGGGATGAAAAGATAAAAGATATCGTCGGGCTGGTTTCATCTCTTAAGAAAAGCAAACCTGAGCTGGCGATTATCCTCCATTCTAAAGCACCATATGATGTGCTCAGTGCGGTGATGGCCGGGTGCGAGTACGTGTTTAAAGATGTTTATGGGAACAAAACAACGGGAATGGAAAAATGGATAGTAAACTCTCCCGTTTTATTTGATGGACATCTTATTCAGCGCAAGTTGAATCTGCTCAAGTTATTAGATTGTGATGTCTCAGACAAAGAGATGTTTATTCCGATTATTTTTCCGGAAGTTGATAAGGACACCACAAAAATATCTATTGGTTTCCAGATGGGGGCATCTGAAACACTGAGGTGCTGGCCGGTAACCCGTTTCGTTGAGTTGGCTGAAAAATTATCTCTGCTTGGTCCTGAATATCGGATTGTCCTTATTGGGACTAATAAAGAGAAGGGGCATGAACAAGAATTCTTTAACGCCCTTCCTGAAAGTGCAAAAGGGAGCGTGGTCAGCTATATCGGGAAAACAGATCTTAAAACATTATTAGGGATTTTAAAAAAC
>Ga0105856_1001407_pt1 | contig 10278 bp, 7 predicted proteins | sample OrgsoiDNA_201060_FD_89681 | JGI IMG/M metagenome (GOLD analysis project Ga0105856, IMG submission 89681) | Permafrost soil microbial communities from the Arctic, to analyse light accelerated degradation of dissolved organic matter (DOM) -... | ecosystem: Environmental > Terrestrial > Soil >...
CGTTGATTCCTCCTACGTGCTGACGGGCGAGGCCCTACTCGCCCGTTTCGCAGCGCTGGATGCTTTTCTGATTGAGCATCAGGCGCTGTGGAAGCCTCGACCGTTTACTCATCTGCAGCTTCCTTGGGAAGCGTCCTACCCGGAACTGGCTTTATGGCTACGCGGGCGGTCGCTGGAGGAAGCGGAAAACAGTCATAACCAACCTTGCTTGCTGGATGCGCCGGAGCCGTTTGCTTCATTGGCGGCGTTGTCGCTTGAGCTGAGTTCAGTGGGCGAGTTGCCGGCGCAAGCGCTTGAAGCGGCCGGGCATCGGTTAAATGTCGATGTGCCGGGACGCAAGTGGCAGCAGATCGAGGCGTTTGCCAGTCGCTTGTCATTTGCTGCATTGCCGCAACATTGGCTGGATTGGTGCTCGGGCAAAGGTCACTTGGGTCGACGCTTGCTGCAAACCGGGCAACAACTGACGTGCCTGGAATACGACCCTTCTTTGGTGCTGAGCGGTCAGGCACTCAGCCAGCGTCATCAGTTGCATGCGCTGCACGTTGAGCAAGATGTACTCTCGGCTGGCGCTGCTTCCTTATTGAAGAACGATCACACCCCGGTTGCGCTGCACGCCTGTGGCGATCTGCATGTGCGGTTAATCCAACTTGCCAGTGCGGTGGGCTGCAAACAACTGGCCGTCGCGCCCTGCTGTTATAACCGGATCAGCCTTCCTGCCTATGAGGCGCTTTCCTCGGCGGGTTTGCGATCGGACCTACAGCTGTCCCTCGACGATCTCGCATTGCCGATGAGCGAAACCGTCACTGCCGGTGCTCGCGTCCGACGTCAGCGCGATACTTCGATGGCCAGACGTCTTGCTTTCGACCTGCTGCAACGGCAACTGCGGGGCGTCGACGAATACCTGCCCACGCCGTCCCTGCCCAGTGCATGGCTGGATAAATCCTTCGCCGACTACGGCCATCATTTGGCCGCACTGAAAGAGTTATCCACAATCGGCCCGCAGGATTGGCCAACCCTTGAAGCCGCCGGTTGGCAGCGACTGGCCGAAGTGCGCAATCTGGAGCTGCTGCGGGGCCTTTTCCGCCGCCCGCTGGAGTTGTGGCTGGTACTCGATCGGGCACTTTTTCTGTCCGAACAGGGGTACACCGTTCGCCTCGGCACCTTCTGCGAAACCACGCTCACACCACGCAACTTCCTGCTCTTGGGCGAGCGCTCTTAAACAGCCTCAGCCTGTGGATAACTCTGTTGATGGAATTCTCGTGGATCCAATAAATGCGCTGTTTCGTGACTGAAACACTACTGGTCATTTTTTGTTCACATAAATAAAAAACCCTAAAAACAGGGATTTGCGAACAAATGAGAACAGGTCCACAAAATTGCCTCCGTTCTCGCCTATCGGCCGTCCCGTTGTGCATAAGCATTCAATCAAAAGGACATAACCGCCGAATCCCGGACGCCATCAGCGGAAAATTGCACCCGGCAACCGCCCTTGTTATACAAACAGATAAGGGTGCCGGAAGTGCGCCCACCGCCCAGAACAATCCAACTGACAGGAAGCCACAGTGACCTTCATTTCTTACGCACAGAATTTCGAAGACATCCGCCTGTGGCGCGCCCTCAAACAGTTCGAAAACGGCTTCTATATCGACATCGGCGCCAACGACCCCACCCACGACTCCGTCACCAAAGCCTTCTACGACCATGGCTGGACCGGTATCAACGTCGAACCGATGCAAAACTACTACGACGCCCTGTGCCAACAACGCCCCAACGACACCACCCTGCAATGCGTAGCCAGCGACAGCGCGGGCGACCTCACCTTCTACGGCATCCCCGGCACCGGCCTCTCCACCGTCGACCCGGCCACCGCCCAGGAACGCACAGCCCTGGGCATGGACGTACGCCGCCAAACCGTCAAAGCCCGCACCCTCACCTCCATCTGCGAGCAATACGCCCAGAACCGCCCCATCCACTTCCTGAAAATCGACGTCGAAGGCCACGAAGAAACCGTCCTGCGCGGCATGGACTTCGCCACCTGGCGCCCCTGGATCATCCTCATCGAAACCCCATGGGCCCGCGACCACACCTGGGAACACCTCGTTACCGACGCCGGCTACCAAGCCATCCTGTTCGACGGCATCAACACCTGGTTCCTGGCCAACGAACACCTGGCCCTCAAACCCGCCTTCGACATCCCACCGTGCAACCTCGACAACTTTCAACTGTGCCAGGGGCATCTGCTCAGCTATCCCGTCAGCGCCGCGGATCTGGGGTTTGAAAAACAACTCGCCACCGCCCTGCAACGGGCCGAACTGGCCGAAGCGCAGCTGCACGCGATGCAAAATAGTAGGGGCTGGCGCACGCTTCAGAAACTCAGAAAAGCACTGGTTCGCGGGTAACCTGAGGGTCGAGTAAAAATAGTCTGAATTCAGGGGTTTACAGAACCAACGCAATCGCTATAATCGTCGCCCTAACACGCCGGTATAGCTCAGTTGGTAGAGCAACTGACTTGTAATCAGTAGGTCCCGGGTTCGACTCCTGGTGCCGGCACCATACAAGGTTCCAGAGAAGGCTTTAAATTTCTCCGGAACCCACAAAAAACCCGCCTTCTGGCGGGTTTTTTCGTTTTGGCGATCCGCCAGCGCTAAGCCCTTAGCGGTTCAATCCAGTCAAGGCTCGCAACGGTTGAACCGGAAGGACGGTATTCACACCCGATCCATCCGGTGTAACCGCGCTGTTCCAGCGCCGCGAACAAGACCGTAAAGTCGATGTTCCCCGTTCCCGGTTCGTGACGACCCGGGCAGTCGGCAATTTGCACATGGACGGTTCTGTCATAAAACCGAGCCAGAACACCTGCGGCGTCTGCGGTCAGAAGTTGGGCATGGTAAAGATCGAGAATCAGCCCGACGCTCGGGAAGGTTTCCAGCACCTGTTGCGCCTTGCTGAAGTCAGACATGTAATAGCCCGGCATCTCCTGCGCACTGATCACTTCGATAAGCGGCCGCAACCCCTGATCCTCGAAGTACTTGACTGCATACTCCAAGTTGCCCCCGAAGATAAGCGCTGCCTCATCCTGCGTGGTCACTCCAGACATGATGTGGACATCCGAACACGCCAGCGCCTTTGCATAGCGGGCGGCCTGGAGCAACCCGTTGCGAAACTCTTCTTCCTTGCCGTGCAAGGCAGCGATGCCTTTGGTAACGCCAGCCGGTGCGGCGAACTGAATCAACGGCAGACTGTATTGCGCCAGGTGGTCGGCCAGCAGACTCGCGTCGAACTCATAGGGCGACGGAAACTCCACCGCCCGGAAACCGGCTGCGGCGGCGGCTTCGATGCGTTGCAGAAAAGGCAACTCATTGAATTGGAAACCGAGATGAGCATTGAACTTGAGCATTGACTAAACCTCCATCCTGGGAAGAAACGAATCATCAGCCTGGAGCATCCTTCGCACCTCCAGCACTGCACTATCGGGTGTGGTCAATACGGGCAAACCAGAGCGGGACTGTGCTTGCCCTGCGGCGCTCGTCATCGAAAACTGGGCGAAACAAATCAGATCGCAGCCTCTGACCTGACCGGCCATTTGCGCGATGGCGGCATCATGACTTTCTTTGTTCCCTTCATTCAGCGCCTGCATTGCACCAGGGACAAAATAGGGCGCCACCTCCAGCACTCGACCACTGCGCTCAGCCGCTTGCGTGAATTCGGCCATTATCGAGGTGAGGGTAGGTTCGAACGTCGCCAGCACAGCAATGCGCGTTGCTTGCGTCAGAGCCAGGTTGATCATGGCTTCGTTCGGCTTGAGTACTGGAATGGCAATGTCAGCCTTGCATAGGTCGATGGCATCGCCAAACGCCGAGCAAGTAAAAAGAATGGCGTCTGCTGCGCTTTGTACGGCGTAGCGGGAAAGCGTCAGAAAGCGCGCCTTCATATTCGCGGTTAATTCGCCCTCCTCCACTCGGTCTCGGGACAACGAGTCTTCGAGCAGATTAATGATCTGTGCCTCCGGCCACTGCCGGGCAAAGGCTGCCGTGATGGGATCGATCGCCAATGCGGTTGCGTGGATCAGAAAAATGCGTGGTGCCTTCATGCTTATATGCCCCGACAAGGTTGTACGACACGTCCGCCGGCGCACGTTGTGCTGATTCCCATCTTCTTCGTATGGTATTTTCCTGCTCCAGTCCGATGAGGGTATCTACCCCAACGAGAACGGACTGAAGCTAACCATTTGAGATAGAGCCCGTGATCAAGAAAGACCTCGCCTTGCAGTTGGCCCCACGCGTCATCGACATGGTTCGCGCCCGGTCGATGAAAGCCGGGGAGCCGTTGCGCGAGCAGACGTTTGCGCAAGCGCTGGGTGTTTCGCGCTCGCCTATCCGGCGGGTTTTTGCGTTGCTCGCCGAGTGGGATCTCGCCATTCAGGAACCCAATCGTGGCTACTTTCTGAAACAAGGCGCAGGGCAAATCCAGGAAACAACATTCCCTCTCGCCAGTGATCCTTTCGAAGACTTTTACCTTCGCGTGGTCGACGACATTCTTGGCGGCGAAATACCTGCCCACTTTTTCGAAGCGCAACTGTTGCGCCGTTACGAAGTGCCTCGCGGGCAATTGCTCAAGGTGTTGAACAGACTGGCCAGCGAAGCCATGGTGGAGCGCAAACCGGGTCAAGGATGGGTTCTCAAAGACTTCGTGCACAACGCCCAGACACACATCCAGAGCTACCGCTTTCGCATGGCGATCGAGCCGGCCGCACTGCTTGAGCCCGGCTATCAGATCAATCACGCCGCGTTTGCCAGGGCCAGGCAACAGCAGCAGGCCATGCTCGATGGGGATATCCACACGTTGTCTCGCGCCCAACTGTTCCAAGTGGGCGCCCAGTTTCACGAACTGATCGTGCAATGCTCCGGAAATGTCTTTTTCATCGAAGCCATACGCCAGCAAAACCAACTCAGGCGTTTCATTGGCTACAAAGCCAACGTCGATCGCACTCGTCTTATGGCGCAATGCCGGGAACACATCCATTTGCTCGACCTCATCGAGTCTGATCGGCGTGAAGAAGCCGCTCAATTTCTCTGGAGGCATCTGGACGAAGTGGGCCGTCTCAAGACTCAACAGGACGTCATGCCAGAAGCGCACCCCGAACACTCCATTCCGGATTGAAGCCTCGTCAGAACGCTCCCCAAAAATTCGCTGATCAGCTTAGCATGATTGTTTCTAATCGAAACAAGATACAAAAACATGGCACGCCCGTACTAGGGAGTTAATTTTTTTCGTCGGATATTGTATTTCATTAGAACAATAAGCAATTATGCGCGCCGCTGGACGCGGGGCCATATCGAATGACACAGGGATGATCGCAGTGAAACAAAGGACGTTGGGTAGCGGGCCGGGTATCTCGAACTTTCTGTTCGGGTTCTACACCATATGTGTTGCCCTGCTTGGAGCGACACTCGCCTATCGAGGCGGAGCCCTTGTAGCAGCAGGCGGCTCACCTTATTACGCGATGATGGGCACCGCCTTGTTGCTATCGGCCATCCTCATCGGCCTGAAAAAGTCGCTCGGCATCTACCTCTTTGGCGCGGCCTCCCTGGCCACGTACGCCTGGGCGATCTGGGAGTCCGGGTACGATGGCTGGGCCTTCATTCCACGCTTGGCATGGCTGGCCGTTCTCAGCGTTCTGTTTCTGGCTTTTTGGCCCTTGGTGCGTCGTGACTTTGCCAATGCTAAAAGAAGTCACTACTTCACCATCATGGGTCTACTGCCGTTACTCATGGCATTCACCATCCTGGTGCCTCTGTTCTTCCCGACCACTGTTCACCTTGCCCACTCAACGCTCGCAACGGCGCGTCCCGAACAACCCTTCAGTCGTAATACGGTGGCCTCGCCAGACGGGAATATTGCCGCGTCACACGACGAAACCAACTGGACCGCCTATGCAGGTTCCAACTTGGGCAATCACTATTCCGCCGCATCGCAAATTACCCCTTCGAATGTGTCGGGCCTGGTGAAAGCCTGGGAATACCACCACGGCGACGTGAAGCAACCCGGTGAAAAAACCAAATACATGAACGAGGCCACGCCGATCAAGGTGGGTAACTCGCTCTACACCTGCACGCCAAAGCAAATCATCATTTCTATAGATGCCACCACTGGGAAGGAGAATTGGCGGTTTGACTCCAAAGTCGACCCCGACTACTTCGCCAACGGCGGCGCCTACTGCCGTGGTGTCTCCTATTTCGAAGTGCCCAATGCCAGTGGCCTGTGCGCCTCGCGCATCATCTGGGGCACCAACGACATTCGCTTGGGAGCGGTAGACGCCTTGACGGGCCAAGCGTGCCCCGACTTCGGCAACGCAGGTTTTGCGGATTTGAAGGACGGGTTAGGCACCTTCAGAAAAGGCTCGACCGGCATTACCTCCGCCCCCATCGTAATTCGCGGGGTCGTTATCACCGGCGGCCGAGTCCTTGATTCAGATGTGCGCCCTGCACCCTCGGGAGTGGTTCGTGCCTACGACGCGGTGACCGGCAAACAAAAATGGGCTTGGGACTTGGGCCGCCCAGACACCAACGCTCCCGCGGGCGAAGATGAGACCTACACGCTCAGCACACCCAACTCCTGGGCACCGCTTTCCGCCGACGATGAACTGGGATTGGTGTATGTCACCACCGGCAACGCTGCCGGCGACTTCTATGGCGGTACCCGCACCGAACAAGAGGACAAGTTCAGTTCCTCGCTGGTTGCACTGGATGCCGCCACGGGGAAGGTCAAATGGCATTTCCAGACGGTTCACCACGATCTGTGGGACTACGACCTGAGCCCACAACCCAATCTGATTGACTTTCCAACCCCAACGGGCACCCGCGCTGCCGTCATTCAAGCCACCAAATCCGGTCAGTTGTTCGTACTTGATCGGGCCACCGGCGAGCCTTTGGTCGATATCGTGCAATCCCCCGTCCCACAGGGAACTGCTCCCGGGGACTACACCTCGGCCACCCAACCGCTTTCGCCGGATATGCCGAACACCATGGGGCGTCCATCGAAAACGCCGGAAGTACTGACCGAGGCAAATGCTTGGGGCTTGACGCCATTCGATCAGTTGCAATGTCGCATCGAGTTTCGCCAGGCACGCTACGAAGGGATCTTCACACCGCCAGTCGTAGGCCAACAAAGCCTGATTTTCCCCGGCCATCATGGCGGCTTGAACTGGGGAGGCGTGATGGTCGACCTCAAACGAGGCCTGCTGATCATCAACAACCAGCGGCTCCCTTACATGCAGGGACTGGTGCCTCGCGAACAACTCGACGCCATCAATGCCAAGTCATTCCAGGAAGCGCCGGGCAACAACCAAGGCTACCGTGTCCAGGCGGGGCTGCCTTACGGCGCCATCAAAGATCCATGGATGTCACCCCTTGATCAACCGTGCATTGCGCCACCGTGGGGCTTCATTACCGGCATAGACCTGCGCACGCGCGATGTAGTCTGGAGTCGCCCATTCGGTACGGGGTACGACAGCGGACCTTGGGGAATTGCCTCTCGTACGCGCTTCGAGATTGGTACGCCAAGTGACGCGACGGGCGTGACAACCGCTGGAGGCGTGACGTTTATCGGTGCCGCCATCGATCGTTTCATGCGGGCTTACGACAGTGAAACTGGAAAATTACTGTGGGAAGAACGCCTGCCGGCAGGCAATCAGGCGTCACCCCTGACCTACATGAGCCAAGGTCGACAGTACGTCGTGGCCGTGGTTGGCGGTCATGACCGGATTCCAACCAAGTTGGGTGACAGCATCATTGCCTGGGCCCTGCCCGAGAAGTAGTTAGCGTTCGGCCTGATAAGGCTCTCCGTAACACTGTCGGGCAGGGAGGCAATAAATCGACGTTCTAATAACTTCGTCTGCCCCTACAAAAACCTCAGTGTTGTCGGAGAGCCGAATAATGCCTCACGGAGTTTCGAAGGCATAACCAGACACTATCGTGCTCTCATAGACCAGCACTTAACTATACGCGCTGACACTCAGCAATTACCCGCAAGGGGGAGTTAGCGCTTGAGCGCGGCACACCGCCAGCATAATTAACAACAACATTAAAACTTTCACTATAAAAAAGTGATCGGGCGGCTATTTATCACACTGAATTCTGTACCCACGCACTAATCCAGCATCACTCATTGTTATATACGACTCCTCGAGCACGGGCGGAAACCTTATCGTCTTTGAAAAGATACAGCTCAGATAGTGAAGCGGATGACCTGCGCATGTTTGATGGCTTTATTGCCTTTGAAATTAATAACGGCTGAGTTTTACAGGCGACTCATCACTACTTAAGGCCCCTCATAGACGCTTGCGCAGCGAAAAACAGCAACACGAGCAGTCACAGCATTGAGATGCATGTTGCAATCCTAAGAAAACTGGACAGGAATTAAAAATGTTTGAAAACTTAGCCAGCTTATATGTCTTGGTGGGCGTGAGCTTTATAACTTCATTTATGACTGCCGCCATTGGTGTGGGTGGCGGAATTGGATTGCTTGCGGTGATGCCCCAATTTTTACCTATATCAGCAGTTATACCGGTTCACGGTTTGATCCAAATGGTGAGCAATGCCAGTCGATTTGCTTTTGATTACAAGAGTGCAAAAGTCGACATTCTTCCTAAATACATCATCGGCTGCCTGGTGGGAGCATTCATAGGATATTTCTTTATAGGTAAATTTCCTGAGAAATATTTATCACTCGTCCTCGGTTTTTTTATTCTGGTAATCACATGGACCAAGATCGTGTCATACCTTGGTTTTATATTTAAAAATTTTGCAATCGTTGGGTTTGTTCAAACATTTCTTTCGCTCTTTGTGGCTGTCACCGGTTTGATATCACAGCCCATCCTGATGAAGATGGATATTAAAAAAGATGAAGTGATCGTCACCCATGCAATGCAAATGAGTGTGCTGCATGGATTGAAGGTCGCCGCTTTTGTAATTGCTGGCTTTGCGTTCATGGACTACGCAGGCCTGATCATCATCATGATCATAGCCTCCACTGTCGGCTCGTACTTTGGTGGGTTTCTTAGAGATCGAATATCGCAACGTGTAGGCGCCATGCTTTTGAAAGCTGGCGTCACTTTCTTCGGTTTAAAAATGATCCTGGATCATTTTATTCAGAGCGTTTGAAAGTTACATAACCACAACAAGGAGTGTGAAATGGCGAAAAGCAAGAAATTCGATTGTGTTGATACTAAGGGAATTTCGGTTTTTCTTAATGAGCATGGGTATTGTGTCATCAAGCCTCAAGACGACTCCGTGGAGGCATTTAGAGATATCGCGGAGAAGTTTGGGTTAATTCAATTCCATACAAAATCTGATAAAAGTGGCGTCGTCGGGGGTGGAGAGCCGATAAACAAAGATTGGCAAGTTTTCAAGGACGATTACCATGGCGAACTATCAAGTGATTTCTTCCCGCATACTGATGGGTCTTTTTTGAATGGCATGGCCTACGTAGATGGCGTGGCAAAAAAAATCACGCCGCCCAAATTTGTCATTCTCCAGTGCATATCCAAGCCGGAGATTGGCGGAGATAATTTCTTGGTTGACGGGCAGAAAATCTACAATGACTTACGTGTCAATCAAGCTGACATACTAAAAACATTAATGACCAGCGGCAGTGTTACTTATTGCCGAGACGACTTATTGTCTATGGACTGCTCTGTATTCGAAAAAATCAATGATAATAAATTAAGAATCCGCTATCGGTATGACAGCACTGCGTTTATTCCAGAATGGGCCAATGCGGCGTTCAATTACATCCAAAACAATTATTCAACCAATGAGCGCTACATTACCAATATAAGTCTTGAACCAGGGGAAATTCTGGTGATGGACAATCTTAGAGTTTTACACGCACGCCATAAATTCTTCGATGGCAACAAGAAAAGAAAGGTAAGAAGACTTTGGATCGCCGATGATTCAGGGGTTACTTTTAAAAACATACTGAATCAGTCACCTGTTCGTAGAGCCATGTCGCCTTTTGAAAAATATAATATCGCGCAACAAGAAAATGCAGAGCATTCATTTGTTGAATACACATGTGGCATTCACTCTCAACCGAGCAAAATCTTATCAAAAGCTCACGACGAATTTGACATGCTCGCCGAGCAACACTGATCACAGATCATTACTTTGGCAATGCCCTGTCTATAGTGGTTTATAGCTTTTAGATAAATGTAACTGTTTTCAAAGCAACTATCTGATTCCGGATGCCGCATCGGCATGATGCGACGCCTGCTGCTGCCCC
>Ga0105856_1001408_pt1 | contig 10277 bp, 9 predicted proteins | sample OrgsoiDNA_201060_FD_89681 | JGI IMG/M metagenome (GOLD analysis project Ga0105856, IMG submission 89681) | Permafrost soil microbial communities from the Arctic, to analyse light accelerated degradation of dissolved organic matter (DOM) -... | ecosystem: Environmental > Terrestrial > Soil >...
AGCGTCTGGACGCTGAGGCAATCGGCGTAGCGATCGACCACCAGCCCGGGCAGCAGGTCGGCCACCAGCTTCACTTCGCCTTCGAGGAACTCGACCGGACCGGGCGAGACGCCCGCGAGCAGGCCTTTGCGCAGCGGCAGGCCTTCGTAAGCGCGGACCTTTGCGTCGTTGCGCTCGACGATGGCGCGCGGGTGCAGCAGGTCTTGCAACATGCTCGCAAAGAGCTCGCGCCGGGCATCGGTGGCCTCGATGAGCGTCTGGACGCTGAGGCAATCGGCGTAGCGATCGACCACCAGCCCGGGCAGCAGGTCGGCCTCGCCGTGAACGATGCGCGCGGCCCGGCACTTGTCCGGATCCGGCGCGGTTGCCTCGCGCAGAGAGAGCGCTTGCGAGAGGCGGCAGCGAAAGAAGTCCTGGTCTACCGGTTCGTCCTCGCGAGTGAGGAGGCGCACCGCAATCTGGCTCTTTTCGCCGTAGAAGGCCTTGCCCACGAACCACCCGCGCTCGTCGACCAGGCGAACCACGTCGCCGCCGTTGACGGTTGGACCGACGCCCGCGACGTCGGAGCTGTAGATCCAGACGTGGCCCGCGTCGAGCCGCTCGATGGCGCGGCGGTTGAGCGAGACGGCCGGCTCGTCGGAGGTGCCCCCGCCGACGCTGCCCAGCACTGGTGGCGGCCGGCGGGGCTGCTGCGGCGGGCGCGGAGCCTGCGGATTCACGTCCCGCGCGGCGCGCGAGCCCTGCTTCAGGCGTTCGTTGCGGCGGGCGTCACGCGGCGTGCGTGGAACATCGGACACTTCGGCCTCCACTGCTGCAGTTCGAATGGCCATGGGTGGCCCAATGGTGCGAATCCGCCCAGAGTGTTACGTCTTGGCGAGGGCTTGGAGGAGGTCGTCGACGAGGTCTTGGGCGTTTTCGATTCCGACGCTGAGGCGGATGAAGCCGTCGTCGATGCCCAGCTTCTTGCGGGTTTCGGCCGGGACGGAGGCGTGGGTCATGATCGCCGGGTGCTCGACCAGGCTCTCCACGCCGCCCAGCGATTCAGCGCAGGTGAAGATGCGCACCGCCTTCAAGAAAGCCCTCGCAGCAGGCAGGCCGCCTTTGATGACGAAGGTCAGCATTCCGCCGAAGCCGGTCATCTGCTTCTTCGCCAACTCGTGCTGCGGGTGATCGGGAAGCCCCGGCCAGGTCACGCGCAACACCTTCTCGTGGCCGCGCAGCGCCTCCGCCACTTTGCGCGCGTTCTCTTCGTGCCGCTCCATCCGCACGTGCAGCGTCTTCAGACCGCGAAGAACCAGGAAGCAGTCGAGCGGCCCCGGCACCGCGCCCACCGCGTTCTGCAAAAAGGCGAGCTTCTCGTGCAGGTCGTCTCGCTGCAGAACCAGCGCGCCGGCGACGACGTCGCTGTGACCGTTCAGATACTTGGTCATCGAATGCGCGACGATATCGATACCGAGCGACAGCGGCCGCTGGAAGAACGGCGTCGCGAAAGTGTTGTCGCAGACCGAGATGACGCTGCGCCGCTTGCAGATGTCCGCGAGGGACTTCAGGTCGCAGATCTTCAGCATCGGATTGGTGGGCGTTTCAATCCACAGCAGTTTGGTGTTGGGCTTGAACGCGGCTTCGACGGACTCGAGATCGGTGACGTCGATGTAGCTCTGCTCGATGCCCATCCGCTTGAAGACCTTGTCCGCCAGCCGATAGGTGCCGCCGTAGAGATCGTCGCTCAAGACCAGGTGATCGCCGGCGGAGAGCAGGTGAAACACGGCGTCGCTCGCCGCGAGACCGCTGGCGAAAGCGAGCGCATGCTTGCCGCCCTCGAGCGCCGCGAGGCAGCCCTGCAGCGCATCGCGAGTCGGATTTCGGGTGCGCGAATACTCGAAGCCTCTGTGCTCGCCAGGCCCCGTCTGCGCATAGGTCGAAGTCAGGTAGACCGGCGTCATGACGGCGCCGGACATGGGGTCTGGCTGCTGTCCGGCGTGAATGGCCAGGGTCTCGAACCGGTCGCTATCACGGGTGCTCATGGCGCGCCTCATAACATGTACAGTCCCTTCCTGCGCGCCGCTGCCCTGGCTCTCCTGCTCGCCTGTGCGCCGCGCTACCATCTGCCGGCCGTGGTTCCCGACAAGGCCGTGCGTGAGTCTCGCGAGTTGCATCCTTATTTCGTCTCGGGAGAAGCGCGGCGGGGCGTCGCCCGAAATGCGCGGAAGTCGTGGCAGGTGCAATACGATTTCTCGCTCGCCCAGGAAGGCGGCGCCTGCCGGCTGCGCGAGCCGCACGTGACCTTGGAAATCCAGCAGTGGTATCCGGTGGCGAATCCGCAGGATGTGTTCGCCGGCGACCTCAACGCGCTCGAGAGACACGAAGAGGGACATCTGCGCATCGACCGCGCGGCGGCGCACTCGCTGGCGGAAGCGCTGCGCCGCACCTCACCACGAGAGACTTGCGATGCCGTCCGCGAAGAAGCGCGAAGGGCGGCCGCGCTGGCGATTCAAGAGTGCAAGGCCAGCAACGCGGCTTACGACGCCGCGACCAACCATGGCACGCGCTAACGAACGCTGACTCGCGTACCCAGCCAATCGATCAAGTCGATCTTGGTGAGAATTGCCGCCAGCTGATCGCCCTCCTTGACGATCGCCACGTGGTCGGTCGCGAACAGCTCTTTGAGCCGCGACACCGGCGTCCGCAACGTCACCACTCCAGCGAGCGGTTTCATCACGCCGGAGATCGGCTCGTTCAGCTTGTGACGCCCGTCGAGCAAGGCCTGCAGCAGATCGACCTCGTGCAGCATCGCCACCGGCCGGTTGCCGTTCTCCACCACCGGCAGCTGCGAGATGCCGTGCTTCTTCATCAGATCGACCGCGTGCTGCGCGCTGTCCCGCGCCACCACCGTGTGCAACGCCGGCCGCTTTCCGCCGAGCAGGTCCGCCACGGTGCCCAGCCGGTCGGTCGGGTCGATGAAGCCGTTGTCCTTCATCCATTCATCCGAATAGAACTTGCTGATGTAGCGCGAGCCGGAGTCGGGCAGCACCACCACCACGGTCTTTCCCTTGCCCAGCTCCCGCGCCAGCTCCACCGCGACGTGCACCGCCGAGCCGGAAGACCCGCCGGCAAACAAACCCTCTTCGCGGGCGAGGCGCCGCGCGGCGGTGAAGCTCTCTTTGTCGTTCACGCGGCGGACGTCGTCGAGGACGGTGAAGTCCATCGCCTTGCAGAGCATGTCCTCGCCGATGCCTTCGACCTTGTAGACGTGCGGTTGAATCAGCTCATGGGTCTTGAAGTAATCGAGATAGACCGACCCTTCCGGATCGACGCCGATGTTGCGCGACTTGGGAAACCTTTCCTTCAAATACTTTCCCGCGCCCGACATGGTGCCGCCCGTGCCCAATCCCGCGACGAAGAAATCGAGGCTCAAACCAGCTTTCGTCAAATCACTTTCGATCTCAGGGCCAGTGAGAGTGTAGTGAGCCTTGATGTTGTCCGGGTTATGATACTGATTGAGCATGAACGAGCCCGGCGTCTCGCGGTGGATGCGCTTCGCCGTTTCGTAATAGCTGCGTGGATCTTCGGCCGGCACGTTGGTCGGCGTGACCACCACCTCGGCGCCAAAGGCCTTCAGCGCGTTGACCTTCTCGGCGGACATCTTGTCCGGCATGGTGAACACGCAGCGATAGCCGCGGACGGAAGCCCAGAGCGCAACGCCCATGCCGGTGTTGCCGCTGGTGTTCTCGACGATGGTGCCGCCCGGCTTGATGACGCCTTCGCGTTCGGCCTTGTCGAGGATGTAGAGCGCCATCCGGTCCTTGATGGCGCCGCCCGGATTCATGAACTCGCACTTGGCGTAGACGGCGGCGTCTTCCGGACCGGCGAGCTTGTTCAGGCGAACGAGCGGCGTGTTTCCGATGGCCTCGAGGACATTGTTGAAAACGGGCATGCGCGGCTCCTGGTCGAGGCGGGTTGTAGCACGGGCATGCTACTCTGCGCGCCGCATGAACGACGCCCAACTACAAGCCGCTTACACCTCCGCGACCGGACAGCCGGCCGGCAAGGTGACTCGCCTTGCCGGAGGCGCCGGCAACCGGATCTACTGGCGCGTGAACGGACTTCTGCAGGGCAGCGCGGTGGTGATGGAGCTGCCCATGGATCCGATCAAGAGCGAGGAAGCCTCGAAGGCGGCGGCGCCAGCGGCGGCGGAGTTACCGTTTCTGAACGTTACCCGTTATCTCGAGAGCATCGGGGTGCGCGTGCCGCGGGTGCTGCTCGATGCGGTCAAGGATGGGTTCCTGGTCATCGAGGACTTGACCGATCGCACGCTCGAACAGGCGCTGCTCGAAGGAAAGCCGCAGCGCGAGGTGTACGGCCGCGCCATCGATCAGCTGGCGAAGCTGCGCGCGCATGCGGAGCTGCATCCGGACCAGAGCTGCCTCGCCTGGACGCGGGCCTTCGACGACGAATTGTACAAGTGGGAGTTCGAGCATTTTCTCGAATACGGTCTGCTCGCCCGCGGCGCGAAGATCTCGGAAGAAGAGGTGCAGACGCTGCGCCGGGACTTTGCCCGCGTCTCTTTGCAGCTTGCGTCCGCGCCGCGCAGCTTCACGCATCGCGATTATCAGAGCCGCAACATCATGGTGCTCGACTCCGGCGAGCAGGTGGTCATCGACTTCCAGGACGCGCTGCAGGGCCCTCGCCAATACGATCTGGTGGCCTTGCTGCGCGATAGCTACGTCGAGCTGCAGCGGCCCATGATCGATGAAATGCTCGCCCGTTATCTGCGGAGCTTCGAGGCCGAAGGCGGGCCCAAGCTGGATCTGGCGGAGTTCACCGCCTTCTTCGACCTGCTCACCGTACAGCGCAAGTTGAAGGACGCGGGGCGATTCGTGTTCATCGATCAGGTGAAGAAGAATCCGTCGTTTCTGGCGCACATCCCGAGCTCGCTCAAGTACGTGAAGGATGCGCTCGCGCGGCGGCCCGATCTGGCGGAGATGCGCGCGATCCTGCAGCGGCACGTGCCGGAGCTCGCCTAAGTGATCATCGTGGTCGTGCCGTTTGCGACCCTGACGGTCGATCCGGACGCGTTCGATCTGGCCCGCTTTTGCGCCGCGGATACCGCTGCTGCCCTGGACCTGCGGGGAATCGAGCCGCGGCTGCTCCTCGATCAAGTTGAAATCGCTGCCGATGCCTTGGGCGCTGCCGCGGCCGCGCTGGGTGCGGATGCGGCGTTCGGCGCAACGCTACAGATCATCGAGAGCTGGGTCGAGCTCGATGCCTTGGTGACGGATGCCGCCGGTGCCCGGCGGGCGGTGCTTCATCAGTCTCTGACGCTCGGGGCGCTGCCGCAGTTGGGCCGCATGCTGGCGCGGGCGGCGTTGTTGGCGTTGGGCGAGGACGCTGCCGCGCCAGAGGAGACCATCGAATCGGAAATACCGGCCGCTTCGATGCTGCGGCTCGCGCGGGCGGTGCGCAAGCTGCAAGACGGCTTGGTGGACGAGGGCACGCAAGAGCTGCTCGCGCTCTGCCTGGAAGACCCGCCGCCCGTGGCTGCACGGCGCTCGCTGCTCTCCGCCGTGCGGGCGGGCCAGGGCGGCGCGCAGATGCCCGCGCTTCACGCCGCGCTGGAGCATTTCGCGGAGGAGCGGCCCGGCGACGCGGAGGCGTTGCTCCTCCTGGCGCAGTCTCGCGCGCTGCATCTGGACGAGGCAGGAGCGCGCGAGCTCTTCTTGCGCGCACGCGAAGCAGCCCCGGACGGTGCTTTCGAGGCCCAGGCGCTGAGCGGTTTGGCCGCGCTTGCTTCAACGGCTGGCCGCGACGATGAAGCGGTGGCGCATTTGCGAAGCGCGGTGAAGCTCGTCGACGACGCGCAGCTCTATGCCGGGCTGGGCGCGCTTCTGCTCGATCGCGACGCACCTGAAGGCATTGCCGCATTGACCCGTGCCACGATTCTCGCGCCGGAAGATCCGCTGCTGCAACTCGCCCTCGCGCGCGGCTTGCGAGTGCACGGCGGTGACCCCCAGCGCGCGCTGACCGCTGCCGCCGCGGCCGCCCGGTTCGCGGAATCTCCTGAGCTTTCAGAGCAGATTCGCGAAGAGCTGCGCTTGCTGCTCGCGCTGTAGTTCAGTTCGCGTCGCTGCGCTCGATGCGGAACTCGCGCAGCTCCGGCGGCACATCTCCGCCATCCGGAAGCTTCACCCGCTTGCACTCGTCCGTAATCGCCGCCACGATCTCCACTTGCGCCTGCAGCGAGCCTTCGTTGCAGACCGTGACGTCGAATCCGTACTCGACCGGGCAGATACGGCCGCTCGGCGAAGGCCCCTGCGTGCGCATCACGCCGGATATGCCGCCGTCGGTGCGGTGCAGCTCGAAGAGCATCCGATCGTCCGGGCTGCGCAGGCCGCCGTCGTCGTCGCGTTCGAGGAATTCGCCGCGGACGATGCCGCCGTGGTCGCGCAAGCGGTAGGCAAAATGCGTGTCGCTGGAGTTCAACCACACACCGCTCAAGTCGTGGTCGCAGAAGGGGGACGCGGGCGGCGGCGAACGTTTGCAGGCGCTGAGCAAGATTCCGGCGGCGAGGACGCGGTGCAAGTGGTGCATGGGGCGGCTCTTTTACCAGAGCGCGGCACGGAGAGTTTGCCGCAGCGGGGATTCGCGGTGCGCTGGGTATGATTGCTTCGCCTTTATATTCGTCGGTGAGCCAGAATTGGGGCGGCGTGGAAGTGCGCGCTGCCTCTCTCCACGATGAAGCCGGAGCGCAGCCGTGAAGCAAATGGAAAAGCTCCTCCCCGACCTCGAGCGGTTGCCGCGGAATCAGTGATGCACCGGGGCGGAGGCGTGGACCGGTTCTTCGCGCGGCAGGACGACGGTGAAGACCGAGCCTTCGCCGGGTTCGCTTTGCACCAGGATGCGGCCGCCGTGTGCCTCGACGATTTCATTGGCGACGTAGAGTCCGAGGCCGAGGCCGCCGTAATGCCGTGAAGAGGACGCGCGCTCGAAGCGGCCGAAGATGCGCTTGACGCTCTCCTTGGCGATGCCAATTCCGTTGTCGCGCACGGAGAGCCGCGCACCCTCGGCGGTAGTGGAAAGACGCACCTCGACCGGCTTGTCGCGGCCATACTTGAAGGCATTGGAGAGCAGGTTCGCCACCACCTGCTCCAGGCGAAAGCGGTCCCAATTGCCGAACACATTTGCGCCGGCTTCGACCAGCAGCTGGCAACGCGAGGCCTCCGCCTGCGAGCGAAACCTTTCGGCCACCTGCCGCGCCAGCTCTCCGAGATCGAAGCGCTCGCGGTGCAAGGTAAAAGCTCCTTCATTGAGCGTGGTGACGTCGAGGAGGCTGTCGACCAGATCGGCAAGCCGCCAGGTCTGCCGCCGCGCGATCTCCACCAGCGGCAGTACTTCGTGGCCGCGCAGCAGGCGCCGCAGTTGCCCGAGCAGCAGCATCAGCGGCGTCAGTGGTGTCTTCAATTCATGCGCGGCGATGGAAAGAAACTCGTCGCGAACCCGCACCGCCGCGTGCAGCCGCTCTTCCGCGGCCTGCAACGCGCGCACCTGCTGGTTGGTGTCCGCCAGCTTTTGCTCCGCCTTGTGCCGTTCGATGGCATAGCGCAGCGACCGCTCGAGCAGCGCCGCGTTCAGTTGTCCCTTGTCCAAAAAGTCGGCCGCGCCCGCCTCCATGGCCTCCAAATCGACCGCTCGATCGCCCGCCCCGGTGAGGATCAAGATCGGCGCGCGGCAGCCCATTGCCTTGGCTTCACGCAAGAGCTCGACTCCGGTGCGCGAGCCCAGATTGTAGTCGAAGACATAGGCGTCGCAGGCGCACTTCGCGAGCTGGGCATGGCCTTCGTCATAGGTCTTGGCCCACGACAGCTCATACGAAGAGCCGATCTCGCGAAACAGATCCCTGGTGGCGACAAACTCATCTTCGTCGTCGTCGACCAGGAGAATGCGCCGAACCTCACCCATGCGCGGAATCCGCTTTGACCGGCAGCTCGACGAGCTGGAACCAATATCGCGTCATGGTCGATGCGAGCTGCACCAGTGAATCGAATCCAACCGGCTTGGAGATGAACGAATTCGCGCCCAAATCATAGGTGCGCAGAATGTCTTCCTCTTCGCGCGAGGTGGTGAGGATGACCACGGGAATCGAGCGCAGGGCCGGGTCGTTCTTGATCTCTCGCAACGCTTCACGGCCGTCTTTGCGCGGCATGTTCAGGTCGAGGAGGATCAGCCCGGGCCGCGGCGCATCGGCATACTTGCCCACGCGGCGGAGGTAGAGCATCAGCTCTTCGCCGTCGTTGACGGTATGAAAGTCATTCGCCAGGCGGTGCTCGCGAAAAGCTTCCGCGGTGTTCAAGCGGTCGTCTTCGTCGTCGTCGGCCATGAGGATGATGAGGGGTTTTCCTTGCATTGGCGCTCCTTAGTGGGCAATGGCCGGCTGGTGGGCCGGTAAATCGATGAGAAAGGTCGTTCCCAGGCCGGGCGCGCTCCTGGCGGTGATGGTGCCGCCGTGCCGCTCGACGATCTTGCGGCAGATGGCGAGACCCATGCCCGAGCCTTCATAGACGCCGCGTTCGTGGAGACGCTGGAAGAGCTTGAAGATGCGATCGACATATTTTTGCTCGAAGCCAATCCCATTGTCGCTCACTTCGATTTCGAAGCCGTTGTGGCCCAGGGAGCGCGCGCCGAGCCTGACCACCGGCGGCTCCCCGGGCCGGCGAAACTTCAAGGCATTGCCAATCAGGTTCTGCAACAGCTGCCGCATTTGCAGCGGGTCAGCCTCGATTACCGGAAGCTCGCCAATCTCGACCTGCCCGCCGGCATCGGCGATCCGCGCTTCCAAATCTGAAGTCACTTCGCGTGCGGTCTCGGCGAGATCGACCGGAACCGGCGGCTGCGCTTTGGTGGTCACGCGCGAGAACGCCAGGAGCCCTTGAATCAACGATTGCCCGCGCGCGGCCGCGTTCATCATGCGCGTGAGCCAATCGCCGCCTTCGTCGGACAATGCCGCGGAGTACTTGCGCTTGAGCTTGTCGCCGAACATCTGCACCTTGCGCAGCGGCTCTTGCAGGTCGTGCGAGGCCACCATGGCAAAGTCCTGCAGCTCGCGGTTCGAGACGGCCAGCTGCCGCGCGGTCTCGCGCAGGGCGTCGTCGATTTCCTTCTGGTCGGTGATGTCTCGCACCACTTTGGCAAAGCCGCGCAGCTCGCCCGCCTCGTCGCGGATGGCGGTGCTGACGACGGCGGCCCAGAAATGCGTTCCGTCGCGCCGCAAGCGCGGGCCTTCGTCTTCATAGCGGCCTTCGCGGGCGGCCAGCTCGAGCTCGTGCTCCGGCATCTTCGCGGCGACCGCCTCGGCGGGATAGAGCGAGCGGAGATGCAGGCCGGTGGGATCGCGGCCGAAAAGCCGCGCCGCCGCGCCGGCAGCGGTTTGAATGGTTCCGGCAGGATCGAGCTCGAGAATGGCGTAGTCGCGCACCGCGCCCAGCAGAAGCCGCATCCGCTCTTCGGAACGCCGTATCGCCTCTGCTGCCGTGCGGCGCGTACGGCGGTCGCCGAGCACGAGGAAGACGAGGCACACCAGCGCAACCGCCAAGAGGATCATTATTCCAACACCGAGAGTCAGCGTCTGCCGGCGTGCATGGTCAGCCTCGGTGTTGCGCAGGGCCAGCAATCGCTCCTCTTCAACCCGCATGCGCGCGAGCAGGTCGCCGACCGAACTCATCAGCGCGACGCCGCGCTTCGTCGCCGCCACTCCTGCCGCGCCGCCAACCCCGTCGCGGTCGCGGGCTTGCAGAAGGTCGCGGTTGAAGGCCAGCTTGGCGTCGACCGCCTTGATGAGCTCGTCCAAATCGGTTTGCTGCTGTGGATTGTCGGCGGTGAGCAATTGCAGATCGGCCAGGCGCTCCTGCGCCTTGCGCTCGCCCGTCATCTCCTCGGCGCGGAACGCCTGCTCGCCGGTCAAGGCATAGCCGCGCGCTCCGCTTTCCAACTCGGTCAGCGCGCCGTGCAACGCCTCGAGCCGCTGCTCGATCAATTCGGTGTGACGCACCCGTTCATTGGCGCGCGCGAGCCTGCGCGTGTTGCCCCACCACAGCGCCACGCAGGCCGCAATCAGGACCAGGATGAACGCGAGCAGAAGGCGCGGAATGTTCTCTTTGAGCACCGTCTGAAAATATGGCGATGGCACTGCCTTCGCGGCCTACTCGTCAGCGCAGCGGGCCGACGAGCAACCGCTCAGCCGCTGAAGCATCGGCGAAGCTCTCGAGGACGATGTCCGCGCCGTG
>Ga0105856_1001413_pt1 | contig 10259 bp, 9 predicted proteins | sample OrgsoiDNA_201060_FD_89681 | JGI IMG/M metagenome (GOLD analysis project Ga0105856, IMG submission 89681) | Permafrost soil microbial communities from the Arctic, to analyse light accelerated degradation of dissolved organic matter (DOM) -... | ecosystem: Environmental > Terrestrial > Soil >...
GAGCGGAATTGGTGTTGCTGCTGTAGATCGCTGAATTTCGCTATATTTTGAGTTCTTGCCACACTCCAGTGTGACAAAATTGGGACAGGATTTTTGCCCTATCTAGGCCGAAGTGTACGGTGAATTTTTCGTTAATACAACAATCCCAAAGTAGGGCTAGCAGAACTTATAGGCCCGCATCGGCCATGATCTGTGCAACGGAGGTCTTCAGTACCTCTGCAATCTTAGCCAAGGGTAGTATCGCGATGCTGTTCTGACCTCTTTCGATTTGCCCCACGTAACTTCTATCTAACCCTGCAAGCTGCGCCAGTTCCTCTTGGCTAAGCCCAAACGCACGCCTGCTCTTGCGTATGGATGCTCCAAGAGCAGTAAGAGTTGGGTGACGACTATGTTTTGATGGGGTAGGCACATACGCATGTTGCCGGTATGGTAAACTTCATTCTACGGGATGTGATCCCGCATTTAATTTGCCTTAGAGGGAACATGAAAAATGTCACAGCAAGCTTTATTGTTTTAACACTTCTCGCTGCCTGCTCACAATCTCCCCAAGAAAAGGCAATGAGTAGAGATAGGGATGCGATCTCCTTCTGCCATGAGGACGAAAAGAAAGTTGTCTCTATGGGAGAGGGAGCTAGAAATTTAATGGCTAGTGCCTGCGAAAAAATGGAAAGTGACTTCAGAGATAAATATGGTGTTGCGCCGTAGTTATTAATTGATGGTACGTATTTTATTAACTTTATCTGGAAAAAAAATGAACCCTTTAAACGGATTTATACTGTATGTGAGTTTTTGCGTAATCGTGGCAATAGTTGCTAATAAACGTCAACGTTCATGGGCTGCATTTGGAGGTTCGTCGTTTGCTGGTGGGGTTTGCATAGTTTTAATACTTGCTAGTGCCGGAGGAAACAGTACAGTTGGAGGCTTTGCTGCATTTATTTCTCCAATCGTAGGATTGATAGCTAGTCTCGCAATGAAGAATGGTCAACAAGTTGCTTTGTCTGAAGGAAAATTTGGCGAATATAAAAAATGCCCATTTTGCTCTGAAGCTGTGCGTAAAGAAGCCATTAAGTGCAAGCATTGTGCTAGTGATATAGCATAAAAATATTGCATGTGAAGAAGTATCTTTCATCAACAGCAGTTTTGGTGCATCGAATGATATTATGCTCTCTCTATCTTTTTTCTGGGAAATTCACAATAATGTCTATTTAAACGATTGAAATATGGTGATCGATTAAGTTTTCGATGTTTTTGAAATTTACCGTACTACAAAATACATATTAAAAATATGACATTGCTTGTAAGGAAGCCTGTTATGCCTTGTGCAACGACTTAGCAGCGCTGTAGCAGGCTCGAACTGCGGCGATAGCCCCCGGCATTCCTAACGGTTCGGAGGTGCCCTACGGGCCGTATCGCCTCTCCTATGCCCATCGCGGGACAGAGAAGGAGGGCGATCATCAGAACGCAATATTGCCACTTGACAACTGAAACCAACTATGCAAGAATGCTGGATCACTAACTATCAGGGGCGCGAAACGACGAAACAGACTGAGAATGAAGTTGTTCTATCTGCCTCCAAGCAGACGGCCTGCATGTCTATTGCGGCCAACTAAAGCAAGTCCAACCGGGTTCTTATACAAGCACAACCTGCTTTGTAGGAATCACGCACTACAGCTCCTTACGGGCTACCTGTAGCAAATCCCAGCCAATTGATTGATGAGCTTCTAAGCTTTTTGAAGACGCTTGCGTTCGTCCATTTTTTGCTGTGATACTGATAATTCGTCAACATTAGTGTTGACTCTTGCTGCCCGAACTATGGAAATAGTTCGGTTCTTAAACTCTGAAAGCTTGCAATGAAAAACCTTACCGTCTGCACTTTTGACGCCAACTTACTTTACCGAAGGAATTTAACATATGACTCCAACCGCAGTTAGCACTAACGTACATCAGTATCATCCATCCCATATCTTCTCTGCACCAGAGAAAACCTTCGTAGAACGAACCGGCTCCAAGCCGTTGAAAGTCCTCTACGCACGCTTTCTATCCCCAGCACCAACCATCCGCAAAAGCCTTAAGCATTCGCTTCCGCTTTCTGAACTAACTGACCGTCATACCTTGAGAACCTACATGGTGGGTAGTGAGGGAACTATTGTCGATGCCCAAATCGATCTGAATACAGCAGAGGTGACGCCGCACAAATACGCTTCCTTTCCGGTACGAGCTAAACCACGAGCGAAGCTAGAGCCATCTGATGTGCTGCCGTCATGGATGCGTATCCCGGCACCTCAATATGTCATTCGTACACCAGACCAAGATATATCAAGAAAACAATTGGCGAATGGCCTAAAAATGTACTTGGACGGCTATCAGACAGTTGACGAGGCAATCGAAAACCTACCACTACTAGATAACCTGATAGTCGGTGCGACTGAGCTAGAGATGAAAGGAAGCACGCGAAAGCTGAATCGAGGGATACTGTTCGCGATGCTTCAACAGCTTGACTATATTACACCGAAGACGGTACAAGACTTTATGGATTGCAGCGTCAGGCATTCTCAGCGAGTCGCACAGTGCTTGCGGGTAATCGTCCGAGCGTTCGAAGCTGAGGCCGACCGGAAGTTATCCACAGGCACGGATGCTAACGCCACCTAATATAAAGCCGTGCGGAAGCGAGGCTAGCGTATTACTGAGTAAGCTATAGTGGCGTATAAGACAAGTAGGCATTACGCGATAGCGAGGCGGTTTAATCAACTCGAAGAATAGCTAGATGGCTAAGGTCTTTGATGTGACACCGCCCGTTCGCACCGAGTTCACTGAGTACGAGAAAATATGAATTTTCCAATTCACTTGGATTTTTAAAGCCATATTTCTTTGCCACCAGTTTTTCGATGCTTTTATCAATCCATAAAACATTGTTATCGTGATAACTTACGTTTAGCCATATATGGTCACCGGCACCATAGTTTCCGCTAGAAATTTTCCCCCAGTATCCCCTGATCCCACCTTCATCTATTCGTTGTGCCCCAAGTAACTGGACGAAAAATTGATGTACCGGTAGTTCTATGTTATCTTTAAATTGAATAATTTCAGATGAGTATTGGAAATTTTCATCCTTAACTAGTTTTTTTAGTAAGGTATTTAGCAAGAGGGTGCTACTGGTCTCATGATCACCCCGGCTATTGGAATTTCCTCTCGTAGTTGGTGATGTGGCTTTAGGGATGTTGTTCGCCTCTAAATGAGTCACAACCTCTTGGTCATGGGGTTCTAATTTTATAATAATTGTTTTGGTTCCTTTGTCAACATTTTCCCCATTTACCTCGTCGTGATTGTTACTTGTAGCATTGATCAGATCGCATGTTCCTAGGTGATTCCTTGAACCAAAACATGCAGCTTGCCTCCCACTACGGGCCTCTTTCCTATAGTATGCTGGTTGGTGACAGCGTGGGCATTCAAGTGAATATCGCAGCGTCTCAAGGTCAGCTTCTGATAGGGCAACGAAATCAGTGGTCGTGTAATTTCTCTTTTTTGTAGTGCAATATGCTTCGTCCATCAGGTTTATCCAATTGGGGAAATCCAAAGTGTATTGCGTAGCGAGGGAAGGTGCAATCGAATGGTAGAATCATTCATAGGTTGAGAGCTAACGCCACCTATATAAAGCCGTGCGGAAGCGAGGCTAGCGTACTGCCGGGTGATGACATGAAGCAAATTTTCTATATGTAAAAATGGCAATAAATGCGGTAATGAGTACATGGTCCAAATTTGACTCATGTTTAAATGACAACAAATCTCCTTCCATAGACCTTCTTTGGCATCAGTTTGTTTATCATAAGGGCGGGGGCTAAAGATAGCCTCAAGTGCCAAAAGTCCTCGGATTAACTGCTCCCAAATTTTTAGGAACAGTTAAATACAGCATCGGACAAGGTGCTTTGCGAGATAAACCGATTTACAACTTCCCAAAACGAGAAGCTTGCCTGATGACAATGTCGTACAGCCCGAACCTAGTGCGTGGGGTGATGAATGCGTGGGATGCCGCTGAGTTCAGCAGAGGCCCATCACGGCTTCGATAGACCAAAACACAGAACAGTACCAGTCATGCCCCGCAAACCCCTTTGTCGTTTCCGGCATTGATGGCTGAACATGACCTAAATTTTTAGGCCATGTTCAAACACCGATCACCAATCCGCCTATTCAGGTGAATAGGTCAATGCCAGTGCAGGAGCAACCACAGGATACCTAGTCCGTGCTTCAATATGCCCATTCCTTCCCTTACCTTTGTCAGCATGGTAGGCCTGTCATCCTGCCTCGGCTTCGATGGTCGTTTCATGGTGTAGTCCTTCGATCAGTAGTCATACGTCCATTGTCGGGTTTCGGCTCGGTTATTTCTTGTGGTGGGATTTCCGCCCAAGCACAGCGCATGATCCCCGAAAGAGATAGGCGTCGCCAGCAGGGATCGTGATCCGGGCTTGTAACTTACAGCCATCGCGCTAATCCCCGCTTGACACGCTAGATCATATTGGGTGGCTCAGCAGGGTATACCTCAGCGCATCTAGCAAACTAGGCCAGCAGATTAGCTCATTAGGGTTGACTGTATGTGAGCCACTCTGTATTATTGAGCTAAATACCCAATTGAGCCAATTGCCATGAAGACCATCTACTACGGACGCATCAGCACCACCGAAGGACAGACCAGCGCCAGCCAGTACGGCGACGCGAAGAAGCAAGGTGTTGATGCCAAGCACACGCACATAGACGAAGGGGTAAGCGGCTATCACGTCGCACCAATGGATCGCATCGAGTGGCGGCGTGTGATGGACAAGCTGTCTGATGGTGGTGTGCTGTACGTGCGCTGGCTCGACCGGATCAGCCGTCGTTACGACGAACTTCACAGCGTCATGCAAGAGCTGATGAAGATGGGCGTCAAGGTCGTCTGCACCCTGAACGGCATGGAGTTCGACGGCACGGCTACGGAGCCGATGCTAAAGGCCACCCGCGACGCTGTACTGGCATTCATGGCAGCTCAAGGGGAGGCTGACTACCTGAACCGCAAAGAGATGCAGAAACGAGGCATCGAAATCGCCAAGGCTGCTGGCGACGGCAGGTACAAGGGCCGTGCCAAGACTCTTGACCCGGTTACGGTGAAGGCATGGCGTGCCGAGCAGGGCAAGAGCATCGCGGCCACGGCTAAGGAGTTTCAAATCTCCACTGCCACGGTGAAGCGCTACTGCGCAGCATAGGACGGCATAAGAGGTCCACCACTGCCTTTATTACCGCTGGCAGCTCCAATGGCCTACCAGCGGCACAGCCTCGCACAGATATTTTAAAAGCGGCCAGCGACGTTTCTACGGCTACTGCAACGCGTTAAGCAATCCGATGGACCCGAAGCCGATCTTATGCCTAACTATCGACCCCATAGAGTGCACATGGATAATTTTATTTTTCAGTTTATGGCTTCGAGTGCCGAATCCAATCGTAGATTATATCAGGTGTATTATCGTATAGCTTTTTCGCCTGAGGACTCAATCGATTGCAGGCGATTACACCTTAGGAAGATCAATCTATTTTCCAGACGTATTTCATATCAATCCAATTTTCCGTGGCAACGCCATCTTTTACGGTAGATTTGAATCTGCAGCCCATAAAACCAATCATTGCTGCACGATCCAAATCGCGGAAGCCACTTGTTTCAACTACCTTGGCGTGAATAACGTAGCCATTAGTATTAATTAGGAGCTTCAATTTCACTGTTCCCATTTCGTTGTTTCGAATGGACGATTTAGGATAGCTCGGTTGGCATGGAATTCGCTGATTAATCACGTCAGCCTCGATCACGGCTTCATTTCTGAAAGCACCGACTAATTTAATGGCATTTGGAGTCGTTTCAGCCATGATCGTCTCTTGTGGGTGAGCTGCCTCGAGTGCAGCCGCGATCGCCTGCTGCGCATGAGCTGCGTCGAAAACAGAGAAGAAAAGTAGTGCGATTGCCATAGTGCGAACTAGGGTACAACATACTTTCTTTAGCATAGAACCTCAACTTTGAAATGATTGTTTGAGTGCAATAAGTAACAGAGCCCTTCCGCGATATATCGCATCTTTGTTCCTTTGCACATTGGCAGTTTCTGATCGAGCGCGGCCTGAGTGGACAGCATACCATCTTGCCCAAATGGAAAATGCACACATTCTCACGGGGAAGCAGGGCTGCTACCGCATCCTGAAAGCAGCAGCAGCCTGACGCACTAGGAGGCCTGCCACGGCCTCGCTCACCACCAGCAGTGCACCACCACCACCAGCGCCAACAGCCTCGCACAGATATTTTAAAAGCCGTTCCCCGCGTTTTTATGGCGATGGCAACGCGTTAAGCGCCCTGCTGGACCTACAGTCGATTTTTGATTCCTGGATCATTGACCTCATGGAGTCCACATGGCGAAAGTAGTTTCGATCATTGGCGATATTATGACTCCCAAATTTTGGGGACTCATAAAACATGCTTCTGGCACAGGTGGATTGCGCGACCATAAAGACCACAACCTGCCCCGCACCGAAGCGGCCATGATAGCGATGTTGTACAGCCTAGACAAGACGCGTGCTATAAAAGGCACTTGATTGCGTGACTACCTCAGCCGATTCAAATTTTCGCTATACCGAAGACTGCATCCAAACTAGGGTATCGATACTTCCCATAGATCAACGGTGCATCATCCCGGAGGATGATTGTTCCACGTCTACAGCCGCCACAGGGACAAGATAGTAATCCGTTACCACAACATTCGTCCGATCTAACTTTGCTACAAGAATAAAGTCAGCAGGATTTTCCCGAAATAGTGGGAATCGTCAGCGAACTCTACCATCGCAATCAATAGTGCATTTCGTTACCGCAATACGAACTATTACGGTACCGTTGATTATGATCGTAGCCTTGGTGTTGCCGTCCTCAGCGGTTGCTTCAGCTTCAGTTGCTAGACGCCGGGCCTCTAAAACAGTCGTCGTTCTAATTTCTAGCACTGCATGTGAGATAACTCCCGCTTAGATCAAAGTGGCCCGCTTTCGCGGGCAGCCTCTCTTTTACTTAGATTGGGCACGATGAGATTGACAATAAATTGTCGGTCCAAACACGGTCGGCATGAGTGCGGATATAGGGAGGGTTATGCATCGGCTCTCCCGTATTTGGGAGAGAAAATTGGTTTTTATCTATGGGGAAATTAGATGAAAAATATTATATGCTTCATTTTTCGACTCTTGATGAAATTAAGAATTCTGTCAACATATCAGCTTTTCTTCCTTCAGTGTGGACAATATTTTTTGCCAATAAATATCTGTTATTAAGAGTGCTCAAAACATTTTTGCTGCCTGATAAAGATTTTGCCTTAATTATTTCTTCAAAAATTTTAATTGGAACAAATTTATGTTTCTTTTCTATTTGGATTAAATTGGCAGGAATTTTTTCTGAATTGGTTTGTAAAAAATCAAATATTGGATAGACCCACATAAACAAGAAATTTTCAATGGCATCACGCCCTTCCTTATTTTTTGAATCGGTGTCGGTAGCAGTATTTTGCCTTCCTGCGGACCAGCCTATGAAAATATTTTTAGCTTTATGTTTTTCAAAATCACGTAGTTCATCTTCGCTTGCAATAACCAGATAGGTTTTTGACATAAAATAATTATTTATGCGTTCAATATCAGTATCTAAAGGTATGTCAATATTAATGCCAATTTGGGAAGATGCTCGTTTTAGCAAAGGTATTTCGTATTCTTTATTGAATCGATAGGAATCAATTTGGGAAAGAAATTTCAATTCCAGTTCCCAGTTTTTTTGTTGGTGAGCAAGTTGGTAGAATTTTTCAGAAAATTCATCTGCACTTTTACTTACAAACGATGCGGCATAATACTGTGCAACACTTTTGTGTATAAAGGAAATTTCAAAGCCTTCCTCCTGCATTAGGCAAATTGTCTTGATTAGTTCTGACTTAAAATTAACAAAATCAACATTGATTGCGGTGGCCTTTGATGCCATCTCGCAGCATGCTTCCATTTGTTGGTTGCTTAGAACTCCAAGACCATTTAGTCGAACAAAGAAACAAAGTGCAGAAAACAGTTTCTTAACACTTCCGTCATCAAGTTGCGTAAATCGCTTTCTGCGGAATCCCGGCTTTGAGTGGTCATGTCTATAAAAAAGAACATCAAAAAGTTCTTCATAAAATTTCGGTACTGTATCCGGTATTGTCTGCAAAGATTTATAAAGAATAACCAATAATGTCATCATAAGCGGCGTTGTTAGTAACGACGCGACATCGGAAGGGCTATCCTTCAATACGCTCAAAAGATTAGTTGCCTGTTCTTTATCTATGCAAATCTTTTTCAGAAATGGGGCATGATCGCTTTTGCTTAATGGTGAGAGTTTGAAAACTCTAAAAAAACTAGATTTTTGTATATCCGCATCAGGGCGAGATGTTACAATTATTTGAATTTTATCACGAAATATTTCGCATATATTTTCAATTTCCCCAAGTGTTTTGGATACGAGTGATGGGTCAATTTCATCGAATGCGTCAAGAAGTAAGATAAATCGTCCGCTACTTGCTAAATATTCCCATGCAGATTTTGAATGTGGTAGTTTGAATTTTTCTAATGTGGTAAGAATTAGATCATTCAGTGACTGATCTTTACTAATTCTACGTAACTCGATAAATATGGGGATTTTCCCTGATGATATATCTGATTTTAATTCTTGTCCACAGAGAAAACGTAAGAATATCGATTTCCCTTGTCCAGCAGTTCCTTGAATTATATAATTGCCAATTTTCCCAAACTCTTGAGTAGAGTTTATTTTTTTTGTTATTTTTTTTGAGAATTCAATTGTAGATGGGTAATAAAAATCATAAAGTGATACTTCTTTTTCAATACTCCAAAGAGTTTTAACTTTCGTGATTGATAATAATGATCTGGTAACTGTTTGATCCTTTATTTCTGATCGAGATTTTCCAAGAAAATTAGATGTGGATTCTTTTAAGTTTGAATATAAATCATCAATAATCCCCTTAATTAGAGGAGTTATTGCAGCTGTAGCCAAGGCGGAACTGGTCACCATATCATTCTTTCGTTAAATTAAATTGGAAATATTATTGTGACTGAAGTTTTTTTCAAATATATATGTTATAATTTTTTGATTCCTTACTTCATATTTTTCTTGTGATGACAATAATGCCACATAGGAAAAACTATGACTAGTGAAAAGATAAAAAAATGTCTATCCTAATTTTTTAGCAAGAGCTTCTGCCTTTGGATGATAGTAGCGCTTCAGCATCTGAATGGTTTGGTGTCCTGTGACTGCTGCCAGCTCGATGACATTCGGCAGCTTCTCAGCGAGTTTGCTGGTTGCTGTGTGCCTGAGGTCGTGGAAGCGTAGATTCGTGATCTTGGCGCGTTTGCAGGCGTCTACGAAGCAGTTCTGGACGACCATGTATGAGATAGGGAAGACAAACCCGGTTCCACTGTTGGGCAAAGCATCAAGAATAGCGATGGCCTTCCGTGAAAGTGGAACGATTCGCGCTGTGCCGTTTTTGGTTAAGGGGAGCAGTGCAGTCTGTGCTTGCAGGTTAACGTCCTCCCAGCGCATTGAAAGTAACTCTCCCCGACGCATGGCAGTTTCCAATGCTAGCATGACCAATGGAACCATCCATGGGCTACGGTTACGAATCGGTTGCAGTTCAGCGATTAGGCGTGTTTCCTCATCTGCTGCTAACAGTCTCGTTCTGCCTTGCGGAGTGGGTGGTTTGCGGACCAGCGCACAGGGGTTTGTCGTCGGAAGTCCCCACTCCTTACGGGCATGGCTAATGATGCCGGATAGTATGCTCAACTCCCGGATGATCGTGCCAGCGGCTACGGTCTTAAGTCGTTCGTCGCGATACTTCGCGATGATGGCAGGAGTCAGCGTTGCCATGCTGTAGCTAGCAAATTTCTGCCTCTGCATAAACTGGATACCTTCGGCTTCTCGCTTTGCGCCACGTTTGGACGGAGTTACCTCTTCCATATAGCGTTGCAGTAAGTCCTTGAGCAAGATGTTTTTGGTCGAGTGCGTATTCTGATGCATCCCCTGATCCATTGCGGATTCAATTGCCCTTGCCCATGCTTGAGCGTCGGTTTTGCTCGAAAAGGACTTTACTTCGGTCGGATAACCTAACCGTCTTACTTGGGCTTGCCATACGCCCGAACGTTGCCGAATTGATGCCATGTACACTCCGTTGTGACAGAAGTGTGACAAGAAC
>Ga0105856_1001416_pt1 | contig 10243 bp, 7 predicted proteins | sample OrgsoiDNA_201060_FD_89681 | JGI IMG/M metagenome (GOLD analysis project Ga0105856, IMG submission 89681) | Permafrost soil microbial communities from the Arctic, to analyse light accelerated degradation of dissolved organic matter (DOM) -... | ecosystem: Environmental > Terrestrial > Soil >...
CTCGGGCGAGACGTGGTGCAGTTCGAAGTCCTCGATGTTGATCCGCTCGGCGCCGAGTGCCTGGGTGATCCCCGCGAGCACGCCGGGACGGTCGGGCACGTGCACGCGCAGCCGCTGAAGAGCGCCAGGCGGGTACTCGCGATCGAGCATGCGGCGGCGGTTTGCGGAGGCCTCGCCGATCCAGCGCGCGAGAAAGCCGGCGTCGCCGCTTGCGAGCGCGGCCTCGACCTGCTCGACTCGGCGGCGGTGCTCGGCGAGCGCGGCCCGGACGGGCTCGGCGTTGTCGAGGAAGATGTCCACCCAGATGCGCGGGTTCGCGCCCGCGACACGCGTCATGTCGCGCAGCGAGCCGCCCGCGTGCGCGAGCGGCTCGTGCCCCTCGACGCGATTCGCGCCCGCCTGGTTGACGACAATATTCGCGAGCACGTGCGGCACGTGGCTCGTCATTGCAACGAGCGCGTCGTGTGCGACAGGGTCGATCGCCACCGGCGTTGCGCCGAGCGACGCGACGAAGCCGTGCACGGCGCGGTAGCGGTCGGGGTCGGTCGCCGCGAGCGGCGCGAGGAACCAGGTCACGCCGCGGAAGAGGTCGGCCTTCGCCGCGCTCGGGCCGCGCGCCTCGAGGCCCGCGATCGGGTGGCCGCCGACGAAGCGGGTCGATGCTGCAGCGGCCTCGCACACGGCGGCCTTCGTCGAGCCGACATCGGTCACGGTCGTCGCCTCGCCCGCGGCGGCGAGCACGGCCTGCACCGTCTCCGGCAGCACGCCGATCGGCGCTGCGACGACGGCGAGGTCTGCGTCCGAAAGTGCTTCTTCGAGCGAGGCGGCGGGCTCGACGGCGCCCCGCTCGGCGGCGAGCGCAAGCGACTCGGCGTCGGGATCCCAGCCGCGCACGGTCGCGCCGGCCGCACGCGCAGCGAGCCCGACCGAGGCGCCGATCAGCCCGGTGCCGATGATCGCAACGCGGAGAGACATCAGCGCGGCGCGCGCATCAGCTCGGCCAGGCGGAAAGCGAGGTCGAGCGACTGGCGAGCGTTCAAGCGCGGGTCGAGCAGCGTCTGGTAGCGCGACGCGAGCTGCTCCTCGAGGACGTCGTCGGCACCGCCGAGGCACTCGGTGACGTCCTCGCCGGTGAACTCGAGGTGGACACCGCCGGGCCAGACACCGACGTCCCAGCACGCGTCGAAGAAACCTTCGAGCTCGGACATGATCGTGTCGAAGCGACGCGTCCTGACACCGTCCGCAGTGAGGATGCCGTTCCCGTGCATCGGGTCGGAGGCCCAGAGCACCGGATGCCCCTCGGCCTTCACAGCGCGCAGAAGCGGCGGCAGCAGCTCGCGCACCTGCCCGGCGCCCATCCTCGCGTAGTAGGTGAGGCGGCCCGGGACGCGCAGCGGATTGAGCCGCTCGGCGAGCCCGACGACGTCGGCCGGAGTCGCGGTCGGTCCGATCTTCACGCCGATCGGGTTGTGCACCCCGGAAAAGAACTCGACGTGTGCACCGTCGAGCTGCCGTGTGCGCTCGCCGATCCAGAGGAGATGCGCGGAGCAGTCGTACCAATCGCCGGTGATCGAGTCTTTGCGCGTCAGTCCTTCCTCGTAGTCGAGCAGCAGCCCCTCGTGACTCGTGTAGACGTCGACCTCGTGCAGTCGGCGCTCGTTTGCGAGATCGATGCCGCAGGCGGCCATGAACGCGAGCGCGCGCTCGATCTCGCCGGCGACCTGGTCGTAGCGGCGTCCCTCCGGCGAGGTCGAGACGAAGTCCTTGTTCCAGAGGTGCACCTGCGTGAGGTCGGCATAGCCGCCCTTCGTGAACGCACGCAGGAGGTTCAGCGTCGACGCCGACTGGTTGTACCCCTCGACCATGCGTCGAGGGTCGGGGACGCGCGCCTCGGCGGTGCGGGCGTCGTCGTTGACCATGTGGCCGCGGAAGCTCGGTATCTCCTCGTCGCCGACGCGCTCGAACGGCTCGGAGCGCGGTTTGGTGAACTGGCCGGCGATCCGCCCCACCTTCACGACCGGCAGCAGCCCGCCGTAGGTGAGCACCGCTGACATCTGGAGCATGATCTTCAGCTTCTCGCGGATCCGCATCGTCGAGATCTCGTTGAACGACTCGACGCAGTCGCCCGCCTGGAGGAGGAAGGCGCGGCCTTCGATCACCTTCGCGAGGTTGTCGCGCAAGTCGCGTGCCTCGCCCGCGAAGACGAGCGGCGGGCTGGCCTTCAGCCGCTCGAACGCGGCCTCGGCGGGCTCGGGCTCGGGCCACTCCGGCTGCTGGAGCGCGGTGCGCTGACGCCAGGACGCAGGTGACCAGGTTGAGGAGGTGACTGCCATAGACCCAGAGTAGCTGCGGCTTTTGCTCTATCCTCAGAGCGTGACCTTCGTCTCCCGCATCCGTTGGTCGTGGCGCCGCGGGCGAGGCGTAGGCCTGCGCTAAGACCGCCTCGTCCGCTGATTCGAGCTGCGCGACCTACGACTTCGACGAGGTGAACACCATGCGCGTCTTCTCCGGTATCCAGGCAACGGGTGCCAAACAGATCGGCAACTACATCGGCGCCATGCGCCAGTACGTCTCGACCCAGGACGAGGGCGAGGCCTTCTTCTGCATCGTCGACATGCACTCGATCACGACCGAGTACGACCCAACCGACCTGCACGTCCGCACGCTCGACCTCGCAGCTCTTCTCTACGCCGTCGGGCTCGAGCCGGAGCGCTGCACGCTCTTCCTCCAGAGCCACGTTACCGCGCACGCCGAGGCGGCGTGGCTGCTCTCGGCCGTCACCGGGTTCGGGCAACTCGGCCGTATGACGCAGTTCAAGGAGAAGGGCGAGGGTAAGGAGTTCGTCTCCGCCGGCCTCTTCACGTATCCCGTGCTGATGGCGGGCGACATCCTGCTCTACCAGACCGACATCGTCCCGGTCGGCGACGACCAGCGGCAGCACGTCGAACTGGCGCGAGACATTGCCCAGCGGTTCAACTCGCGCTTCGGCGAGACGTTCAACCTGCCGAAAGGCGTCTTCCCCGAGGTGGGCGCACGGATCAGGGACCTCCAGGAGCCGACGAGGAAGATGTCGACGTCGAACGGCACGCCGCAGGGAACGGTGCTGGTGCTCGACCCGCCCGACACGATCCGCAAGAAGTTCAAGGTCGCGGTCACGGACTCGGAGCGCGAGGTGCGGTACGCACCCGATGAGAAGCCGGGCGTCTCGAACCTGATCGAGATCCTCGCCGTCTCGACCGGCCGCCCGATCCCCGAGGTCGAGGCCGCCTACGACGGGCGCGGCTACGGCGACCTGAAGACCGATGTCGGCGAGGCGGTGATCGAGCTTCTTTCCCCCATGCAGGCCCGCTACGCAGAGCTCCGTGCCGACGAGGGTGAGCTGCGGCGGCTGCTCGCGGTGGGGGCCGACAAGGCACGCACGACCTCGGCGCCGACACTCGAACGGATGTATGAGCAAATGGGGTTCGTGCGGGCTTAGGATCGCCGAGATGGTCGCTCGACGCAGGGGCAGCTCAGGTGGAACTTGGCTGCGGCAACTCCACCTCGTCACGGGATCGCCCGATCCCGGACACCCCTGTGTCGCGTGCGCCGACATAGCGTCGGGGTCGTCCCTCAACCGCAAAGGGGAAATGGAAGATGCTCAAGTTCGTTCGCAGAACGGCGATCCTCGCCGTCCTGGTCGCCGCATGCGCCGCAGTCGCGCTGACCACCGGTGTGGCCTCGCGCGGCGGTTCTAGCGCAAGCGCAAGCGGCCCGTGCCAGCTCGGCTCGAAGGCCGGGCAGGTGAAGCACGTGATCTACCTCCAGTTCGACAACACGCATTTCCGGCGTGACGACAAGAACAAGAATGTCCCCTCCGACCTGGAGCAGATGCCGCACCTCCTGAACTTCCTGAAGGGCAACGGCACGCTCCTAACCAACGACCACACGATCCTCATCTCGCACACAGCGGGCGGGATCGTGGCGTCGCTGACCGGCCTGTACCCGGACCGGAACGGCCAGACCGTTTCGAACAGCTACGACTACTTCAGGGCGGACGGCACGCCCACGTTCACGTCGTCGTTCAAGTACTGGACGGACACAGTCGACGGCACCGACGACTCGCTGCCGAACATGGTCGGCGACGGCGGGCAGACCACCCCGGCTCCGTGGCTCACCTACACACGGGCCGGCTGCAACGTCGGTGGCGTGTCCGCGGCGAACATCGAGCTCGAGAACACTTCGACGGCGCCCGCCGGCGACATCACGCGCGTCTTCGGCGCAGACTCACCTCAGTCGGCCGAGGCGACGGCGAACCCGACACTTGCGCAGGCCGATTTCGTCGGCATCGCGATCCATTGCGCGAAGGGAGCGACGCCGTGCCAAGGCAACGCGAACGCCAGGGCGGACGATGCGACCATCTACCCGGGATCGAACGACAGTACTCCGGGCACGAACGACGGCTTCGACGGGCTCTTTGGTGCCAAGTACGTCAACCCCGCGATCTCAGGCGGCAACCCGTGCGTGAAGGCAACCGACGGGTCGAACATCACCGACCCGGCCGGTAACTGCGGCTTCCCCGGCTTCGACGGCGCGCTCGCGAAGAACACGCTGGGCGAGGTCGCTCAGATGCAGGAGAACGGCATCCCGGTGACGTTCGCATACATCTCGGACGCGCACGACAACCACACGCTGGCCCGCGCCTCCGGCCCCGGAGAGGCCGACTATCAGCAGCAACTCGCCGACTACGACGCGGCGTTCGCCGCGTTCTTCCAGCGGCTGCAGACTGACGGGATCGACAAGAGCAACACCCTCTTCGTCGTCACCGTCGACGAGGGCGACCACTTCGCCGGCGGTACCGGCACGCCTGACCCGGCCCATCCCGGCGCGCTCGTCTACAACCACACACCGTGCGCGACGACCACCTGCCCGGCGAATCAGATCGGCGAGATCACGACCAACCTGAAGGGACTCCTATCGACAGTCGATCCGACGATCGATCCGAGAACCTTCGACCTGCACTTCGACGACGCTCCGACCATCTACGTCAACGGCCAGCCGACTCGAACCGACTCCGCGGCTCGCGCGCTCGAACGGGCCGCCGCCCGCGCGACCGCGGTCGACCCGTACCAGGGTGGCGTCGCGGTGCCGATCACGCAGCGCCTCGCCGACACGGTCGAGGAAAAGACGCTGCACATGATCAACTCCGACCCGAAGCGGACGCCGACCTTCACGCTGTTCGGCAACGCCGACTTCTTCTTCCAGGGGTCGAACTCGGGAACCTGCAAACCCGCACAGGTCACATGTGTCGATCCGAAGTTCGCGTGGAACCACGGTGACTTCCAGGACGAGATCGGGAACACGTGGCTCGGCGTCGTCGGGCCCGGCGTGTCGAACAACGGGATCGACTCGACGACCTGGACGGACCATGTCGACATCCGACCGACGATCAACGCGATCCTCGGCCTGAAGGACAGCTACCTGGACGACGGGCGCGCGATCACGGAGATCCTGGGCGGGAAGACGGACGATCACCACGGCGAGCACAGCCCGAAGGCCGACGCACTCGGCGCGATCTACAAGCAGGTCAACGCCCCGTTCGGCGCGTTCGCACTGGACACGCTGGTCGCGTCGACGGCCGCGCTGAAGTCGACGGACGACCTGAAGTACGACTCGATCGAGACGCAGATCGCCAACCTGACGTCGCAACGTGACCTGCTCGCCGGAACGATCCGCGCGGCGCTGAACGGCCCGCCGGCAGGGAACGACGAGCACGGAGGGAGCGGCGGGATCGACGCAAATCAGGCGAAGGCCTGGATCAAGCAGGCGCAGAGCCTGCTCGACCAGGCTCACGCGCTGGCAGGCGCGAGCTAGAGGCTTAGCGTCTTGAACGGCGGCGGCCCGCACGTTAGCGTGCGGGCCGCCACTCATTCGAGTGCAATTCGACAGGGAAGGGAGGAGCAGATGAGGAAGATTGCGGTTCTGGCCGCGGCTGTGCTTGCAGTCGTGGTCGTCGTGACCACGGCTTCTGCGTCCGCGCCGAGAAACAACGTCAAGAAGCTCGATCATGTCTGGGTCGTGATGATGGAGAACACGAGCGAGACGAGCCTGATCGGCAACCCGAATGCGCCGTTCGTCAACCAGCTCGCGCAGACGGCCGGGTTCGCTGCGAACTACTTCGGGGTCGCGCACCCGAGCCAGCCGAACTATGTGGCGCTGACCTCCGGCTCCACGAACGGCGTGGTCGATGACAACGACACGACCGTGAACGCGGCGAACATCGTCGACCAGCTCGAGTCGCACCACAAGTCCTGGCGCGACTACCAGCAGTCACTCTCCGACTGCAACGGCAACAAGTTCGCGCATTCGTGCGGCGGACCGGGGAATCAGTTGTACGAGCGCAAGCACAACCCGTTCGTCTCGTACGCTGACGTCGCGAGCAACCCGGCTCGCATGGCGAACGTGGTCGATCTCGACCAGTTGCAGACCGACCTGTCGAGCAGGCACGCGCCGGACTTCAGCTTCATCGCGCCCGACCAGTGCCACGACATGCACGGGATCGCCGACACGCACGCCAACCCGTGCGACTTCTCCAACGAGCAAAGCATCATCTCGCTCGGTGACACGTTCCTGAATGGTCTCGTGCACGAGATCACTTCGTCCCGCGCCTGGGACGACCACTCGGCGATCTTCGTGGTGTGGGACGAGAGCGACTTCACCGGCAGCGCCACCAACTCCGGCTTCGGTGACGCGAGCGGTTGCTGCGACGCCAATCCAGGCGGCGGCCACGTGCTCGGGCTCGTGATCTCGAACTCAGACGACTCCGGCCACTCCGACTCGGGCCACTCCGGCTCCGGCCACTCCGATTCCGACCATTCCGACCACGCGGCGCGGCAGTCGAACGTCGCGTACAACCACTACTCGCTGCTCGCCACGATCGAGGACAGCTGGAAGCTCGGCTGCCTCGCGAACACGTGCGATACCGCGAACGTCACGCCGATGAGCGATCTCGTCGGCTCGCGGGACTAGCAGCACGCAAGAGCTCCACTTCGGAGGGCTCGAGCTCGCGCCATGCGCCGGGCTCGAGCCCTTCGAGGGTCAGAGGCCCATACGTGCTGCGGTGGAGGGTCTTCACGCGGTGGCCGACCGCTTCGAGCATGCGCTTCACCTGCCGGTTGCGGCCCTCGTGGATCGTCAACTCGATCCTGCCGCGCTCGAGTCGCTGCACCTGGGCGGGCGCGGTCTTGCCGTCCTCGAGCTTCACGCCCTCTGCGAGCTTGCGCAGTGTGCCGTCGGTCGGCTGCCCCCACACCTCGGCGACATAGACCTTGTCCACTTCATATTTCGGGTGCGCGAGGTGGTGCGCGAGGTCGCCGTCGTTCGTGAGGAGGAGCGCGCCGGTCGTGTCGACGTCGAGGCGCCCGACAGGGACGACGCGGTTCGGGTGGTCGACGAGGTCGACGACGGTCCTGCGCCCCTGCGGGTCACTCGCGGTCGTGACGACACCGGCCGGTTTGTGCAGCAGGACGTAGGAGAGCGTCTGCTTCGCGAGCGGCTGCCCGTCGAGGCTCACCTCGTCCGACGCTTGCACGACCGTGTTCAACTCGTCGGATTTGCGTCGGGAAGCGACACCCGCGCGCGCGAGCCATGCGTTCAAGCGCATGGCGGCATTCAACCTCGAAACCGAGCAACCTGGTTCAGCGAGCGAACCAGGTTGGGAGGTGGTTCAGCCGTGCGAGCGTGACGACGTGATCTCGCCGGTGTTGAACCCGAGCCAGTGCATGCGCCCGAGGTAGCGCGCGTGCTCGACCTTCATGCAGCGGTCCATGACGACGTCGAGTCCGCCCCGCTCGGCGATCTCTGCGCCCTCGGGGCTGATGACGCCGTACTGGAGCCAGAGGGCGCCGGCACCGGCAGCAACGGCCTCCTCGGCGATGGCAGGCACAGCCTCGGGTGCTCGGAAGACGTCCACGACGTCGACGTGCTCGGGGATCTCGGCGACGGAGGCGAACGAACGCGCGCCGAGGATCGACTCCTCGCGCGGGTTGACGGGGATCACCGTGTAACCGTGGCGGCGCAGGTAGTAGCCCACGAAGTGCGACGCGCGCAGCTCGTTCGGCGACAGGCCGACAATTGCGATCGTCCGCGCGCGGTGCAAGATCGACTGAATCGTCCGAGGATCTTCGTAACTCACAGCGCCTGCCCCAGGTCCCAGATGAGGTCGTCGACGGACTCGATACCGACCGAGAGGCGAATCGTCCCCGGGCCGATGCCGGCTCCGGCGAGCTCCTCGTCGGAGAGCTGGCGGTGCGTCGTCGACGCCGGATGGATGACGAGTGACTTCGCGTCGCCGACGTTCGCGAGGTGGCTCCAGACACGGAGACTCTCGACGAACGTGCGCGCCGTGTCGCGGCCGCCCTCCAGGTCGAACGCGAAGATCGACCCGGCGCCGAGCGGCAGGTACCGCTGGGCAAGCTCGTGATACGGCGAAGAAGGAAGGCCGGCGTGGCGGACGCGTGCGACACCCGGGTGCGGCTCGAGCCACTCCGCCACCGCCTGGGCGTTCGCGACGTGCCGATCCATCCGCAGTGACAGGGTCTCGAGCCCCTGGAGGAAGAGGAATGCGTTGAACGGGCTGAGGCAAGCGCCAAGGTCACGGAGCGATTCCGCGCGCAGCTTCATCAGGTAGCCGTAGACGCCGTACGTCTCGATGAAGGCGAGACCGTGGTAGGCCGGCGAGGGGTCGGTGACGACGGGGAAGCGGCCGTTCGCGAAGTCGAACGAACCGGAATCGACAACGACGCCGCCGATCGACGTCCCGTGCCCTCCGATGAACTTCGTTGCCGAGTGCACCACCACGTCGGCGCCGTACTCGGCAGGCCGGCAGAGGTACGGAGTCGCGAATGTGTTGTCGACGATGAGCAGCGCGCCATGCTCATGTGCGACCTCGGCCACGGCCTCGAGGTCGAGCACGTTCCCGCCGGGGTTGCCGATCGTCTCGCCGAAGAGGGCTTTCGTCTCGGGCCGGAGCGCGGCACGCCACGCGTCGATCGAGTCGCCGTCGACGAAGGTGACGTCGAAGCCGAGCTTGCGCTGGAGATGCTTCAGCTGCGTGATCGTTCCGCCATAGAGCGCCGCCTGGGCGACGACGTGATCGCCGGGCTCGAGCAAGGTGAAGAGCGCGGCAGCCTGGGCGGCGAGCCCGCTCGCGAACGCAACGGCGCCGACCCCACCCTCGAGCGACGCGACCCGCTCCTCGAACGCGGCCGTGGTCGGGTTCATGATCCGCGAGTAGGTGTTGCCGTATTCCTGCAGATTGAAGTAAGCGGCAGCCGACTCGGCGTCTTCGAAGACGTAGCTCGCCGTCTGGAAGATCGGCACGGCACGGGCGCCGGTGTACGGGTCGGGACGCTGGCCTGCATGTACCTGCCGCGTGTCGAATCCCCATTCGCGCTCGTCGCTCATCGTGTCTCCTCGTAGGTGTTCTCGAGAAACCGCCTGATGTGCGGCGCTTGCAGTTCGTCCTCGAGCAGGAACGAATCGTGGCCGTAGGTCGTCTCCAACGTCACGTGCTCGACGTCTCTTCCCGCGGCGAGCAGCGCTTCGGCGAGCTCGTCGCTGTCCGTGGGTGGGTAGATCCAGTCGGACGTGAACGAGAGCAGCAGGAAGCGCGCGTGCACGTCACCCAGGCGCTCGAGCGGCAGGTCGAAGCGGGTGAGCGCACGGGAGAAGAGCAGGTACGTGTTCGCGTCGAAGCGGCCGACGAACTTCTCGCCCTGGTAGGTGAGGTAGCTCTCGACGGCGAAGCGGTCGCCGGGGAACTTCGCACGCAGCGAGTGCTTCGAGAGATAGGTGATGTGGCCGATCTGGCGCGCAAGCGCGAGCCCGGTGTCCGGGGCGCGGCCGGTGCCGTAGTAGTCGCCCCCTTGCCAGTCGGGATCGGACGTGATCGCGTTCCGGGCGACGGAGTTCAGCGCCACGCCTTGTGTGTCCAGACGAGCCGTCGAGGCGATCGCGACGACGCTACGCACGAGCTCCGGGTAGTCGAGGGCGAACTGGAGCGCCTGCATCCCCCCGAGCGACGCGCCGGTCACACAGAGGAGCGAACCGATCCCGAGCTCGGCGAGAAAGGCGACTTGCGTCCGGACGAGGTCGGCGACGGTGAGTGGCGGGAACGTGCTCCCGAATGGCCTGCCGGTGCCGGGGTCGATCGACGACGGCCCGGTCGTGCCTCGGCAGCCGCCAATGAGGTTCGTGCAGACGA
>Ga0105856_1001417_pt1 | contig 10238 bp, 8 predicted proteins | sample OrgsoiDNA_201060_FD_89681 | JGI IMG/M metagenome (GOLD analysis project Ga0105856, IMG submission 89681) | Permafrost soil microbial communities from the Arctic, to analyse light accelerated degradation of dissolved organic matter (DOM) -... | ecosystem: Environmental > Terrestrial > Soil >...
GTTTCTTAAGCAAGTGCATCCTGGCGCCATCGGGGTGGACGGCGGCCCGCTCGTGGTCGCGGACGACGATGGCAGCACCAAAGTCTTCTTTGACGGGCCATCGCTACCACGCGTCGACCTGGTCAGTCCTGCCGAGCAGGCCGTGGCCGCGATGAAGCTGTTCCAGAGCTGTGGGGCTAGGTTCGAAGCGACCGATAGCAACCTGGCGGTGTTCTGCACGATTGACGGCGTCATGGCGCTTGGCTGGGATTATTTCGAGGCGGGCATGCGGGCGTATCTGCTATCGCTCTTGCGGCAAGAGTCGGCGGCGTAGGGACATAGTGATTTTTAGGCGAGCTTCGGGCTCGCCATTTTTCCCGGTCACCCGCTAAGCCCTCACCTATTTCGTTCCATCGCCCCATGTAAACGGTATCGCTCTCCAAGCCGTCCGCCCTTGTAAGCTATGCGACGAATCCAAGTACCTGCGGCAGCCCCCCCCAGCACCGTACCGCTTTTTTTTGCGGATAGTGGAAATGCTGAGCCCCATCAGCTCAGCCAGCTCATTGACATCAAGGCATTTTGTAGGCATGTTGTTCCATATACCGAACAACCCGTGCCGTTCAGCTCACCGATAGAGACAGGGATTATTGATGGCAGTCGTTTTTTTCTCGTACAGCCACGCTGACACGGACCTCCGTGTGCAACTGGAGAGACACCTGGCGGCTTTGCGGCGCCAAAACCTGGCCGAGGGCTGGCATGATGGAAAAATCTTGGCAGGTGACGAACTAGACCCCACCATTCTGGCCAACTTGGACCGTGCGGATGTCATTCTGCTGTTGGTCAGCGCTGATTTCATCAATTCCGACTACTGCTACTGTACGGAGATGGGGCGTGCATTCGAGCGCCACGCAGCCGGTGAGGCTCGCATTATCCCTGTCATTCTGCGTGATTGCGATTGGCAACATCCTCCGATTTCAAAGGTACTGGTCACCCCCAAAGACGGGAAGCCAGTGACGAGTTGGACAAACAAAGATGAGGCGTTTGCCGACGTAGCCAGGCAGGTACGCAAGGCAATTGAAGAAATGAATGCTCGGGGCCGCAGCGAGTTGGTGGCTAAACCTACCACGCGGCCAGCTGAGGCACCAGCGAGTCCAGAGGCGAATATAGCTGGTATGCCAGCAAAACAAACTCAGGTTATGGCAACCCAGGTCGAGACCGAAGCAATGGCATTTAATAAGCTGCGTATGCGGCGTGATTTTTCTGACTTTGACCGCGATGAATTTGTGCACACATCGTTTGAACATATAGCTGGCTACTTCGAAACCTCATTGCGTGGGCTCGTGGAGGCAAATGCTGGCGAGGGTTTCAAGCAGCGCTTCAAACGAATCGATGCGCGCAGATTCACTGCAATTATCTACAGCGCTGGCAAGTCCGCGTCCGAGTGCATGATACGAATCGACAGCACCGGCGGTCGCACACCGAATTTGGCCTTTTCCTACAGCGCCAATGCTATGGATGGGAGTTCGAACGAGATGCTGTTTATCGAACATGATGGATACGAGCTGTACTACAAGCCACTCGGCATGGCCTCGTCCAGCCGAGACACGAATAACCACCTAAATGCAGAAGCGGCGGCGCAGTACCTGTGGGGAATGCTCATCGAAAAGCTGCGGTGGTGACATGCATACACAAAATTCCACCTCGGCCGACAAGTGCGCACTTTGTCTTGCCCCGCTCACCACCGCGAACGATTCCGAAGAGCACATTTTCCCGAACTCTATTGGCGGATGGCTGACCGTCACCGGGTTTATCTGTGGCGAGTGCAATAACAAAAAAGGCAGAACGTGGGATGCTGTCCTTGCCAAGCAGTTCGCCTGGATATCCTCTATGGCATGCATCGTGCGAGACCGAGGGGCCGTGCCGCCAGTTGTGGTTACCACTATTAGCGGCAAAGACTATAAATTGCGGAGCGACGGAACCATGGTCCCGAACCGCTTTGAATACAGTGCGCTGCCAGATGGCGACAAGGTGAAGGTTTCGTTTGTAGCCAGGGACATGAACGAGGTAAAAAAGAAGGTCTCTGAGCTGAAGAAGAGGTATCCGAATTTTGACCATGAAGCGGCCCTCTCCTCGGCAAAGATGAGCACAAGCTATTTGACTGAACCTTTGAAGGGGGAGCTGACGTCAGGCGGACCGGAGGCCGGACGTTCGATAGTCACGACAGCACTTGCGTATGCCTTCAAACTCGGCATTAATCCTCATAGATGCGAAGTAGTCCTGCCGTTTCTTCGCCAACCAGAACTTCTGACGACTCGCTATGGATGGAGTAGCTTGGTAGATGTCATTAGAGAGCGGATACCAGGTCAGATTTTTCATTGTGTGAGCATTTGGGGGGACCCTATTACGTCGCGACTGTTGGCGTATGTCGAGTACTTCTCACATTCTAGATGGCATGTCGAACTCAGCCAGCACTATGAAGGCCCCGTCATTTCTTCCACGTATGCAATAACTCCAGACAACGCTCGTGAAATTGAAATTAATGTCGACTGGGAACTAGACCCTTCGATATTTGCGAGAATTGTTACCGGAGACGGCTACGATTCAGAACATACTACCCAGGCAATGGCGCCGGTCATGGATACGCTTATGACGCGTTCATGGGGGCGGAGCCTCAATATGGCTTCTCAAGCCGCGTGCAAGGAGGCAATGCTTGCTTTGGGCCTCGCCGAAAGCGAATCAATACCATTGGATAAGGTTGCAACTTTTTCACAGAAAGTAGCTGAGGCCATGGCTCCGTTCATTCGCCATTATCTGCGAAAATGAACGTAGCCAAGGGCTGCTGTAGTGGCCCTTGGCTATCCCATAGCTCATCTAGCAACTCGTCGAACTTGCTTGCCTCGAGAAACAGCTCAATGCCAGAAAGGACCTGTGCCGGTTCGCGCCGCGAACGCTCGGGTATAACCGGGTGTCCCTCGCTGTTCCAAATCATATCTTGCAAATTGTTGCGCACGAATGCCATTGGCTGGCATACCAGTAGAAATCGGCGAGCCAGCACTACGATATCCGAGTCAGCCACCTCGGAAAAGCCTGCCGCCAGTCTATCGGCTTGCTTCCGGAGTCGTCGTTTGGAAAAGGCATTTCCAATTCGGCACAGATTTTTATCAATCCACTATTGGTGTAAAGCCCCCTAAGCGCAACGATTTGCCCCTGCAAAAAATCCCGAATTTGTGCGGTGGTCATATCGATTTATCTACTTGTAGTATCGCCTCTAGGATAATATATCAGGAGAGTAAGCGGAAATATTAATACGGAGAGCAAATGGCAAGAATGGGTTTCGACCGTAGGACAGGCTTGATTTACGAAGGGCGTGAAGCTGCTACACATCCTGTTTGGCCCACGCCGATGCTGACACAGGCCACTTTAATTGAAAGTCCAGCGAACTTAAACGATATCCCAGGTGACTTTAACACTTCCCCGTTTACCTGGCTGTTTATTGAAGCAACATTTGACCCAGCCAGCCGTATTCGGCGCGGACGCATCTTCCAAAAATTCGGTAACGCTGGATGGGAGAACGTGCAAGTGGAGGCCCATCCGGCCCTTTACTCAGACATTCCTAAGGTCATGAATGGCAACGGGCGAACCAATAAAGAGCTGAGTATTTTCATCGAATGCAGCGACCTGCTCACGAGGCAAAATCGAGGAGAAGGCTTGCAACTGGCGTTGGGACAACGCGACGGCTACTCGCTTTGGCGTATCTTACAGACTGAGCGTACCGCTACCGGCGATGTTATGGTTACGATGCGCGCCGAATCGGCTTTCGGAATTATCCCGAAGCTCGACAAGTCGAAAATCCTTCCAGAAAATGTGAAAAGCGTTGAATCGGCCCTGGATAGAGTTCTGAATTCTGCTTATCGCGAACTGCCACAGGCTGTTGTCGACCACTGCCGAAATGCCGCTGTCATGGTTATATCTCGCTGGATGCAAAGCGAGACAGCTGCCCCGGCTCCATTGGAAGAGGATTTAGGCATATTGATTCGGGCAGTAAAAAGCCATTTTGGTGAAGGTCATATGGTTGCGCTTCGGTCCATGCTGGAGTTGATAAACCGCCTGCATCCACGAGGCAAAGACAACGAAGTCAATAAGCATCAGCTACGCCAAGTAGAAGAGTCAGACGCTGAATGCGCGGTGCACGCGCTGGGCTTTGTTATCCGCGAAGTGAAGTGGGCAGTCTAGTGCATTGCCCAAAAATTAGAAAAAAACGATGACGTCTCCTTCTCGTAAGACCGTAGTAGTCGACACAAACCTATTTCTTCACCACAAACGACTCGACCAGCTGAACTGGAGTGCACTTCACGGTGCACTATTGCTTACTTCGTCGAGAGGCTCATTGCGGCAAATTGGCATCTGAGCCGAAAGCCCTTCACCCCAATTCATACCGACAATGAAAATTTTCCTGTTGGTGACCGTAATATGCTTTACAGCGAACCTAGGTCGTCTATGAACCCACAAAATACCTTATTCACTACCAGGGGATTATTCTTATCCCAGCTAGCGGACGGCCGCCATATCGTGCAAGATGTTTTTGGAACATGTAGCCTGCCTTTCGAGGCAGACAGTACCGCCAATCTGGGTGCGAAATTGCTTAATGACTTTGGAATACGTGCGTTGGTAGATGTTCGAAACACAAGTGAATTTCCAAGCTTCAGTGAGTTCAATTGGAACCAGCTGGAGTTCTACTATGTGGCCCATCTCGAGTATTCCTTCCACGACTATTTGATGAATGTGGCTGAGAGGGCCGTCTATCACGATGAGAAGCTTGCGCTGCCTGTCGCCTATCTTGAACTTGGTCACGGGGATGGCGCTCGAAGCTTGCTTGAGCTTATCGACAGAAACATGCGTACAGCTGCCGCCTCGGGGAAAGCAGCGTTTCGGCTCAAAACCTTGGAGACGTGGCTTGTAATTTGCCAATTCCAGCGAATTTGCAGCGAAATGCTTTCGCTGATTAGTAGAGCAATCACCGCCTTTGTCGACTTACTTCGAGCCCAGCGCGAGTGCATAAATTCTGCGGCAGAATCGATTGTTCAGTTGGGCGCGAATGAAGTGATTCATCACGGTCGAAGCTCCTACAACGCGTCAACAGCGGCATCCATGGCAACCATATCGATGTGTACCTCACTTGACCTACTAAGTAAATTGATTCACTACCTCGACCAAGTTGAACCGTTGGAAATCAAGTTCAAACCGGCTGGTGGGCGACATTTTGCAGACCTTACCTCCTTTAGGGGACGGCACGTTTCTAAAGACATCGCTGGCGACTTGATGCGTGCGCGTAGCACTAACCCAGCCATTGCGGAACTCATCCAGTTTCGTAATGATATCGTGCATTCCACGTCAGCCCTTGAGCTTGAAAAAGTATACGTTGGAGTTGGAAACGAGGAGGTTAAGGGGGCCCCACTTCATTATTCATTCCAAGGCTGGCGTGATTGTTTACCGAGCGGACAACCTAAGCGATATCTTGGAAGAGACTTCTTTGTTAGTAAGGGAGAAGACATCGAGCACCGCGTCTTCACTTGGCTTCAGGAGGTGATAAAACTCCAGCTAACGGCCGGACAGCAAATTCACGAGTTCTTGGCAGGCCATCCGATGACATGAAGCGATAGCAGGTAACCGATTGAGAACTGACCATTTAGCGTCACCCGCGCGTCAAGGCGAATAGAAAATCATGTTGGTTACGGTCACGAGGCAGTGTGAGATTTGGTGCGCGTTCGGTCGCGGGGACGCCAGCATCGGCACCACTCAAACTTAGCAGGTGTGATAATTCGTGCATTTTTCCGCGCGGCAAACAGTTATCCTAGCATTGATAACTGCCATCGTTGACGCAGCCGATGTCGAACTAATAGTGTCCAACATGGAAGTACAAATTCCTATGTCGGCCTTAACCCAAAAAGACACGGGTTCGTGGCACAACAACATGCAACAGCTGCTTTAAAACTTTTGAACATCTTCAAAGAGCGAGAGTTCCTGGCCCCGCTGCCAGTCGCAATTAAGTCACTAGTCCACCACGTTTATCTATCGCGTTAACAACTTTAGCTCGGTGCAGTCTGCGTAGAGCTTTTCACAAAGGACTACTCCATGGCCAACAAAACTATTCAAAACACTCATCTTCAGGTGTTTCCGTACCAAGAGGCATTTTTGGCCGTACAGCGGACTCTCGATAGCGCAACCCGACTTTCGGAGTCCGAACTTGCCACGGCAGTGGTGCCTTACGATTTCCCGCCGTCAGTGACTGTAGCGGGCTCAGACGAGCACCTCTACGCAAAGCTTGTAGACGTTGCGATGTACTCGGGCATAGCATCGACGAAGGTTACTGAGCGGCTGCCGTCCATTCGGCGTCATTTCGCAGATTTCCGTGTTGTTGCGCAGTACACGGAACAGCAAGTCCACGACATTCTCAAAGATAACGCAATGCTTAAGCATCCCGCGAAAGTGCGGGCCTGCGTAAGCAATGCAAAACGCTTTGTCAACATCCTAGCAAAAAATGCGTCCATCGCTGAGTACTTCAATACGTTTGGCCCGTTTGACACTGACGAAAGACTTCAACGCTTCCGCGACGCGTTGATAGCCAAGTTCAGCTTCCTCGGCGGCACTACGGTCTACCACTACATGATGGAGCTGAAACTGCCCGTGGCAAAGCCTGACCGTGTTTTACGGCGAGTTTTCCATCGCCTGGGACTGACAGCAGACCCGCATCTCAAGCGCGAGTCCGATGAGCTCACCGAGCACCTGTGGAGTGTTGTCCAAGAAGCTCGGGCCTTCGCCAAGGCCGCTGCCAAAAATATTCGACTCGTCGACATTACTTTTATGGGCTTTGGCCAAGAGGAAATCGTAGAGTTTGGTCTTGAGGGTACGTGCCTCGAAGACCATCCGAAATGCCACCAATGTCAGGCCGTCGAATTCTGCACGATGCCGCAAATAGCCACGTAAGTCTCGACGAGGCGCAGCACCTGGACCTCGCTCTAGTGCTTGGCTCTGGGCTAGAAGCCTCGGCAGGAGTGGTGGCTGGAGCTTGACTTGGTGGCGTTCGAATACATCCCACTCGTACTTGTTCGTATCGGCCGCCTACAACGCATCGCCCTTGCTCTCATTGACGGAGCCGCAAGAGTTTTTCGCCCAGTAGGTAAATTCCGTTCTGGGACGATGCTCCCCTTTTATTGAAAATAACCTGACTTGGAGTATAGCTGCATGTCGAATTCTAAGAACAAACGCAAAAAATTGATGCGCAAGAAGAATGGTGTTCAGGACAACTTGTATGTATATGCCTCCGGCATCCAAGCAGCCGAGCACTTGGAATCGACGCAGATTAACCGGTTCGGGACACGGGGCGGAACGGGTTTTGCGGCTGAAGATGCGAACGCATTGAACGAGCGACTCCGAGGTGTTCACGTTGACAAGGTTGGCCGCAGTAACGAAAAAAACGGTGCCGACCGAATCGCGGATGGTATGCCCATTCAAACGAAATACTTCGATAGTGCATCTCGTACTGTGTACGCAGCCTGCAACGCCGATGGCGTGTACCGCTACCCAGGCCAACAACTTGAAGTCCCTGCCGACCAGTACGAGCAAGCAGTATCCTTGATGAAGGAAAAAATCGCAGCAGGCAAGGTACCTGGTGTTAGCAACCCCGAGGATGCAACAACTATCGTTAAGAAAGGTAGCGTCACGTATCAACAAGCGAAAAACATTGCCCGCGCGGGCAATATTGATAGCCTGTCATACGATGTTAAAAACAATGCGATAACGAGTACTTATGCATTCGGGATTGGCTTCCTTTTTAGCTTTGCACGAGCCAAGTGGCAAGGGAAATCTTCCGAAGAAGCGGTAAAAGAGTCTGTAGGCATGGGCCTGTACGCGGCTGGAATTTCTTTTATCGGGGGATTGGTGACCTCGCAGATTTTGCGAACCCAGGCAGCTCGCTCGGGCACGGTGCTTATGCGCGAAGGCATTAAGTACGTCTGCAAGACTAATATGGGTAGGCTGGCTGTGAGTAAAATTGCTTTCGTATCGACAGGCAAAGCACTTTCAGGCGCCGCAGCTACCAATCATGTAGCCAAACTGCTCCGCTCGAACGTAATCACGGGCGTCGTTACGACAGTTGTCGTCACCGGGCCGGACATCTACCGCGCTGCGATTTCGAACAACACGTCCTGGGCGCAAGTCGGGAAAAACTTGGTTGTGAATGGTGTTGGCGTTGCCGCTGGCTCTGCGGGTTTTTATGGCGGCACCCTCGCGGGCGCTGCCGCTGGCACTGCTGTGTTCCCTGGGGTAGGCACTACTATCGGTGGACTTATAGGCGGCATTGCCGGGGCAGTCTCCGCTGGCGCTGCGGGTAGCTACGCGAGCAAGAAAGCGATGGACTATCTCGTGGTAGATGACGCCAAGGAGATGCTGGGCCTCGCATCAACAACTCTGACCGACTTGGCCAACGACTATCTTCTGACGCAGCACGAATTCGACGAGATACTGGGCACAGTGTCGAAAGTGTTTACTGCTGAGCTCCTTCGAGAAATGTATGGTTGCGATTCAAATGCCCGCTGTAGTGCGCTTGTAATTTTAAGATGTGAGTCGTACTTCAAGGTCTTGGTCAACAAACGGCAGATTGTCGTAGCACCGGCCGCCAAGAGCGTGGAAGAAGTGCTCGACGCAGTTGTAGCTGATGTCGAAAGCGAACTCGCAAAAGAATTGGAGCCTAAGGCCTATGCACCGAATTTCGTTTTTTACGGCAAAGAGCGCGCTATTGAGGGGAAGTTAGTATTCAAAGGTTTGTTCAATAAATGGCGAACTGTCGTTGCACCGACCGTCAAGAGCAAGGAAGATGTGCTCGTCCCTGTTGCGGCTGATGTCGAAAACGAACTCGCAACAGAATTGGAGCCTGATGCCTGTGCACCGAATTTCGTTTTTTACGGCAAAGAGCGAGCTATTGAGGGGGCGTTAGTTTTCAAAGGCTTGTTCAATAAGTGGCGAACTGTCGTTGCACCGACCGTCAAGAGCGAGGAAGAAGTGCTCGGCCCAGTTGCGGGTGATGTCGAAAACGAACTCGCAATGGAATTAGAGCCTGATGCCTATGCACCGAATTTCGTTTTTTACGGCAACGGGCAAGCTTTTGAGCCGAAGTTAGTTCTCAAAGACTCAGTCAATAAATGGCGGACTCTCGTTGCGCCGGTCTCCGAGGGTGAGGAAGATGTGCTCGGCGACGTTGCGGCTGATGTCGAGAGCGAACTTGCAAAAGAACTGGAACCTGATGCCTATGCACCGAATTTCGTTTTTTATGGCTCTCGTTTTTTATGGCAACGGGCATGATTGTGAGCCGAGTCTAATTGTAACGGCTCGCGTTTAAGGTGCGAAAACAACTACCGTGTCCTATTGACGACGCGTTCTCGGCGGGAAGCCAAGCGTCGTCGTGGCACCACTAGCTAGGCCCAGCCCAGACCGGCGCCTCCCCCACGCGACTCGCACTGTCGCCACCACGAAAACTAAAAACGCGACCTGGGCAGAAAACGCCACAACATCTATTCCATAGTTGGCCCCGACCCACCCGTTAACGACAACATCAGCCACGATGATGGCAGCAGTCAACACCACGCCAACACGCGGCATTGTCAGCAAGAACAGAATGGCAACTGGGTCGAGAAATGTGAGTGCGGTCCAAAATACGCAGACAAATACTGGCAGTCCGCCATAGTCCCAGCGCAGGCCGTGCTGGAGCACTGTCCATGCGTGGTTGACGGTTGCGCCAGAAAGGCACAGAGCGTAGATGAGGCGAATCGAGAAGGAACTAAGGCGGAAAATGGTCATGCCGACAGTTTACTCCATGACCGACACACGCGGTCGCTCGAGGCGGCGGCAGTAACGACGCCAAGGCCACAATCGGAGCCACCTCGGTTGCCTCCCTTTTTTTCATAAAATTTCCCAACGAATCTAAAACTCGTATCTGTACTTGATTCCACCACTCATTTTAGGAATCAGGGCATGAACAATTCTATTGAAATCTCGGCAATCAATCAGCCGCCACTTTCCCGCGACCAGTATGGCGCGCTCAACCTTTCCCAGGTCTTGCCTCCAGAGCTACAAGCCCAAGTTGCGGCATTTCTGGACGCCACCGTCGCAGCTGGCCATCTGCCAGCACCTTACTTCACCAGCAGCAAGAACGCATTTAAATGCTTAAATCTCGATATTTACGACGTGCTCGTATTTCGTGGCAA
>Ga0105856_1001419_pt1 | contig 10232 bp, 2 predicted proteins | sample OrgsoiDNA_201060_FD_89681 | JGI IMG/M metagenome (GOLD analysis project Ga0105856, IMG submission 89681) | Permafrost soil microbial communities from the Arctic, to analyse light accelerated degradation of dissolved organic matter (DOM) -... | ecosystem: Environmental > Terrestrial > Soil >...
ACCGGTGTAAATATGGATCAAACTCAGGTTAATTTTTATCTGGGCAATGCCAAAACACAATTTGATACCACGGGGATGAGCAGCGTCAATAACCGCTATGTCAGCAGCAGCTACACGGTTCCTGCCTCCGTAAATACCAACAGCAGCTGGCAATGGGGGGACTATGAAATCAGCCGGATCAACGGCAGTGAAATAACCTCCATTCGCAATGAGTCGTCAACGTCAACCAATAAAATATTCATTAAACCTCAGCTCAACATTATTTATCAGGGTTCAGAAGGACACCGAAAATACCAGGTTGACCTGATGCGTACGTTTGGTGTTTATGGTGATAAATTCGTTATTTATGATTATGAAAATAGTCCATACTATTACGACAGCCCGGAACACACCGTCACGCCAGCCGCAAAATACACTGCAGGCACACTTGATACATTACTGTCTCACACTCAGGGAACTACAACTGGGGTCTGGATGGAGAAAGCATTAAAAGCTACAGCCATCTACCACTGGGATGTCGGATACAATGCTACTTTAATTAATAGTGATGATAGAGCGATATTTAGAGAATTTGATACATTAAGCGCAGGTGCCTACCGTAGCAGTACAGGCTACATAGGCAGCGCTATGAATATGACGGTAACCAACAGACATGATATCAATACTAAGATCTCCCCCTCTTTGGTAAAAATTACGGTCAAAGCCGGGAGTAACACGCAGGTATTTACTGCTGACAAATATTGCAGCACTTTACCTGGCGGCAGTCTGTCTAAGATACTCTATATTTTTAATGAACTTGAAATTGATATTTCAGGATTAGTCTACACCAATAATAAAGCCTCCATTGACGTGACGTTCAACGCCGTGGCCGAAGACGGACGTTTTGTCGGCTCAGAAACCCTGGTTATTCCTGTCACCCGGCAGAGCCAGGATGCCCATAACATTATCACCCTGCATAAAACCACGGCCGGTGCGCAATATATGGAGATGGGTATTTACCGCACCCGTCTGAATACTTTATTTGCCCACGAACTGGTCAGCCGTGCCGATAAAGGCATTGATTCTATTCTGAGCATGAACACCCAGAATATTGCTGAGCCGGTATTAGGCCTGGGATTTTATTGCAAACTCACCCTGCCCAAATATACCCCGTCGGTGCACGGCGACGAGCCCTGGGTGAAGATCTATTACAGCTATGTCTTTGCGTACAATGATGATTATCTCTGCTATGAGGGCGAGCTGAGCGCGGACAAAGAGATCACCGTCACGCTGTTTTACCCTTATCCTGATAACGGGTGGTCACAGGGCAATCAGTGTCACTTACAAATATCCTATAAAAACAGGCCCAATACCCCGGCAAATGGCCTCAGCGTGATGGTCGATTATAACAAAAGCACCAACGTCGCCACGGTCACCCGGCCCGGATCCAACAGCCTCAGTAAAGAGGTGGTGGTCGCCGTCGAGGCGTTAAACAGTTACCAGGAGCCGATGGACTTCACGGGTGCCAACGCCCTCTATTTCTGGGAGCTGTTCTATTACACCCCGATGCTGATTGCCCAGCGCCTGCTGCAGGAACAAAGCTTCGACGACGCCAGCCTCTGGCTCAATTACGTCTGGAACCCGGCCGGCTATCTGGTCAACGGCCTGCCCGCCGACTACGACTGGAACGTCCGGCCGCTACAGGAAGACACCGGCTGGAACAGCGATCTGCTCGACACCACCGATCCTGACGCCATCTGCCAGCACGACCCGATGCACTATAAAGTCACCACCTTTATGCGCACCCTCGACCTGCTGATTGCACGCGGCGACCACCAGTACCGCATGCTGGAACGCGACACCCTCGCCGAAGCCAAAATGTGGTATATGCAGGCCCTCAACCTGCTCGGCACCGAGCCTTACACCGAGCTCAACAGCAGCTGGAGTAACGCCACCCTGAGTCTGGCCGCCACCGAGACCCAGGCCGCGCTCACAGATTTGTTCCTGCCCGAGCAGAACGCACAGCTCTCCGGCTACTGGCAGACCCTTAACCAGCGCCTGTTTAACCTGCGCCACAACCTGTCCATCGACGGGCAGCCGCTCTCGCTGCCGCTTTATGCCACGCCGGCCGACCCTAATGCCCTGCTCAGCGCCGCAGTGATGGCCTCTCAGGGGGGCAGTACCCTGCCGGCCGCTTTACTGACGGTGTATCGCTTCCCGCAGATGCTCGACAGCGCCCGCAGCGTGGTCTCACAGCTGATGCAGTTCGGTGCATCGCTGCAGGCCATTATCGAACGCCAGGATGCCGAGGCCCTCAACCAGCTGTTGCAAAATCAGGCCCGCGAACTGATGCTCACCAGTATCAGCCTGCAGGACAAAACCCTCAGCGAACTGGATGCAGAACGCGAGGTCCTCACGCAATCGCTCAATGGCGCACGCCAGCGCCTGAACAGCTACACCAGCCTGTATAACGAGAACGTCAGCAGCGGTGAAAAACGCGCCATGGACCTGCGCGTCACCGCCTCTGCCATCAACGCCAGCGCCAGCGCCCTGCACATGGCCGCCGCCGCGCTGGAAATGGTGCCGAATATCTACGGCTTCTCCATTGGCGGGGCCCGCTGGGGCGGCCTGGCCAACGCCTCCGCCATCGGCGTCGAAATCGCCACCTCCGGCATGATGATTGATGCCGACAAGGTCTCACAGTCCGAAGCCTATCGCCGCCGCCGTCAGGAATGGGATATCCAGCGCAACAGCGCCCAGTCCGAGGTCAACCAGCTCGAGGCCCAGATGCAGTCAATGGCGGTGCGCCGCGAAGCCGCCGTTATGCAAAAAGGCTATCTGGAAACCCAGCAGGGGCAGATTCAGGCACAGCTTGAGTTCCTGCAACGCAAGTTCAGCAACCAGGCGCTGTACAACTGGCTCAGGGGTCGCCTGGCGGCCATCTACTTCCAGTTTTACGACCTGGCGGTATCACGCTGTCTGATGGCCGAACGCGCTTACCAGTGGGAAGTCAACAACAACGCCACCACCTTCATCAAACCGGGGGCCTGGCAGGGAACCTACGCCGGCCTGCTGTGCGGCGAAACGCTGATGCTCAATCTGGCCCAGATGGACGACGCCTGGCTGAAATGGGATGGCCGCGCACTGGAAATCAACCGCACGGTGTCACTGGCTGACATCTATGCCGGATTAGGCAGTTCGGCAAGTTTCAACCTGGCTGAAAAAATCGTCGCTTTTATCAACTCCGGGGCAGTCAGCACGGCGGGGACGGGCAGCAACACGCTCAAACTGGGCAACAATCTTCTGACGGCCTCCGTCGCGCTGTCCGACCTGAAGCTCAAAGACGACTACCCGGCCGCCATGAACCTTGGCAACGTGCGACGCATTAAACAGGTCAGCGTCACGTTACCGGCGCTGGTCGGCCCGTATCAGGACGTGCAGGCCGTCCTGACCTACGGCGGCAGCACCCAGTTGCCGAAAGGGTGCTCAGCGGTGGCGATTTCCAGCGGAATGAACGACAGCGGGCAGTTCCAGCTGGACTTCAACGACGGCAAGTTCCTGCCGTTTGAGGGGATAGACATCGGTGATACCGGCACACTGGTGCTGACCTTCCCGAATGTGTTCGCGAAACAGAAGGCGCTGTTGCTGAGTATCAGCGACATCATTGTGCATATTCGCTACACCATCCGTTAACTCAGTGGATCCGTTATCCCGACATTATCAGGTTCCCTGCGGGGAGCCTGACTGGAGCACCTTATTATGAAAGAGTCATCCACACAGAGTTCTGCAGATGCCCGCATTGTGAGTTTGTCGCTGCCAAAAGGCGGTGGTTCGATTCAGGGAATGGGGGAAGCGCTCAATAACGTGGGCCCAGATGGCATGGCCTCATTATCATTACCTCTGCCTATCTCGGCGGGCCGTGGCTATGCCCCTGCGTTAGGTTTATCTTACAGCAGCGGTGCCGGGAACGGTTCCTTTGGCCTCGGCTGGCAATGCGGCGCAATGAGTATCCGCCTGCGCACAAGTCATGGTGTGCCAAAGTACGACGGGCTGGATACGTTTACAGGCCCGGACGGCGAAGTCTTGCTACCAGCGCCTAAAAGTAACGGGGCCGCCGATGTCAGACTGGCCAGCAGTCTGATGGGGGTGGCATTAGGGCAAATCTATACGGTGACCCGTTATCAGCCACGCGTAGAAAGCAGTTTTGCTAAAATAGAGTGCTGGACACCGGCCACGTCAACGGCCGCCGTTTTCTGGATGATTTATACGCCGGACGGGCAAGTGCATTGTCTGGGAAAAACGGCCACGGCGCGTATTGCCGATCCTGATGCAACGCAGCATATTGCCGAATGGTTACTGGAAGAGTCCGTCTCACCCACGGGCGAACATATTTATTATCAATACCAGGCAGAAGATGATGCCGGATGCGACAACAATGAAAAATCTTCCCACCCTGCAATGTCCGCGCAGCGTTATCTTTCAAGGGTGTATTACGGCAGCATTAAGCCACAGAGCAGCCCGTTTCTGCTGGACGCGGCGCTGCCCGCAGAAAATAACTGGCTCTTCACGCTGGTATTTGACCATGGTGAACGCGATGCCGCGCTGACAAAAGTCCCTGCCTATACCGCCACGGCTAAATGGCCGATGCGCACCGACTGCTTTTCACAGTATGACTACGGTTTTGAACTGCGCACCCGCCGTCTTTGCCGTCAGGTCTTGATGTTCCATCGCCTCAAGGCTCTCGCCGGGGAAAATACCTCAGGGGAAATTCCGGCGCTGGTGAGCAGAATCGCGTTCAGTTACGACCAGACCGGTTCCATTACAACGCTGGTAGCCGCGCGCGAATCAGCCTTTGAAACCAATGGCACGGTGCGGGCATTACCTCCGCTGGAATTTGATTACGCTCAGTTCTCACCAGCGGCCAATATCACCTGGCAAAATATGCCAATACTGGCAGGCTTCAACGCTCAGCAACGTTATCAATTTGTGGATTTATACGGCGAAGGGCTGCCCGGCATTCTGTATCAGGACAGCAAAGCGTGGTGGTATCGCGAGCCATTGCGCACGCGAGGAGATGACATCAATGCGGTGACGTATGCCGCCGCCGCCCGTTTGCCCGCCATTCCTGCCCAGCAAGATAGCGCCATGCTGATGGATATCAACGGTGACGGCAGACTGGAGTGGCTGGTCACGGACGGTGGCATTCAGGGGTATTACAGTATTAAACCGGACAGAAGCTGGAGCGCGTTTACACCGCTGCATACTTTCCCTCTCGAATATCACCATCCGCAGGCGCAGCTGGCCGACTTAACGGGGGATGGATTATCAGATCTGGCGCTGATCGGCCCAAAAAGTGTGCGAATGTATGCCAGTGAACGTAATGGCTGGTCTGCCGGTGTCAATATTACTCAACCGACAGGTGTCGCACTTCCCGTTGCAGGCAGTGATGCCCGCCAGATGTTTGCTTTCAGCGACATATTGGGTTCCGGGCAGCAACACTGGGTCAGCATCAGCGCGAACGGTGTGACCTGCTGGCCTAACCTTGGGCGCGGTCATTTTGGCCAGCCGCTGACATTGGCCGGGTTTAGCCAGCCGAAAGAGACGTTCAACCCTGACCGCCTTTATCTGGCTGACATCGACGGTACCGGGGCTGATGATATTCTCTATCTGCAAAACAGTGCGGTGCTGATTTTCCTCAATCAAAGTGGTAACCGCTTTGCAGACCCGATCACCGTCCCGCTGCCGCAGGGCGTTCATTTTGATGATACCTGTCAGCTGCAGGTCGCGGATATTCAGGGAACCGGCACGGTCAGTCTGCTGCTTACCGTACCGCATATGCAGCCGCAACACTGGTGCTGCTCTCTGACCGACGGCAAGCCCGGATTAATGCAGGCGGTGAATAACAATATGGGTGCCCACCACCAGTTGCATTACCGCAGTTCGGCTCAGTTCTGGCTGGATGAAAAAGCCCAGGCAAAAAATGGCACAACCCCGCTGAGTTACCTCCCCTTACCGCTGCACTTATTATGGAAAAATGAGCTGACGGATGAGATCACTGGTAACAAAATCATTAACGAAACACGCTATTTCCACGGGGTGTGGGACGGCAGAGAGCGGGAGTTCCGCGGCTTTGCCAAACTGGAGCAGACGGATACGGATGCACTTTCAACCAGTACCGCACAAGAGCGCACCGATCCGTCGTCAACGCACAGCTGGTTTGCGACCGGCATGGCGGAAGTGGACAGTCAACTGGCCGCTGAGTTCTGGCAAGGCGATACCCACGCATTTCCGGGGTTCAGCCACAGATTCTGCCGTTTTGACACTACCCAACGTATGGACATTGCTTTCGCCAATCCCACAGATGATGAACGTTATTGGCTGAACCGCGCCCTTCGCGGAAAACCACTGCGCAGTGAACTCTATGGGCTTGATGGCAGTGCGCAACAGCCCGTTCCTTACAGCGTCAGCGAATCCCGCTATCAGGTGCGTCTGATCAAAAGCGGCGACGCAGCCATGCCGATCGCTTTGGCCAGCGCGATCGAAACCCGTGACTACCATTATGAGCGTATCACTCAGGATCCACAGTGCAGCCAATCCGTGCAGCTGAACATTGATGAATATGGCGCAGTGCTCAACAGCGTCAGCGTCAACTATCCGCGCAGGGCAAAACCGGCGGCCAGCCCTTATCCGGCAACACTGCCCGCCAGCCTGTTTGCCAGCAGCTATGATGAGCAACAACAACTGCTACGCCTTACCCAGCAGCAAGCCAGCTGGCATCATCTGACGGACGGTGAAAACTGGCGGTTGAGCCTGCCTTATCAACAACGCAGCAATTTTTTTACATATCCAGCCAGCCACCTGCCCGCAGCCGGTCTGTCACTTGAGTCACTTCAGGCGACAGACAGCCTGATTGCGGACAGTAAACCCTGCGTCTTCGGTGGCCAGCAAGAGGTGTGGTACACCAGCGGCTTTGCGAAAGATTTCCAGGCCGAGCCAACGGCTCAGGCACTCGTAGCCTTTACCCTAAACGCCGTATTTGACGACATTTCGCTGTCAGCTTATGACGGCGTGCTCAGCACGGCCGAAATCACAAGCAAACTACACACAGCTGGCTATCTTCCCTCTGCCCGTCTGTTTAACCGCGGCACAGAAAATACTGTGTGGTCTGTTCGTCAGGGGATGACCGATTATGGCTCCGCCGCACAATATTGGAGGCCGCTGACTCAGTGGACAACTGACCTGACGGGTAAAACGCAAATCAGCTGGGATACCCATTTTTGCGCAATAACAAAAACCGTCGACGCCGCAGGTTTTGTCACTCAGGCCAGCTATGACTATCGTTTCTTAACACCCAACCGCTTAACAGACCTGAACGATAACCAGCATTCTGTCGATAATGATGCTCTGGGGCGTATAACCTCAGCACGTTTTTGGGGAACAGAAGCCGGTAAAGCGGCGGGTTACTCGACGCCAGAAACCAAGCCCTTTACTCAACCGGCAAGTATCGATGCAGCTCTCGCGCTGACCAAAGGCATCCCCGTTGCACAATGTTTGGTACAGGCTCCCGAAAGCTGGATGTTGCCACTGTCAGCCAGCCAGTTGAATGCCCAAATGAAAGATAACGGGCAGCTGTGGCAATCACTTCTCACAGCCTGTGCCGTCACCGAAGACGGGCTGGTATGTACACTGGGTTATCAGCGCTGGAAACAATCTCATACCGTTCCGGCACCGTTGCAAACCTTACTTAATAGCCCATCCCGCCAGCCGCCACATTCCCTGGCCATTACCACTGACCGTTATGACAGCGATCCCGCTCAGCAGTTGCGGCAACAAATCCTGTTCAGCGATGGTTTTGGCCGTGAATTGCAGACAGCAGTGCGTCATGAAAACGGCATAGCATGGCAGCGAACCCCGGAGGGAGCGCTGGTCGTCACCAATGGTATACCGACCGAAGCCAGCAGCAATAACCGCTGGGCAGTCAGTGGCCGCAGTGAATATGACAATAAAGGGCAGATTATCCGCAGCTATCAGCCTTACTTCCTGAATGACTGGCGGTATGTCAGCGATGACAGCGCCAGACTGGATATGTATGCCGACAGCCATTATTACGATCCACTCGATCGGGAATATAAAGTGATCACCGCGAAAGGATATCTGCGCCAAATCCAATATTTCCCATGGTTCATCATCAAAGAAGATGAAAACGATACCGCAGCAAGATAAGGAAGGGATTCTATGAGTACTTTTAACGCCCAACTCTGTCAGCACACGCCCACCGTAAGCGTGTCTGACAACCGCGGACTCACCGTCCGCGACATCAGCTATAACCATGCCGCCGTGGCTGACGCCCTCGTGGAGCTGATCAGCCGCAGCGAGTTTGACCCCGCCGGCAGACTTATCAGCTGCATCGACCCCCGCCTGCTTGCCGCTCGCCAGAACGACGCCGGCGTCACCGCCAACGTCCTCTGTCGACACGATTTAGCGGGCAACCCCCTGCGTTCCGACAGCGTCGACGCCGGCTGGCAGGTCACCCTCCATGACGCCGAAGGACGCCTTGTCTGGCACACCAACGCCCGCGGCAACGTCCTGCGCCATGAGTATGAGAGCAACGCGCTGCCCGGCCGCCCGCTCGCCGTCTATGAACAGGCAGGCACCTCCTCCGAACGGGTCGCGGAGCGCTTCGTCTACACCGGCAACACCGCCATCGATAAACAGTTCAACCTGGCCGGGCAGGTGCTGCGCCACTACGACACCGCCGGCGTTACCCGCCTGATAAGCCTGGCGCTCAGCGGCGTCGTGCTCAGCCAGGAGCGCCAGCTGCTGGCAAGCCCTGAGCTCCCGCCCGACTGGGCAGGCAGCGACGAGAATGTCTGGAAACAAGCCCTCAGCGGCGCGGCGTTCCTTACCCAGACCACCGCCGACAGCACCGGCGCACCGCTCACCCGGACCGATGCCAGAGGCAACCAGCAGCGCTTCGCCTACAACCGCCCCGGACAGCTGATGGCAAGCTGGCTGACCCTCAAAGGCAAAGCCGAGCTGCCGGTGATAAAAGCCCTCAGCTACAGCGCCGCCGGCCAAAAGCTGCGCGAAGAGCACGGCAACGGCTGCACCACCGACTATGCTTACGACCCGCGGGACCAGCGCCTGCTCAGCTGTAAAACCTCCCGCGCCAGCGGCGTGTTGCAGGACCTGCGTTACGACTATGACCCGGTCGGCAATATTCTCAGCATCCGCAACGATGCCGAGGCCACCCGCTTCTATCGCAACCAGAAAATCGACCCGGAAAATACCTATACCTATGACGCCCTTTACCAGCTGATTGCCGCCACCGGCTACGAGTCAGCAGCCAACCTGCCTCAGGCGGCGCAGGGCAGCAACTGGCAGACGCCTATTCCCACCGACCGCACCCAGTACGTCAACTACACCCGCAGCTACCTCTACGACAACGCGGGCAACCTGCTGCAACTCCGCCACACCGGCGCCAGCAGCTATACCCACAGCATCAGCCTCAGCGACCGCTCCAGCCACGGGGTGTTTAATCCGCAAAACACCGCACTCCCCCGGCTGCAAATCGAAGTCAGATACGACGCCGCGGGCAATCAGCTGGACTTAAACAACGGTACCGCACTCATCTGGAACACCCGCAACCTGCTGGCGCAAGCCACGGTCGTCGCCCGTGACGCACAAACGTTTGACGGGGAAACTTATCTGTATGACGGCGGCAGCATGCGGGTACAAAAATGCACCCGCTCGCAGGCCGGCAGCGTCGCCCATCAGCACACCGTGACGTATCTGCCGGGGCTTGAGCTGCACAGCAAAACCCAGAACGGCGTGGAAAAAGAGAGCTGGCAGGTTATCACCGCCGGAACAGCAGGCCATGCGCAGGTGCGCGCCCTGTGCTGGACGGTGGGAAAACCGGCCGGGCTCACCGACGGACAGCTGCGCTTTAGCATCGACAACCTGATTGGTAGCAGCCTGCTGGAGCTGGACGCCGACGGGCAACTTATCAGCCAGGAAGCCTACTTCCCGTTCGGCGGCACGGCGGTCAGCGCGACGCGCAATCAGCTCGAGGCCGACTACAAAACCCTGCGCTACTCCGGCAAAGAGCGCGACGCCACCGGGCTGTATTATTACGGTTACCGCTATTATCAGCCGTGGGCGGCTTTGTTGAATAATTCGGATTTAGATAAAAGCGCCTCTCGTCACTGACTTCCTCAGGCAATCCGCACACTTTCTGGCATCCCTGCACGCGT
>Ga0105856_1001420_pt1 | contig 10227 bp, 7 predicted proteins | sample OrgsoiDNA_201060_FD_89681 | JGI IMG/M metagenome (GOLD analysis project Ga0105856, IMG submission 89681) | Permafrost soil microbial communities from the Arctic, to analyse light accelerated degradation of dissolved organic matter (DOM) -... | ecosystem: Environmental > Terrestrial > Soil >...
GAAATCTCAAAAAGTGCCTGGAACTAAAGCTGGGATACTTACAATCCGAGTGCTAATTGACGCTAATTTCCCCAGCCCCCCGGACAGTGATCAGGAAGCTGAAAATTCAGGGGCTGCCGACTCATAAGCTATTTGCAACACCTCTTATATGCGTGAACGACGGCAGAGGTCATCAATGGACCCATTCTATCGGCATCAGTTCATGCCAGCCCAGATGGTGTTAGTTGAGTCCCGTCGATGATGCCATACAACGTTAAAATCGCTGTTTGGCTGACTCATAATCTAGAGTTTTCTTCTGGAGAGGATCAAGTGGAGTACGAACAGAATTTTAGGTAAAAAGCGAATGGGTGATCAGTTGAATGCAAACACCCGCACTGTTCAATATTTGTACTATATTATATGGGAACTAAACCTTTACAGCATCTGGTTTAATAGGAGCAAAGGTGATGGCCCGCATACTACAATCCACTAATGTTACCCATGGTTCTACGGCAGAAATTAAAGCTGATTCAATAGATTACCATGGCGGCATAGAAGTCGGCAGTCTCCCAACATTATATGATAAAGATGGTCACTTCGTTGAGCTTGTGAATCTCTGGTTTTTGGATCTTAAGACAGTCAAAAGATTAGAAGACATAAATTCATCAGTCAGAGCACTTCATCGCTACTGGTCTTTTCTTGAACGGGAAGATATACAGTGGAACAAGTTCCCTCCAATTAATAGACTGAAGCCCACATATCGTTTCCGAACCAATGACTTATTAAGTGCAACTAATGAGGGGAAGCTAGCGTGCTCAACTGCGAACACTTACATGAGGCATGTTGTCCAGTTTTACATATGGTCAATTGAAAACCACCACCTCGTTATAAATGATGAGAAAGAAGCCCCCTTTACCCTTGAGTTTGTTACGCGCAAAAGTAACGATATGTTGGCTCATCTCCGCCCAAAGATGAGCGTGCAAACCAGTAATCTACGCATTCGAGTACCCAAATATGCCAGTCCTGATATTCAATCATTAACTCCTCTCACTAAAGAGCATCTTTTATTACTTTCATCTTGCCTTAATTGCCAGTCGAAAGAGTTTATGCTAATGACTCTGCTCGCCTGCCAATGCGGGTTGAGGCTCAGGGAGGCTTGTAGCTTTACGGTTGATGCATTATCTCTGGCCAGGCACGCAAGCGAACTGAAGTCGCGCTATCACATCACCATCGGACCCCAAAATGGCGTTGAGACAAAATTTAGGAAAAAGCGGACGATTGAAGTCTCCGGAGAACTTTTAAACGCATTACGACGGTATGCTTTATCAGAAAGAAGGCTTAAAAGGCTTTCAAAACTACAAGCTAACTTAGCTGCAGATGTTGCCGCACCTCATAACCGTCCTGAGAAATTAATAAAATCCTGCAAGAAAGCCTCCCGGTTTGAGCCTCTTTTTATCAGCCAGCAAGGAAATTGCATCCAACCCGAAGTTCTCAACGCAAGGTGGGTCGCGTTCAGAAATAAACTCTCAAAAAAGGAACCTAGTTTTCGCTATCGTTTCCATGACCTCCGAAGCACATACGCCACATACAGACTACAAGACCTGCTGGAAAGCAGTCTCACTGAAGGTGAGGCTCTGGACTGTCTTATGGGTTGGATGGGGCATAGTAATGAAAGAACCACATTTAAATATATCCGTTATGTTAGAAAAAGTGAGATGCAGAAACTTGCTTTTTCATTGTTGGATACAGTAATGGACAATGCCATAAGGGAAAATGGCGATGACTATTAAAAAAAATACTTCTAATCTGAACGAAAATATCTTAATGCAGGTAACAAACGGCGGAAACTACTTAAAAACGTTAGATTTTAATCGCTACAATTATCTATTTTTCCCTACCAGGCATGATATAGAAAATGGACTAAGCTCCATTACAAAAAGAAATATCAGTGCAGAAGAGCTATTCATGGCCTTTAAGGAAACTGGCTATTCGCAAGCCTCAAAGTTCTATCTTTTTGAACATCTAAGACAGTATGTTATATTTTGTGATAAATACAAATATACAATATTCACCGATGAATCCGTACAATCCTATGGTAGCAAACTCATTGAGAAAAACAAATCTGGTTTGATTAAAAACACTACTTACACCACAATTATTTGCGCCACCAAAAGGGTGTTTATTTTACTTAATTTACCGGGAAAATGGTTTGATAAACTCCCTACACTAGGAAAATCACAGGCTGAGCCCTTTAAGGCATACAGCGACCATGATTTGAAAAAATTACTTCCTTTATTAAGGGCTTTATTTAAACAACTTTCAAAACAATTTTTGTGGGACCCAGAGACACATCTCTCCTTAGAGAGGAACCAGACAGAAATGTATTTTAGATGGAAGGGAAGAGTATATCCTGTATATTCTGGAGTAAGTCGATTAATGGCCTCTGCAGCATATCTAATGTCTTACTACACCTGGGGAAACACAACTACATTACTTTCACTTCAACGGCCAGAAAAAACGACGTCGAACATAAAGGAAGACTGGTATCAGATGCCAGCCTTTAAGCGCCGATCATTTAAAATTGTCACCTTACAAATCGGCGATCACGGTAAACTCAACATACCAAAATACTCGCTGGATTTTTTTGAGCAGCTTCTGCGCGTTTCATCAAGCATTTCAGAAAGTAATAATTTACTTTTTCAAACTGCATCAGTTAACGGCGTCACGCCATTAACAACATCCCATTTGACAAATTTCAACACATTTCTCCGTAAACATTTTTGTTTAACCGACGATAAAAGCCTACCTTTATCACCCACTATATCCCGTTTTCGAGCAACCGGTAGCCAACTGATGCAGCTACATTACTCTCACATTCAGGCTGCATCACTGCTAGGTAATTCACCACACACAACGCGTCGACATTACTCAGAGGGAAATGAGTACGATAATCATTCCATGCTGCAGGATTCTGTTTCTATATTAGCTGATAAGGCTAAATATGGCGAAAGCATTGAGCTTGCTAAAAACAGGATAAAAAACGAGCTTAAAGTAGAAATATTGACGTATGAAAATCTACTCAAAATGAAATCCCCGCCAATGCGACAGGCTCATGGCAGCTACTGTAATAATCCGTTCGGCGAACAGGCAGAGAAGTTTTTAAGGCGCGTCCAGCGACATGATTTACTTACAACAGAAAAATTCGCCTGTTCAGACCTAATGATGTGCTTCTCCTGTCCTCATCAGGTTATCGTTGCAGAAGTTAACGATATATGGAGTCTACTTAGTTTTAAAGAAAGCCTAGAAGAGAGTATTTACAAGCATGTTGACCATCTTCATTTTCATCGAAACTATGACGCTATTCTGAACGCTATTGAGCATATTCTGGAGAGTATTAACAAAAAAGTGTTGGCTAAAGCCACACAAAAACTAAGGGATGAAGGCGCTCATCCTTTATGGCGGGATCAGTCTTTTCTTTATCCAATTAACAAACAGGTGGGATGATGAAGAAAAATACTCTGGCGATTCATTTGCCCACTGATATAGACGAACAGCAATGTCCTGAGAAAAGTGATGTTATATCCCTTCACAAACAGCAACGCTGGGAAGAGCTAGATAATGTTGTTATTTGCATAAATTCACGCGGTGATGTAAATGCACGATTTGGTGAGTCGGTCTGGAACGTTGAGCCGTTATTGATGACAAAAAATTCGACGCATAAACATGTAAATTTTTCAGAATTCAATAATCATACTGCACTCCTCTATGAGATTAAACTTATCTGCTATGGATGGTTATTTACGGAAAATTTTCAATACAGTGCACCGACAAAGGTCTCGACAATAATTGGACGATTATCTGGCTTGAAAATGAGCTATCGGTTTTTAGTGGAAAATAACCTAAATAGCATCACACGCTTAAACGAACCTGACATCTGGGGAAGGTTTCTTGCCTTTCTGAAAGCTCAAAGCAAAAGTGCTGGAACTCTGGTTCATATATTTTGTGCACTTCAGCAAGCTCATATGCTTTTTCCCTGGATGGGTCTCGACTATCAGGAAATAAAGTTCAGCCCTACGCACCTAAGTAAGAAAATTTGCCGTTCAGAAGCCACAGAGCGCGAGCAGACTTTAGCCATCCCGCAAGAAATTGCAGATAAACTATTACAGCATGCCGTCAATCTTGTTGAGACAGCGTGGCCACACCGGGATAGCCTTGGTGAAACAGAGCGTCGTCTCCAGGAAAACTATCAACTTGGAGAGCAAGAGGTAAGAAGTAAGATACTTTCTGGCCGATGGAAGTGGCTCGCAGAAGAAGGCGGAAAAACAAGTTTCAAGCATGACTTTGCCAAAGAAGCTAACTATCTCGCCCCCTACAAAGCATCAGATATCATAACTGAACAGCTGCTCAACTATCCTGAATATAAAACCGGAGCTAATGGTATCTGGTGGTATTCACATCGTGCAAATCTCATAGCGGCCTGTTTTACATGTTGCGCTGCATTCTCTGGCATGAGAGAAAGCGAACTATTTGAACTCACGCAGGATAGCTATTACAACGCGGTATATAACGGCAGAACCTTTCATTTTTTAAAAGCCAAAATACATAAGATGGTAGATAAGCACACTGAGTGGGTTGTAGCTCCAGTGGTAGAAAAAGTCATCCAATTGATGAGTGCGTTGACTGCACATTTAAGAGATTTTCTTTTACAAAATGCGAAAACCAAGCGAGAAGTAGAACTGGCCAAGTGCTTATGGCTTTCCCAAGGGCAGCGCTCCACACTACCCAAGCGAATATCATGCTGGAGCCTGAGGCTGACTAATTACTCCAAACACGTTGGTGCTTTTGTCTCGGAGAGAGATCGTGCTGAATGCCTTTACTCGAATCCAAATAGTTGCGAAAGAGTCAGAAAATTTGTGCATGTGGGGAAACATTGGGCACTTTCTCCCCATCAATTCAGGCGAACGCTTGCCTTCTTTACGATAAAAAATAGGTTAGGAAACGCCATTGCGATTAAGCAACAATTTAAACACCTCTACCTTCAGATGTCCGAGTGGTATTGCGAAGGAGGGATCCCTTCAAGATTGCAGGATGTAGAAGCAGACCAAGAATTACAGAAAATGATAGATACGATAGGGAATGAACAAATAACTCATAAATACTGGTCTTGGTTACATGGTAAAGACACTCTCTCAGGAAGCCATGGCAAAGATATTCTCAGACTGCGTGACGAATTACCATTAATCTATAGCAGTTGGGAAAGTCTTTATAAGCTGGTTAAGGAAAAAAGGCTTACACTGCACGGAACTTTACATAGTTACTGTAAAAATGGATATGACTGTGACATGGGGGCAGTCATTAATCCGGCATTCTGCGTAGACTGCGGTTCACATGGCAGTATCATTGATGGCGAGCAGGCATTGTGGTGGAAAAACAAACACAACACAATGGTCTCATACTTAGTTAATAACCCCGGGAGTTCAACTGCAATTTACACGCACTGCCTAACTCAGATCCGTGCAGCTGAAAAAGTAATGGCTGATTTCTCTATTGATTACATCCCTTATCAGCCAGAGATAGAGATAAAGTCAGATGAATAAAAAAGAAAATACTCTTTTACGACTTGAAGCCGCACTGGAGCGCATTTTGAAAGGGGAGCCCCAAAGAGTGTTGCCATCCCGTAAACTGAGCGTTAGGGCGATAGAGGTTGAATCAGGACTGGGTAATGGTAGTGCGTATTACTACTCAGAAATTATTGAAAAAATTAAGAACAGCAAACGAAAAATTGAGCTTTGTACTTCGACTGTTCAGCCTTTAGGTCAAAGCGATAAGTGGAAGAAAAAGGCCAATGAAGCCGAGCGCTTGAAAGACAAATTTCGGGATGAAGCCAAGGAGCTAAAGACTTTAAATGCGCAGATTGCTGCCGATCAATACAGACAAATGAGTGCCTTAAGAGAGGCATTATTACGTATTTCCGGACTTGAAAAAACTATCGAGGAGCTAAATACGCAATTAACTGATGCTAAACGTAAAAATATAACTTTGCTTAAGCTTTGAACATTTCATCACTTTTTCTCGTTTGGAATTAACCAGTGAACAAAGATTGGCAAGGTTGTCCACTGCCCATTATCGAATAACCTTTTTGCCTAGTCATTCAGATACTACTTCCACATTCGTTAATGGAACAGAACAACATGCCAACACATAATTACTGCGCTGTTCTTCTGAAGACAGTGACAAAGAACCTTGTTGGTCAACACGCCCAGAAACCAGTCTGACTTTGCATTGTCCGCAGAACCCTGCCCTGCAGCCATAAGGGAGAGACAAACCCGCTTGCTCCGCCTGCAGCAACAAAGGTTGCTGGTTATGGCCCACAAAAGCGGTTCCATTTACTGTCAGCTTAATGAGCGTAGCCATCGATTGGGGAAGAGTAGCCATGCCAAATGTTTCGTGGTGATACTGGGATTCAGGTAAACCCAGCTGTAATAATTCACGTTGAGCAGTTTTCATAAATTTACCAGGGCCGCAGACAAATACTTGTCGCTCCATGATCTCAGGAATGTCGCTTAGTACTTTGGTATCAAAACGTCTTTGTTGTCCGTTCCATAAGGCATCGGGTTGACTTAATGCGATACAGACTTTCAGATTAGGATTCACCATCTGAAGATGATCAAGCTCTAATTTAAACGCAATATCATCACGAGTACGGCATTGATAATAAAGATAAACATTAGCTGACTTATTATTATCATAAAGATAACGCAGAATTGATATCATCGGCGTTATGCCGCTACCGGCTGCAAGTAATAATATCTTTTGCGCAGTGTTGTCGATAAAGAATTCGCCTGCAGGTGCTTCCATTGCCAGTTTATGGCCCACCTGAAAGTGGTCATGCATCCAGTTCGAGACACGCCCTTCGGGCACCCGCTTTATTGAAATAGCATATAATCCCGGGCGAGAAGGTGTTGAAGAAAGTGTATAGCGCCGAGTGTGATATTTTCCTCCGATTTTAATCGTTACCGGCAGATGCTGTCCCGGAAAGTAGGAGGGTAGTGAGTGATTATTCGCTGATTCAAACCAGAAAGTACAAAAATTCTGTGCGATATTTTCCCGTCTAACACAAATCAAAATCAATCCTTTACTGGAATGAACATTAAATTGTTCCTGGATTTTATTCTCTAAGACTTCGATTACGTCACCTGCTTTAATTACGCCTTCATTAATCGCGACAAGATTATGCCCAAATTTTATATTACCTTGATCATCCTTTCTGAATTCAGATAATGTTCTCAATGGTTCTTTTTTTGCATCAAAGATGCCACTTTGCGGCTCAATAGTTGTCATGATACAGCGCGTACATGGCTTTATCCCTTCAAAAACAACTTCACCAATGCGAATTTTTTTCCATCCATCCTCATCAAATGCATTTGTTCCACTGACGACCAGGTTAGGTCTAAAATAATTCATTGAAAATTGTTCAATACTGCGCTCATTGAGTGCCGCGAGAGATGCATCACTTAGGATTAACAGAGGGTAGCCGTCTGCAAAACTAATATTGTAGGGGATCGCCTCTCGTGTTCTTTTTGATTGTTTACCAGTGTAGAGTAATTGCGTAGGAACCCCTAGAATTTCCGAAAACCACTTATTTGCTGCTCCGGTTGTCGTAAAGGCGATAAATTTATCCTTAAAAACATGGGTGGACGTTTCGAGCATTGCAAAATCCGAATACTTTAGTACAAGACGTTCGCTATTTTGATAGCTCAAATATAATCCTTCCGCAAACAGCGTGGTTGTCACATTGAGTAGTTGAGGATACTCACGGGCAGTAAGCATTGCCCCGTTTTCACGCGTTACCATAAAGCGACGGTCAAACGCGATCCCTTGTTTCTCGACCCATACTTGAGATTGACTCAGCCCGCGAGAAGATTTTACAGGGTATACTGTTATCTCGGCCAGGTAAGGTTGTTTCTTTTTGTCCACTTTTACATCCAACTCATTTTTTGGGATATAATAAATAGTCAGAGAAAATAATAATTCCCTAACACATACCCGCGGGAAATAACTTCCTCTTTCAGGCTGGGTGAAGTTAATATATCCATCTCTTTTACTCTGGGGTAACTATATGAACTATTCAGAATAACCTGATCCAGAAAGGCGGGATGACACATGATCTCAATACTTGTATCTCCCCGTTTCAGTGAATCCTCAAGTAATTGCAAAAACAAATTCTCGGAAACGGCGTCACCGTAGAAACGGGAATCAAAAGAATCAGTACTTCGAATGTTATTAACCTGAAGATTAAAATTAATAATCTCTTGGCGGTTTATTCGTAAGGGGAGTGACTTATTGTTTGCGAACTCCTCAACGTAGGGATAAATTTGTGGCAACATATGTACAAAATGATGACTGTCCATATGGGTGGGTGAATGGCCAAAAATCTCTATAAACTTCTCAAATTGGGCATTTAACTCTTCAATTAACTCATTGGGTTCTAATATTCCTTTTTCTGCATAATTCCAGAGCCATTTTCCTAATTCTCCATTTTCATTAACCAGATTTTTCATAGGCGTTAAAGGACGTCCATAAGTTAAAACAAAATGTAACCCAACCCCTAAAGCCGGATGTTTTAGGCTCAGTTCGGCTGCATGTTTAACATAAGGAGCATTCACCATGGCTGTTGTTGAAGTGACAATACCGTTATTAAAGCATTCAACAATTCCATAGTTTTGACCTTTGCTCATACCAAAGTCATCTGCATTCACAATTAAAACTGTCGCCATTTTTTATCCTTTCATTCTTTCGATTTTACGTGAATGCATGAGCGTAATAGCGCCTGAACTCATCGCCCTCGTTAGCAACATGGATAAAATCACAGTGATATATATATCATTCTAAATCACAATACTGATATATATATCAGTAAAAGGAGTTATTGCAAAGCTTTATTGATAAATTTATCGTCATGGACGGATGTGATTCGTCCAGACGAGCCTTCGCCTCACCTTGAGAGATGCGTTAGCTATAGAAGGGTATTTTGGGAGTAATGTAAAAGTGTTGAGTGCGAAGGGGATGTCAGGTGGATGATTTATTGGGGTTTTCAGCCTGCATAACGAAAAGGATGAGATGGATGAACATCATGTAGACGGAGTTATTATCGATAAAGATTTCTGAATCTTTTGTTTCTTTGATAACCAGAGGGACTCTTGGGAGTACTACCATATAATCCACCATAGCTTTGGCAGTGGTATCATCGTTCATGGTGATCAGGATAAGTTTAGCGCCTCTGCTTTGGAAGATCCCTTTTTCATATTGCTTAAGAATATTCTCAGCACCTGAAACTGAAAAAATAATAATCACATCACCCTGTTTCGCGATTTCATCAAGGTAATCAAACCGTTCCTGCTCCTTGATCACGTGGGCTGACCGGGTACCGTAAAATAACATATGCTCTAGATAGCCTGCCACATATGATGAGCCGCCAAGACCCACAATGTATAAATTATTTGCCAATAATATTAATTCTTTGATATGGCGTGAGGATTGATAATATTTTTCATCTCGAAGTAACTCTATTTTCTGCTTATAGCCATCAACAATCTGACTCATTGGTCTGCTGGCGTTTCCAGAATCATATTCTTGTTCTTTTAGCTCATTAGCTAATGAGAATTTGAATTCGCTGTAACCAGAACATCCTAGCTTTTTTGCCAGGCGCTGTATTGACGCTACAGAAACACCGTAGATCTCAGCTGCATAGCCTATAGAATTATCAACAATAACCTTTGGGTTTTGGAGTGTTTTTTTGGCTAAAATCCGCTCAGTTTTTGTTAGTTTGTAGTAAGAAATTGATATTTCGCTTATTACACTGATCATATATACCCTATCGGTTCTGTACAAATAACAAACATTTCGAGTAAAGAGAAAAAACTAAGTCATTGATTATTTTAGATATGTTTCATCATAGACTAATCCAGTATAACAAAATGCGGCGGAAAGAGGGGACTTGACTCCTACTCATAAGAGAATGCTCGTCTAAATACGCACTTTTCCTAAGCCATGCCGTAAAAGGGCCACCTGCAGCTAGGTCTGATCCGAGCACTTAGGCCTGGGTCATAATGAAAACCTTTGGATTGACCCTGACCCCGAATATGATCCAGTCATAATCAGGAATTACCGGCTTCATGTTGGTTGTGTATTCTGGCAACCGGCAGACTTCTCAGCAAATTCTGACGGGGTCATCCAGCCCAGCGCAGA
>Ga0105856_1001424_pt1 | contig 10196 bp, 13 predicted proteins | sample OrgsoiDNA_201060_FD_89681 | JGI IMG/M metagenome (GOLD analysis project Ga0105856, IMG submission 89681) | Permafrost soil microbial communities from the Arctic, to analyse light accelerated degradation of dissolved organic matter (DOM) -... | ecosystem: Environmental > Terrestrial > Soil >...
AACGTCGTGGTGCCGTTCGTAAAGCTAAACTGTACTACCTGCGTGAGCGTACTGGTAAGTCTGCGCGTATCAAAGAGCGTCTTGGCTAAGGTATCGCTAACGCGACATCGACTAGTTAATATCAAACAAGGGGTTAGCCAATGGCTAACCCCTTTTTTTATACCCGATATCTGCATATTGATGACAGAAAAAAGCCTGCGGGTGAGCAGGCAAAGGTGGGAGCAAAAATCAGAGGGTGTTATTTCGGTAGACAAGAGATCAGGCTGTTTGCATTCCGGCTTGCAAATTCGCGCCCGGTTTGGAAATAACCCGCGCCACTGATTCATGGGTAGCGAATGTGCAGCTGCACTCAATATTCTGGCACTGATGATAGCGTTCTTTGGTCGACTCACTGAGATAGCGGCTTGAACGGGTGTGGGCAACCTTACCGCACAGTGGACAATGCATCATAAAAACCTCCGGTATGACGAGAAAGTGTGAGGTGATTATTACATTGCGAGCCATGACTTGCAAATGCAATTTTGTTTTAATTTTGACTTTCACTCAACACATAGCTTCCCTCCTCGAGCATAAGCGCAAGAGACAGTTTGGTCGTCAGCCCGCTGGCCGAGAGACTATGTTCCAGTTTGGTAATGATCCACTGCTGTCGGTTTATTACCTCTTTGAAACCCGATACGACAACCGGAGTTTGGGTAAAGAGGTCGGGTCTTCCCAGGGCCAGATTGATACTGAACGTTGCAACGCCGGCGCTGATTATCTTAAAGATAGCGTCAGCCGCGTGTTTCGCGCTTTCCTCATCGGGGTAAATCTTCTTCAACGTCAGCACATTTTTGGCATCTCCAACCATGTAATTTGGGGCATGAGCCGTTTCTGAAGAGGTACCCACTTTGGGTTTTGCAGCAGGATGCAGTGGATCCTGACTCATCGTCGTTCCTGCATTTCGCTGAGCAACCACCTGATCATTTCTCATGGTTTTAACATCAAGCCAGCTGGCGCTTACGCCGCTATAGGCCTCGCGATCATTAAGTGTGAATGAATGGCTGTCGCCATCGCTTCGTTCGAGGTGTGTAACGGGAAGTCGTCTGCCGGTGGCTGATGTCGGATAGCCAGGCCGGGTAAACCCAATCGCCCCCTCTTTTACTGTTATTTGTGCGCCATAACAGCTGGCCAGACGGGTTAAAAATTGCAAGTCCGTTTCATTAGTTTGGTCAATATGGCGAACGTGGATCCCCTCGATATCTTTCGGCAGTACAGGGGGATTCAAATTATTCTTTTTGGAGATCATTCTCACGATGGCGCCCAACGTCCAGTCATCGTAGGAGTAGGAGAGCACTTTATTTAGTGATCCTCGTAAATCCGCACTACGGGCTATCACGGTCAAGATATCCGGAGCGCCGGAATGGATAACTGAATCTACAGTAAAACTCCCGCAGCGATATAGCGGCTGACCTTTCCAGCCCAGATGCAAAGTTAACACTGCACCACGCTCCGGCATCTCAAACTGTCCGTCGCTGTCATCGAAGACAATTTTGAGTTCGTCCGCCTTCAGGGCGCTGTTATCGGTCATGGTGATCGCAACAACACGTTTGGATAGGCTGCGTTCGAGTGCTTTGTCCTTTATGGTGAGATTGAAGTCCGGGGCTATTAACGCGCCAGCCGGTAGTTTAAGGTCAGTGATCATGGGATAAGCCCTCCGGTCGGAGAGGCATTAACCGCTGCGGCCGCTTTGTTCAACAAACTCATTCCCTGATCACGGAGATCGCCAAACATCGCGGTATAAGACTCGTCCACACGTTTTAGCTTTATGGTAAAAGTTATTTCTCTGGCCTGGCCATTGGATAACAGCTGAGTACTGATATTATTTATCGACTCAATAATAAACATACCGTAGATAATGCCTGTCCCTTCAATAAGCGGCCAGGCACGGCCACTGTCAGCCATTGACTGTAGCGCTGTTATGGAACTCTGCCCGCCCGTAACGCCGGACATCAGCTGACCTGTCAGCACCATGGACTCTTTTTGAATGCCGAGAAATTGCGAGGCCGGGCGCGATCCCAGCCGGTTGTTCTGCGCCCAGTTGTAATCGACTGTTCGGGTTACGCTCTGATAGGGCAGGGTGCTTAATTTAAAAATATTTAAACCCAGTGTCATCATCATGGGTAGGCCCTCTGATATAGGTACTGGCTCATAAGGTTGTCTTCCTCATGGTTTTTTTGTTTCTCATGGAACTCGGTCATGGCCTGTACATAGTCTTGTGGGGAAGCGCCAGGTGGAGCATTCACTGTATAATTCACTGTTTTTACACTGTTATCCGACAAGCTATTGGAAACGGTCTGCGGCGATGTGGCCGGTTTATATCCCGGTGACATTGCACTCAGTGATTGAGGGGCATCGTCCGGAGATTCTTCCTGTAAGGGGGCGGTTTCAGATTGGTTAGGCGGGCTGTCGCTCAGACCCAATTTTTCCAGGATCCAAGTGTATTTCTCTTTGAATGCATTCAACGTTGACAATAATTTATTGAAAACCGAAGAGAAAATGCCGCCGAGATGGGTGAAAATATTGCCCAATGCATCCATTTTTTCACTGAAGGCCGTTTGCATGTCATCGAAGTAATTTTGCAGAGAATCCCAGTTTTTAATGATGGCCGTGATAGCGATGGCGACAGCCGCCACTAACGCAATAACAGGAAGCCCAATTGCAGCGATCGCTGCACCAATTGCTCCGGCAACCACGGTAAATACGGTTCCTAATAAACCGGCGCCTGCCATCAGCATACTGACACCACTGAGCACCGGCGCAATAACTGATCCAAGCACGCCTAACCCACCGATCACGCCCGTTACGCCCAGAGCCAGTGCCAGTAGCGACGATACCAGTTGCGGATTATCGGTTATCCAAGTGTTGAGCGTGGTCAGCCAGCCCGTTGCCGTTTGCGTCAGTTCGCGCAGGGCTGCACTTTGTCCGTCAAAGAGATTGATGCGGATCGTGTCCCAGGTGGCGAATAGTTTAGTGATGTCACCGTCGAGATTGTCACCCTTCACCCGAATTTCGGTTTGCGCGGCCGGAGTGGCACCGTTCAGCGCCGCGGGTGTTTGGGCCAGAATTTGATCCACATTCAGGCCAGCTGCCGCCAGCTTGTTTTGCTGAGTAAGAACCTCTGCTGGCCGATGACCACTGGTCGCCATCGAAAGTGTTTGCTGATGCAAGGCTGCCAGACGTGGATCGCTACTCTGCAGGCCAAGCTTCGCCTGAATGCCAGATAACCCTTTTTGCAACTCAGCGCCGGGTTGCAGAATACTTTTCGCCAGTTCGAGCTTGGGCTGCACGAAAGCCACCATTGCTGAACTGGTGTTCTTCAACTGCTCGATTTTCTGCGCATGTGCTCTATATTGCTGCCCCACGGTGCGCCCTTTCTGCTGCGGACTTTCAGGACGAGCTTGATAAAGGATCTCCAAAGGCTTACTCGCGGGTTTCTTCTGACGGCTGTGATCTGCGGATTCAGTGAGATACAGGGCGGGTGGGAGGTTAACCGTGAGTTTACTTTGGGTATCAGACAAGCTCTGTAATGACTGCGGGCCTTTTTCTATTCCCTTGAGCTCTCCGGATACATCGTCGATATCCTCCGATATCCGGCTAAACAAGGTGTGTTGCGGTAGTTGGGTAAAGCGCTTCCAGATTTCAGCGGTGGCTTTTTTCAGCGGCTGGAGCTGCTGAATAATTTTCCCCAGCGTCGCGGGGATCTTTTCGACATTACTCATCTGTTTTTACTCCGCTGCGTTGCAACGCTTTATATCGCCAGTTACTCAGTTCGGTGAGGGACATGCCGTCCATTTCGGACGGCGGCCAATGAAAGATCACCGCGATATCTGCCATAAGATCATCAACGGTCAGGCGAGGATCAATGTTTACCCGTCCTGCTTCGGCGATAAAAAACCGATCACCTTGCCAGCCAGCGCGATGAGATCCGGTAACTCGAGGCGTGCACACTCCTCTTTCGTGAGATTCGGATATGTGATGCGCGGTAAAATGGTGATTAGCGCATCAACGTCGGCATTGGCCAGCGCGGCCAGACCAATTCCACGCAGACTACCGGCGTTGGGTTTGGTGACCTGGATTTCAGTGATTTCTACGTCGCCGCGTTTGAGTGGCACATCGAGAACGACGCTATTTTCTTTGGTGCTCATAAAGATTCCTATTTCGTCAGAAAATAGCCGGCAACTTTTGCCGGCCTTTGTGAAGTTAAAGACCGAGTGCTGTACGGTGTTCTGCCAGGCGATCAACACCATTGACGATTTCCACCATGTTGACGGTGTCCACTTCAATCAGCTCTTTGCCGTCGATGCTCAGTTTGAAGTAGGTGCAGTCGGTGCTGATTTTGGTTTCAGTGTCTTCACCCTGTTTGTATTCACCAAAATCAAACTCTTTGTGGCGGCCGCGCATCACTACTTCTACGGCAGAAATCTCACCAGTGTCATCGCGCTGGAACGAACCGGCAAAGCGCAGGGGAATATCCGCGGTGCTGCCCCATTGCTGCAGAACCAGCTCATCGAGTCCGCCGATGGACCATTCAAGTGCCAGTGCATCATCGTCCAGACCGAAGTCCACGGAAGTGGCCCCGCTCATGCCGCCGCCACGGTATTTCTCCAGCTTGCGGGTCAGTTTTGGCAAGGTCAGTGAGGAGACCACGCCGAGGTAGCTGTTCCCGTCATTGAACAGGTTTAGGTATTTCAGTTTCTTAGGGAGTGCCATGAGTCAAAATCTCCTTAGCTGTTCACGGAAGCGGCAAAATTCACCAGGTATTTGTCGGTGATACGTTGGCGCAAGGTCAGGTCTTCCAGTGGTGGGACCGGCGTGTAGTCGTAATCGATGTAAAGCTTGCCAGCTTTCAAAGACTCCGGCGTGTTAGCCGATTCGTCGTACCAGCAGTTGCCGTCGATGAGGTAACCGGCGGATTTCATTTCGCGCATTTTGGCTTTGATGCCATCGATCATGTCGCGGATCAGGGAAGGAGTCATCGGCTTATCGACGGCCCACATGTGCGCCTCAGCCATGGTGTCAGCCAGGATTTGTGCAGTGCGGGTGTAGTTTTCGAACGCGAACAGCGGGTCATCGCTACAGGTGCGGTTGCCCCAGAAGCGAAAGCCGTCTTTGCGTACCAGCGTGGTCACGCAGGCCTGATTCAGTAGATCAGCGTCGGTTCCGGTGGCCTGTAAGTCCCAGAAAACGCTGGCGGAAAGACCCGTTACGCCGTTGACGCCAACGTTGGATAATGTTTTATGCCAGCCGGTGTCCTGGTCAATTTTGGCACGCAGGCCCAAAGCACGTGCCGAAGCATAGGCCGTATCCGACTGACTGGTGGTGGTATTCCAGTTAACGAAGTCAGGCCAAATCAGCATCAGCTCACGTTGGCTGAAGTTATCGCGATACTTAATGGCATCGGCAATGCTCCTGGCACCAAATACGCTGACATAACCAAAGGCGCGCAGCTGCTGGCAAACCGCGGCCAGCGCCGTGGCCACCGCCTGATTGTCATGACCAGGAGCGCCGAGAATACGTGGTTTAACGCCCAGTTCCGCCTGCGCTGAAAGCAGGGCTTTCATACCGGTGTAACGGCCGTTGGCGTCAGAGCCGCCGATAATATTGGTGGTGGTCGCCGCTTCATCTTCGCCTTCCTCTACGCGAACGACGACGGTCACCGGTTTACATTGATCGGCAATTGCCAGCAGCGCCGGGCCTAAAGTACCGGTTTTACCCGCTTTGCCGCTGGCGGCCAGAACGTCGGTGATCAGAACCGGGGTGTTGAGGGGAAACAGGGTTGCGTCCGCGTCTTTCGCGGTACACACCATGCCGATAATGGCAGTGGAAACTGTAGAAATAACGCGGGTGCCGTCATTGATTTCAACAACGCGCACGCCGTGGTGATAATCAGCCATCGGGTTGACTCTCTCTTTTGTGGGGGGTGAAGCAAGGATGCCGGTTCACGGAAGAAAGCGCATTCGATGACAGGCGTGGGGGGAGTGGCACAACAGAGGAGAATAAGATCAAATAATTGGGCGATATAAATTAAAAAGCCCCTATAGGCCTGAGGGATCCCCAGAAATATCATCAGTAGATCATGATGATGTCTCGGTAAGCCCTCGCCATTTCTTCATAAACACTGTCGGGGTTCATCCCCGCCAGTATTCCCGGTGATTGTCGTATAACGTTTTTACTCAGTGTCAGATACGACAACACCCTTCTCGATTTAATGCTGTTCGCCTGAAACCAACAATTTATCCCTCTCTTTTCAAGGTAATAACCTGTCATCCACATAACGATACTGTAGAGCGTTGCAACCAGGCACAGTACCGAAATCCGCTTTTCTGCCCGTCGCTCGCTTATGCACTGTATAAAAATGCCCCAGACAATCCCTGCGAGTGTTACGTGCCAGCCGGCCAAAGCCCAGATAGGTTGGCTTCGTTGTTGAAGCAATATCCCGTGCCATCTGCCGCTCTTCGCCACCGGCTATCTGAAAATACAGGCTTCCCCTTACGCGTCCGACAAAATGCCAGCCCAGAGAACGAATATGATGGAACTCACTGCTGCGAAATCCGCCATCTGTCACGATGATGACCTATTTATCTTTGCCGATAGCGGCAGCCATCTGATCAAGAAAGTCGTTCTGAACGGTGGAGTTGTTCTGAAAGCGGGAGGAAATAACTTTACTCATCAATGGCTCTGCCATCACATAGCAGGCTTGCCCGCAGCACACTGAGTTCCGCTGGCAGATAACCACTCCAGTCAACTGCAATGACACAAAACGGAAGACTGTGAGTCAGGCGGGAAACCAGTTGCTGATAAATGGCAGGAATATCCTTAAACATCAAATCGTTGTTGAGATGCCTGTCGACACGCTTGATCTTGTGTTTAACTCGTGCTGTTCCGGGCAGAAATCTGCCGATACTGGTGAGGGAAAGAGAAGCGCCGCGAGTCAATGCAACGGTCATATCTAGCAGAACGTTTTTGCGATACTGATGTATCGAACGGAGGGACTGACTAAAGAATCTGTGGCAAACTTGAGAAGCAGGCATAGAGGGGAGACCTTACTTTTTGGTGGAATACTAAGTAGATCACAACCTTCTAGGCCTGTCTTTATTTATGGGGAGCCCTCAGGCCGGAAGGGGCTTGGTGTTATTCGGGATATGTCGGCCATGAAATTTCTGGTGCGGTAGAGGTGTCTACTCGGCTGAGAAGTACCCGGTAGAGTTTCCAAGCTTTGTAGCTCCGTTCCTCTTCGTCAGTCGTCATTTCGAGATCGATCGCGTCCTGAAGATAGGAAATTTCTGCGGAAGCATTCCCTATCCGTATTTTTTTATCCATTTCTGCATAAGAAATTAATTCTGCCGAACTCGGCGGCGGTAGGGGCTGCCAATATGGAAGGCCATCTGTTCCAGCTGCCCGAGTTTTTTGGGCAGGTGCTTCAGAGGTGAATTCACTAAACGTTGTATCAGAAACTTCAATTCCATCCACTGGCCACTGCCCGCAGCTGCGATACTCTGCTTCTAAGGAGTATGGGAAAAAGGCGTTTTGAGATGCTGAATATATATATTTCATTTTATTTACCTATCGCAATCCAGTAACTATATTGGTCACCTGATGGGGCATTAACCATTAGTGAAAAAGTGGATGTGGTAACGGGCAATGCGGCAAATGACCAGACCTGCGAACTATTTGTACGTGCATTGTCATAGCTAGCAACAACAGTAAAATCAGTACTAGTAAAGGGGATTGGCAGGTTTACCGTTTTAGGTGCATTTAGTGCACCAGCGAGTGAAAGTCCTGTTTGAATAATACAGCCGCCAGGTAGTTTGAACCAGTTTCGACCGCTGGTGAAATATGACATATCGGGAACCTGGCCAACGCCTGTACCGATATTTCGCTTAGCTGCTTCGCCGAGGCTTAAGTTTTCTAAAACTTTAGCTACTAAATTCGTATCTTTAATTTCTTTAAGGGCATTGGCAATCTGCAAATATTGATTGTGCGGATTCGCCGCCGCGACATGCTTTGCCATCAAATCATCAGCATAAGCTTTCACTTCAATAACTTTATCATCGACATATTTACGCGTCGCCAGCACCACCGAAGGGTCAATTTTCAGGGTAACGGCTTCTGTGCTGTTAACTACGATGATCATACGTACGGTTTGCGTCCGGCCGCTGCCTTCCTGCAGCTGCGGTTTATAGGTTTCCGGGCAGTTGGCGATGGCGATCAGTGTATTGTCCTGGTCGAACAGGCCAATTTCGCGGATCCAGAAACCGCCCTGATCTTCGGGAATAATTTGTTCAGCAATAATTTGATTGGTATTTGCCGGGTCCACGCTGAGGGAATTCAGTGAGGCGCGGCGTTTTTCACCGATCAGTTTGGTTTGAGCCGGGTCCGGGGTTGGTAGTACACCACCGCCGTCACCGACCGCCATTTGTGTCAGACTCAATTGCGTGCCGAGCGCGGTGGCATTGGCCAGTTTTGCTGCGCCCAGATTGGTCAGCAGGGCATAGTATTTAGCTGTCATAATTTACTCTCAGGTTGTCGATTAAATGAATAGATGAACCGGTGAACGCCGAACCGGACGCGATGATGGTCTCTGGGAAATAGGGGTAAACAGTTAACTCTTCGCCGTCATAGGTGGCGGCTGCTATGTATGCGTCGCCGGTGACATCCAGATTGATTGAAAGCCCAATCAGGTGGCGGCTACAGGGCTTGGCATCTGAGATCAATCGCTCAAGCTCCTGATACATCTCTTCAGTAATACCCGTTTCCAAAACGCCGACATCAAGACGGAAAGTGCCCGGGGAATCACTCGTCTGCCACCACTCGGTGACACGAATTAGGTATCCCAGTGGCTCAACCACCCGGCGCAAAGCGCCAATGGTGCCTTTGTGTTTGTGAACAAACAGTGCGGATCGCACGGCTGAACGCTTGGCGGGTTCTGTCCAATTCTCATCCCAGCGGTCGACTGAAAATGCCCAGGCGAGATAGGGCAGCAACGACAGCGGGCAAGTGTCCGGGTTCCAGAGCTGGCGAAGCGGTACCTGAATCCCTCCTATTTGCGCCAGAGCTTGCGCCGCTGCCACCTCCAGTGTTGAAGAGCCCGTGGGCAACAGACGATCATTCATCAGACCCTCCGACGGATAACGTATAGGCAGTGCACAGTGATGCCTGGGTTTTATCCAGCACGATATCCGCGGCAGGCAAGGCCAGTTCGACACGCTGGACACCTTCTACGTGCAGGGCGGCGTAGATAGCCGAAAGACGGATATCGCGACCTAATCGGCTTTGTGTATTGATGTATTTCTTAAGTTGCGCTTCTGAGGCGGCGCGTACTGGCTCAATTTCTGGTGTCGGTAATACAAACAAAACTGCGCGGATTTGATAAAGAACGATATCGGCAGCCTGCACGGTGACCCGGTCTGCAACGGGTCTGACATCTTCGTCATTCAGCGCGTTGCTGACCGCGGCTAACAGATCAGGCGAGGCCTGGCCGTCGTTATCCCTGGAAAGAATCGTGATGGTAACTTCAGCCGGTGACGGGCTGATGGCTGATGCGTCCGCAACCCGGCCATCAGCGCTGCGGGCATGATATTCGTAAGCCCCCGTTGGTCCGGCGACGCTAAATCCTTCGAAAGCCTGAGGGATGCGCATTCTAAAATCTGTATCGCTTTCCATGATGGCGTCGGTTGGTGGCACCTTTGTCGGATCGGCCGGTTGTAGCACCAGACGCTCAACATTCGTATTCGCCCCCAACTGATCCAAATCACTCCCCGCCGCATAGGCCACCATTACGGCGCGGGCGGCTTCGTTGACGCGCTGACGCAGGATCACCTCACGGTAAGCGTTCTCCTGTAGGAGCTTGACCAACGGCTCAGACTCTAGCGACAACGTGCGGCTGATGGCCTCTTGCTGGTCGGTGGGGTAGAGCGAAATCAGGGTGGATTTACGTTCTTCAAACAGGCTTTCATAGTCCAGTTGCTCTACCACGTCCGGGGCAGGTAACTGGCTTAAATCGATAGTCGCCATAGTGTCAGCTCACAGGAATACTCAGGGAAAAATCCGTTGCCGTATCACTACGGCTTCCGGTCATATCCACCACCATTTTTCCGTCGTTACCGGCGTTGAAGGTGATGGCACTCAGCGAGATCCGGGGTTCCCACTGCAACAGC
>Ga0105856_1001427_pt1 | contig 10172 bp, 10 predicted proteins | sample OrgsoiDNA_201060_FD_89681 | JGI IMG/M metagenome (GOLD analysis project Ga0105856, IMG submission 89681) | Permafrost soil microbial communities from the Arctic, to analyse light accelerated degradation of dissolved organic matter (DOM) -... | ecosystem: Environmental > Terrestrial > Soil >...
ATTCACCGGTAAACCGCTCTCAGGTCTGAAAGTCATCGAATTGGGTACGTTGATTGCCGGGCCGTTTGCCTCGCGCATTTGCGGTGAGTTCGGCGCCGAAGTGATCAAGATCGAATCCCCGGAAGGCGGTGATCCGTTGCGCAAATGGCGCAAGTTGTACGAAGGCACTTCGCTGTGGTGGTTCGTTCAGGCGCGCAACAAAAAGTCCCTGACCCTGAACCTAAAACACCCCGATGGCCTGGCCATTCTGAAAAAACTGCTCAGCGAAGCCGACATCCTGATCGAAAATTTCCGCCCTGGCGTGCTGGAAAAACTCGGGTTGGGCTGGGAGGTCCTGCACGCGCTGAACCCGAAACTGGTGATGGTGCGCCTCTCGGGTTTCGGCCAGACCGGGCCGATGAAAGACCAACCTGGGTTTGGCGCGGTCGGTGAATCCATGGGCGGCCTGCGCTATATCACCGGGTTCGAAGACCGGCCACCGGTGCGCACCGGGATTTCTATCGGCGATTCGATTGCCGCGCTCTGGGGCGTGATCGGCGCGTTGATGGCCTTGCGTCATCGCGAGGTGAACGGCGGTCTGGGCCAAGTGGTGGATGTGGCGCTGTATGAAGCGATTTTCGCCATGATGGAAAGCATGGTGCCGGAGTTCGATGTGTTCGGTTTCATCCGCGAACGCACCGGCAACATCATGCCCGGCATCACGCCCTCCTCCATTCACACCAGCGCTGATGGCAAACACGTGCAGATCGGCGCCAATGGCGATGCGATTTTCAAACGTTTCATGCTGATTATCGGCCGCGAAGATTTGGCCAACGACCCGTTGCTGGCCAGCAATGATGGCCGAGACAGCCGTCGCGACGAGATTTACGGGGTCATTGATCGCTGGGTCAATTCACTGCCGCTCGACAGCGTGATCGGGCAATTGAAACAGGCCGAGGTACCGGCCAGCCGGATTTTCAGTGCCGAAGACATGTTCAGCGATCCGCAGTACCTGGCCCGGGAAATGTTCCTCCAAGCCAAACTGCCAGACGGCAAGGACTTCAAGATGCCAGGGATTGTGCCGAAACTCTCTGAGACACCCGGCACTTCCGAATGGGTCGGACCGCAGCTGGGTGAACACAATGCGCAGGTACTTCACGATCTTGTGTATGACGAGGGACAGATCGCAAAACTTCGTGAAGACGGGGCTATCTAAGCTGAAGCGCCTGATTTCATCCATCCTTCATCACACCCGTCGCCGGTGTGCAGTGGGGCTTATCGGACTATTGGCAGGCCATGCGTCATTCACGTGGGCACAACCAAAAGAGAACTTGATCTGGCTGTTGCGCGACTTGCCGCCAATGACGATCTTCGAAGGCCCGAAAAAAAGTCAGGGGGTCATCGACCAACTGATGCCGCTTTTGATCGCGGGTATGCCGCAATACGACCACACCCTGATGCGGGTGAACCGAGCGCGCGGCATGCAGATGCTCCACGAAGAATCGTTTACATGCGATCCCTCGCTGATCTGGACCAAAGAACGGGAAAAGTGGATCGTGTTTTCCACCCCGGTTTTTCTGGCGGTGACTAATGGCCTTGTGGTCCGCCAGGAGTTCCGATCAACGCTGGCGCCTTATCTAGTCGACGGCGAAGTCGATCTGCCCGCACTGCTGAGCAGCGGCAACAACAGAGTGGGAATAATTGCCGAACGCAGTTACGGCCCCTACCTGGACGCCCTGCTGCAAAAGGCGCCGGACGGCGCTTTGACGCCCCACTACGGAAACGATGCGCTCGGAAGTCTGTTGCAGATGCAGCGCCTGGGCCGACTGCAGATGGTACTGGGCTATTGGCCGGAAATCCGCTACCGGGCCAGCATTGAACACATTGCCGACGACGAGCTAGCGTTCTATCCGGTCAAGGGTGCGGGCAAGTACCTGCCTGGCTACATCGGTTGCTCGGCAACACCTCAGGGCCGGCAAGCGATCAGCGAGATCAATCAACTGCTGCGCACCCTGCCCCACGACCGGCTCAACCAGTCATATGCCGACTGGCTCGACCCGGAACGGCGCAGCGACTACCTGCAAGAAGCCAAGGCCTTTTTCGAACATCAGGCCAATCAGTAACGAATTTCGGGCAAAAAGAAACCCCGAGAAGTGGGGAGACGACTCGGGGTTAAACGTGGCCTACATAAAGACCAGTAGCAGCAAGCTACAAGCACCGGAGCACAATGCTTGATCCTGCTGTTACAAGGTCTGACTGACCTTGGCGCAGGAAGGTTCCCACAAAAAACAATTCAATTACGATTGGCCAGGATCTTGTCCTGGGCCGCATTGCGCAACGCCGCGATTACGCAGGGCTCCAGACGTCCTTCGGCGATCAGCACATCGCGGTGCAATCCATCAACGACATCCGTCAGCAGCCACTTATCGGTCAACTGCGCCTGATTGAACGCACGTTCCACGACAATGGCACCGGCAGCACTTTTTAATGTCACCAGGCATTCGCCAGGGGCACCCGACGGGGTCAACGTAACCTGATACGGGCTCAGAGCCTCACCGAGCAATAGACTGATACTTTCCATCTCGATCACCACTCAATAGTCCGAAAACAAAGTGCCTGGGAGGGCGTGTCTACAGTAAATGACCACTGCCCCGAGAAGAAAGTTCTGGATACCGACCGCGAACGGTACCTGCATCTGCGGGAAATAGAGCATGCACCGCAAAGATGACAGGGATAAAACAGCCGGCTTCAGGCCCTGACTTGAAGTGCTGCCTGCTGCAGATAGGCATCCAGCAGCCTTCGCATCAACACCGCAGAAACGGGGGTATGCAGGTGCCCCAGGAGTTTGACGTCGCTGGTGGCTAGCAGCGCCTTCAAGTCCGGCATGACGCTCGACACCACACTCCCGAGCAGAATCAGTGCGCGTGCCTCGTGGTGCTCCACCAGATGTCGCACCAATGCCAACCCGTCGCCGCCCTTGAGTTGCGGATCGCACAACGCGATATCGACCGCGCCCCTGCGACCCAGGGAACGCAGCGCCGCCGCCATTGACGGCGCCGTGAGCACGTCATAGATACCCACGGCGTTGAGCATCTGGTGCAACGCCATCATCTGGAAAGGGTTGTGTTCAAGAATCAGAATTTTGAGAGAGCGCATAAGCGACCTCTGGAACGACACTCGCGGACTCTCACCGCAGTTGCCAACCACTCTAGGGGAGCCTCCTTCAGGCTCCCATCGGAAAAGTAGTCGCGCTCCATAGGACAATTCCTAAATTCGCGAGGAACACCGACACTGACCCGAGCCTCTGCGCTGGCCTATATCGGTCCATCCTCCCAGCAGCCCGCGCAACTGCCCGTCTGCACTGTAAAACGGCACGGTCCATTGGTAGATGTCCCTCACGCCGTTGTTGAACCGCAACTGACGATGACTGAACCGGGTCTTGCGTGTATTGAGCTGGGAGATGAACTCGGCATGCAACATTTCGGCGGTCTCCTTGGGCATGACATCGACTTCGATCAACTGCCGCCCCTGAACCTGGTCGAAACGGGTCGACAATCCTTCCTCATAGCTTTTGTTGCACATGATCAAACGCCCCTCCAAATCACGAACAAACATTGGATCGGGCATCGCATCGATCAACGCATGCTGAAAAGCGAGCTGGTCGCTGAGGTCTTTCTCGGCGTCCAGGCGCTGCTTGATCAGTGCGGCCAGTCGTCGGTTCCAGAACAGGGAAAGCACGCCGAACATACTGACGATAAACATTCCCCAGCAACCCCATTGGGTCACACGCCGCCAGAGTGGGAGCGCAGGCTTGGGGGCAATACCTTCGAGCCATTTCAGGCGAATGGCCCGCAGCTCGGCCGGCGGAAAGGCTTCAAGGGCCTTGTTGAGGATGCTCAGCAGTTCTGGTTGCCCCTTGCGCACGGACAGATGGTCGGCTTCCCACATACCTTCCACCGTATGTCCTACCTTCAGCAGCCCCAATGGATACAGCTGCGCCCCGGTTTCGTTCTCGATGGTGGCGTAGGCTTCGCCACTTTCAACCAGCGCACGAGCTTCGGCGTAGGTCTTGACCGTACGCAGATGGATGTCCGGATAGTCACGACGAATAGTCTCTTCCAGTGCATGCCTGGCAGGTAATACCAGAATCCTTTCCGACAACTGCTCCAACGACTGCAACAGCGGCGCCCCCGAGCGTCCGACCAACGCCCAGCCAGAACCGCCAAACGCATGACTGAAATCCAGAAACACTTTGCGTGGGTCATTCATCGCCAGCGTAGTGCTCATATCCGCCTCGCCGCTTTCCAGGCGCCCAAGCAATTGATCGGTGGAAAACGACTCTTCATGGATAAACAGCAGCCCTGTCATGGCACTGATCTGATTGAGCACATCGTTGTTCAAACCAACCCAGTGGCCATGTTCATCCTTGAACAGGTAAAGCGGGTACTGCATAGACGCGACGATCACCTTCGGGTGCTCGCGAACCCATTGCCGCTCCAGAGCGTCCAGCCCGATGGCTGTACCGACGACTGATTCCCGGGACTCATAAGTCGCCAACTGCGCGGCCAATCCACATGGGCCAAAGCCCAGGGTGCCCAACAAAAAAATCCAGCACATGGCTGGTCTGAACCCTCTCAAAAACCGCATTGCCACTTCCTTCGTGATCAACTCGCCCGTCCTTCAGGGGCGAAAACGCGACAAGTGTGGCACGCAGAAACAAGAAAGCCCGTCAGGAGACGGGCTTCAAAATGTGACAGCTTTGCGGGTTTAGAGAGGCTTACCGCGGTTACCATGCTGACTGACAAAGGCCTGCACGGCTTTCAAGTCGTTCGGCAACACCGTGCAACGCTCTTCTCTCTCAAACAAATCAGAAAGATGTGCAGGTAGTTCGAGAGCTTTTCCTACACCGGCTTTTTCCACTGCATCCGGGAATTTGACCGGATGAGCGGTGCCCAGGATCACCATCGGGATATCCAGGCTACGGCGGCACTCGCGTGCGGCTTTGACGCCGATGGCGGTATGCGGGTCCAGCAACTCGCCCGTCTGTTCGAAGACCTCGGCGATGGTTTCGCAGGTTTGCGCGTCATCCACGGCCAGGGAATCGAACAGTTTGCGGGCTTCGGTCCAGCGTTCCTGTTCGACGCTAAAACCGCCACCTTGCTTGAAGCTGTCCATCAAACCGGCAATTGCAGCGCCATTGCGACCGTGCAGGTCGAACAGCAGACGTTCGAAGTTCGACGACACCATGATGTCCATCGACGGCGACAGCGTGGCGTGCAGGGTTTCCTTGACGTACTGATTGCCGCTCATGAAACGGTGCAGGATGTCGTTGCGGTTGGTGGCGACGATCAACTGGTTGATCGGCAGGCCCATATTGCGCGCCAGGTAACCGGCGAAGATGTCGCCGAAGTTACCGGTCGGTACCGAGAACGACACCGAACGCGCCGGGCCACCCAGTTGCAGGGCTGCGTGGAAGTAGTAAACGATCTGGGCCATGATCCGCGCCCAGTTGATCGAGTTCACGGCTACCAGGCGCGTGCCTTTCAGGAAGCTCTGGTCGGCGAAGCTGTTCTTGACCATTTCCTGGCAGTCATCGAAGTTGCCTTCGATGGCGATGTTGTGGATGTTCTCGCCGAAGATGGTGGTCATCTGGCGACGCTGCACTTCAGACACACGGTTGTGCGGGTGCAGGATGAAGATGTCGACGTTTTCGCAGTGCTTGCAGCCTTCGATGGCGGCCGAACCGGTATCACCGGAGGTCGCACCGACGATCACCACGCGCTCGCCGCGTTTTTCCAGCACGTAGTCGAGCAAACGACCGAGCAGTTGCAGGGCGAAGTCTTTGAACGCCAGGGTCGGGCCGTGGAACAGCTCCAGGACCCACTCGTTGCCGTTCAACTGACGCAGCGGTGCAACGGCGCTGTGGGAAAACACACCGTAGGTTTCTTCAAGAATCTTTTTGAAATCGGCATCAGGAATGCTGCCGGCAACGAACGGGCGCATCACCCGGAAGGCCAGCTCGTGATACGGCAGGCCGGCCCAGGAAGCGATTTCTTCCTGGGTGAAACGTGGCAGGCATTCCGGCACGTACAGGCCGCCGTCAGTGGCCAGACCGGCCAGCAAAACGTCTTCGAAATTCAGGGCCGGTGCCTGGCCGCGGGTACTGATATAACGCATGACTGGCTCCAATAGACAGTGTTCGCAAACCCGGGCCCGCACGCGAGCCCGGTGAACGATAACGGCTTAGTTCAGGTGCTCGACGCGGATCCGCACAACTGGACCGACCACGCCCGCCAGCGCTTCGAGGGCGGCGATCGCGTCGTTCATGTGCTGTTCCAGCACACGGTGGGTCAGCAGGATCATCGGCACCAGGCCGTCGTGTTCCTCGACTTCCTTCTGCATGATCGATTCGATGTTGATGCCGCGTTCCGACAGGATGCTCGCCACTTGGGCCAGCACGCCTGGATGGTCCTTGGCCTGAATCCGCAGGTAGTAAGCGCTTTCGCAAGCTTCGATCGGCAGGATCGGGTGCGCCGACAGCGAGTCCGGCTGGAAGGCCAGATGCGGCACACGGTTTTCCGGGTCCGAGGTCATGGCGCGAACCACGTCCACCAGGTCGGCGATCACCGACGAAGCGGTCGGCTCCATGCCGGCGCCAGCGCCGTAGAACAGGGTCGAACCGGCAGCGTCACCGTTGACCATTACCGCGTTCATCACGCCGTTGACGTTGGCGATCAGGCGATCAGCCGGGATCAGCGTCGGGTGCACACGCAGTTCGATACCGGCCGCAGTGCTGCGGGCCACGCCCAGGTGCTTGATGCGGTAGCCCAGCGCTTCGGCGTAGTTCACGTCAGCAGTGGTCAGCTTGGTGATGCCTTCGGTGTAGGCCTTGTCGAATTGCAGCGGAATGCCGAACGCGATGGACGCCAGGATTGTCAGCTTGTGAGCTGCGTCGATGCCTTCAACGTCGAAGGTCGGATCAGCTTCGGCGTAACCCAGGGCTTGCGCCTCGGCAAGTACGTCTTCGAAGGTGCGACCCTTCTCACGCATTTCGGTGAGGATGAAGTTGCCGGTGCCGTTGATGATGCCGGCGACCCAGTTGATGCGGTTGGCGGACAAACCTTCACGGATTGCCTTGATCACCGGAATGCCACCGGCAACCGCCGCTTCGAACGCAACGATTACGCCCTTCTCACGAGCCTTGGCGAAAATTTCATTACCGTGAACGGCGATCAGTGCCTTGTTCGCGGTGACCACATGCTTGCCATTCTCGATGGCCTTGAGCACCAGCTCACGGGCAACGGTGTAGCCACCCATCAGCTCTATAACGATGTCGATCTCAGGGTTCGTGGCCACTTCGAAGACATCGTTGGTAATCGCAATACCGGTCGTTTGGAACTGAGGCTTTGGCGTGCGCATGGCAATTTGTGCCACTTCGATTCCACGCCCGGCACGACGAGCAATTTCCTCGGCGTTGCGCTGAAGTACGTTGAAGGTACCGCCACCGACGGTCCCTAACCCACAGATGCCTACTTTGACCGGTTTCACTGTGAACTCCCCATAAAACGGCCGACGCAAGGTCGGCCGTGAAAACAGCCGCATGCTGCGGCTCTCTATTAATGGTCCGGCGAAGTTACCGCCGAACCATGATCGTCAAAGGCTGACCGTGACGATGCGAATTATTTCGCGTCCAGCGCCAGTTTGGCGACTTGTGGCGCAGGCTGGTAGCCCGGAATGACCTGACCGTCGGCCAAAACGATGGCCGGCGTGCCGTTCACACCGATCGACTGACCAAGGGCGAACTGCTTGGAAACCGGGTTATCGCACTTGGCGGCCTTGATTTCCTTGCCATCGACCATCTTGTCCATCGCGGCTTTCTTGTCTTTCGAGCACCACACAGCTTGCAGCTGTTCGTCACCCGGCGAGCCCAGGCCCTGGCGCGGGAACGCCACGTAACGCACTTCGATGCCGCGCTTGTTCAGCTCAGGTACTTCGGCGTGCAGTTTGTGGCAGTACGGGCAGGTGGTGTCGGTGAAGACGGTGATGTGCGACTTGGTTTCGCCGATGGCCGGGTAGACCACGGTTTCTGCGACCGGAATGTCGTTGATCAGTTTGGAAATGCCCAGGCGTTCGGTTTTCTCGGTCAGGTTGACCGGTTTACCGTCCTGGAGCTGGAACATATAGCCCTGAACCACGTACTGGCCGTCGGCGCTGGCATAGAGCACGCGACTGCCCTTGAGTTTGACTTCATACAGACCGGCCAGCGGGCTCGCGCTGATGGTTTCGATCGGTGTATCCAGCTGGAGGCTTTCCAGGCTTTTACGAATGGCTTTGTCAGCCGCGTCATCGGCGACGGCAAAGGTGCTGACCAACGCAATGGCTGCGGCGGCGAAAATATGGGTCAGACGCATGAGAACTCCTGAAGGCGGACAAATGGGACGATCAGAACGCCCGTGCCGAAACACCGGGTCATAAACGCCCATCGTGCAAACCGGCAAAGCCTACCACATAAGGCTGGCGTGGCCGAATGCGGGTGATGCAAGAGAAAACACGATGCACGATTGGCAATACTCATTGTGGCGAGGGAGCTTGCTCCCTTTCGACTGCGCAGCAGTCGCAAACCGATACTCCCGGTGTCTTTAGTTAAACCGAGTAACAATTTTTTGGGCTGCTTCGCAACCCAACGGGGGTAAACCCCTCACCACAGGTCAGCATTTCAATTTCAGGAATTGTGTCAGCCGCGCGGGTGGTGTTTGGCGTGCAGGTCTTGCAGGCGCGCTCGAGCGACATGAGTGTAGATCTGGGTGGTCGACAGGTCGCTGTGGCCGAGCAGCATTTGCACCACCCGCAGGTCAGCGCCGTGGTTGAGCAGGTGCGTGGCGAAGGCATGGCGCAAGGTATGCGGCGACAGCGACTTGCCGATCCCGGCGACCTTGGCCTGGTGCTTGATGCGATGCCAGAAAGTCTGGCGGGTCATCTGTTCGCCGCGCTGGCTCGGGAACATCACATCGCTGGGGCGCCCGCCGAGCAGTTCGCCGCGGCCGTCACGTATATAGCGCTCGACCCAGACAATCGCTTCCTCGCCCATTGGCACCAGACGCTCCTTGCTGCCCTTGCCCATTACGCGCAACACACCCTGACGCAGGTTGACCTGCTCCAGAGTCAGGCTGATCAATTCGGTCACCCGCAAGCCGCAGGCGTACAGCACTTCAAGCATGGCGCGGTCACGTTGGCCGATGGCTTCGCTCAAGTCCGGGGCTTTTAACAGAGCCTCCACATCCGCTTCCGACAAGGATTTTGGCAGCGGCCTGCCGAGTTGCGGCATATCGACGCGCAAAGTCGGATCGACGCCGATCAGCTTTTCCCGCAACAGATAGCGATAGAAGCCACGCACGCCAGAGAGAAAACGCGCGGTGGAGCGGGGTTTGTAGTTTTGCTCAAGGCGCCAGGCCAAGTGGTCGAGGATCAGCTCGCGGCCGGAGTTGATCAGCTCCAGGTTCTTTTCCTGCAACCAACCGTTGAACAGCGCCAGGTCGCTGCGATAGGCATCGCGGGTGTTGTCGGAAAGGCCTTTCTCCAGCCACAGGGCGTCGAGGAATTGGTCTATGAGGGGATGGTCGATGGCGGGCATAGAGGCTCAGGCAACTGGAAAACTGACGGCAAGTCTTTCATAGCCTGCTGTGGCTTTACAGGGCCTGTTGTCATTGTGGCGTTTAATGGATCGATTCGCGGGCAAGCCACGCTCCCACAGGCTTATCCGAGGTAAATCGCAGGCAACAAAAAAGCAGCCCGTAGGCTGCTTTTTTCTGCATCGGAAGCTGGACTTAAGCCAGTTTTTCCTTGATGCGAGCTGCTTTACCGGACAGGTCACGCAGGTAGTACAGCTTGGCTTTACGTACGTCACCGCGACGTTTAACGGCCATGCTGTCGATTTGCGGGCTGTAGGTCTGGAAAGTACGCTCTACGCCAACACCATTGGAGATTTTACGAACGGTGAATGCACTGTTTACGCCGCGGTTACGCTTGGCGATAACAACACCTTCGAACGCTTGCAGACGCGAACGGTCGCCTTCCTTCACTTTCACCTGAACGACAATAGTGTCGCCCGGGGCAAAGGTAGGGATCTCTTTGGTCATCTGCTCTGCTTCGAGTGCAAGGATGATTTTGTTAGTCATGCTGTGCTCCTAAGGTAA
>Ga0105856_1001432_pt1 | contig 10153 bp, 11 predicted proteins | sample OrgsoiDNA_201060_FD_89681 | JGI IMG/M metagenome (GOLD analysis project Ga0105856, IMG submission 89681) | Permafrost soil microbial communities from the Arctic, to analyse light accelerated degradation of dissolved organic matter (DOM) -... | ecosystem: Environmental > Terrestrial > Soil >...
AGCGCCTCGCCGAGGGCGCCCGCCGGCTCCACGAGGCAGCCGAGGTGATGCGCCCCGGAACGATGCAGCTGGAAGCTGCGACCCTCGAGGGAAGCGTCTTTGTCGTGCGAGACGGTGAACGAATGATCGTGGCCACGACGACGCCCGAGCCGACAGTCGGTCTCGTGTTCTACGACCTCAAGACCTGTCTGCGCTCGATCGAGGAGCCGAAGCCGGCCGCTCCGAAGCGCAAGGCGACCCAGAAGCGAGCCGGCGACGATGCCACCGCGTAAAGTCGTGACCGGGTTCCTGCTCGCCGCCGGCTCGCTCGCGGGCTCGGTGCTCGTCCGCCGGCGAGCCGCACGCAGGCGGGAGCGTGTCGATCTCTACGGCGAGGACGGCTCGATGCACTCCTTCGCCGAGGGCTCGCCCGAAGCCGAGCGCCTGCTTCCGATCGCGCACGAACTCCTTGCCGGTTCGTGACGCGCGACGAGCTCGGACGTGGGCTGCGCGCGGCCGCCTACCTGGAGGGCGACTTCGTCCTGCGCTCGGGCCGCCGCTCCACCTACTACCTGGACAAGTACCGCTTCGAGACGCTGCCGCACCTCCTCCGCCCGCTCGGCGAAGCGATCGCTGCCGCCGTCCGCGAACACGATCCGGAAGCCGTGCGGCTCGCAGGCCCGGAGCTCGGCGCGGTCGCCCTCGCCGCCGCCGCCTCGCTCGAGAGCGGCCTGCCCTTTCTGATCGTTCGCAAGGAGGCCAAGGACCACGGGACCTCGAACCGGCTCGAAGGCGTCTTCGCAGAGGGCGAGTGCGTGTGCCTCGTCGAGGACGTCGTCACCTCGGGCGGTGCGGCGATCGAGGCGGTCGAAGCCCTGCGGGCGGTGGGCCTGCGGGTCTCGAATGCGGTCTGTGTGGTCGATCGCGAGGAAGGCGGAGTCGATGAGCTCGCGCGCCACGCAGTACGGCTTCGGCCGCTCTTCACGGCCTCCGAGTTGCTCAAAACACCCGCAAATCCGCATGGTTGAGCGATATCCGACCCCGTTGTTAGGGTTTCCAGCAAGGTCTGGCCGCTAGTTCCCACAGGTAGGAGGATTTCGTTGACAAAGCAGGACTTCATCCAGAAGGTCGCCACGAAGAGCGGGCTTTCCGCGCGGGATGCCGGGAAGGCCATCGATGCCTTCATGGAGACCGTGACGGAGACGCTGAAGGCCGGCGACAACGTGAACTTCACAGGGTTCGGCAAGTTCTCGCCTTCCCCGCGCGCCGCGCGGCAGGGTGTCAACCCCCGGACCGGCGAGCGCGTGCAGATCGCCGCGACGATCGTGCCGAAGTTCTCGGCGGGCAGCCAGCTGAAGGCAGCGCTCAAGCCGTCGCTGTAGTCACCCCACGGATCGGCTTTTTCCGGAGGGCGGCGCGAGCCGCCCTCCGCGGTTCCCGTTACCTTTCAGGCCGATGGCCGTCGCGACCTTGACCTTCGCCGACCGCCTCGCCGCCGAAGTCGAGCGCAAGCGGTCGCAACTCGTCGTCGGCCTCGATCCGCAGGTCGATCTGATGCCCGTCGAGTTGCGCGGCGACGTCGCGCGGTTCTGCTGCGGGCTCGTCGACGCAGTGGCGCCGCACGCGGTCGCGGTCAAGCCACAGCTTGCCTTCTTCGAGGCGCTCGGCCCGGCGGGGATGGCGGCGTTCGACCAGGTCTGCATCTACGCGCGGCGCGCCGGGCTGCTCGTGATCGCCGACGGCAAGCGCGGCGACATCGGCTCGACCGCGCGTGCGTACTCCGAGGCCTACCTCGAGGGCGATCCGCCGCGCGCCGACGCGCTCACGGTCAACCCGTGGCTCGGCCGCGACTCCGTCGAGCCGTTCCTCGTGACGGTGCGCCGCGGCGGGGCCGGGATCTTCGTTCTCGTACGGACCTCGAACGACGGTGGCGACCTCCAGGATGTGACGCTCAGCGACGGCCGCCCGATGTGGCACCACGTCGCAGGCCTCGTGGCCGAGTGGGGCGAGGACACGATCGGAGAGGTCAGGCTCTCGTCGGTCGGCGCCGTCGTCGGAGCCACGCATCCGCGCGCCTTCGCGGACGCGCGCCGGCTGATGCCGCGGACGGTTCTCCTGCTCCCCGGCGTCGGTGCGCAGGGCGGTTCGGTCTCCGACCTCTCGCGCGCCTTCCAGAGCGGGCCTGCGAGTGCGCTCGTCTCCGCGTCGCGTTCGGTCGACTATGCGTTCCGTGGGACCGGCGCCGATTTCCGCGATGCGGCGGGCGCCGAGGCCGCCCGGCTCAAGCAGGAGATCTGGACCGCGTCGGGCTGGTAGTGCGCGGACACGAGTGGAAGCGGTACCTCGCGCCGGCGGCATTCCTGCTTGCCGCGACGATCGCGGTCGTACTGGTCAGGTCGGGCCTCGAGGCTGGGGATGGTCCGGCAAGCGCGCCGGTCTCCGTCCCCACGGTGCCGCTGAAGCACATCGTCACTCGGGCGGCGCGGACGACCACGGCCAAGACGAAGACGAAGACGAAGACGAAGCCGTCCGCGCAGCGGTTCTGGACGGTGCAGGCCGGGGACACCTTCGGAGTGATCTCGACGAAATCCGGTGTCCCGGCCGCGACCATCGAGCGGCTGAACCCGAAGGTGCGCTCGACATCGCTCTTCATCGGCGAGAAGCTGCGCCTGCGATGAGACGCGCGCTTCTCGCCACGATCGCGGCTGCGTTCTGCGTCGCCGCTCCCGCGCAGGCCGCCGTGCCGTCCGTGCACGCGAGCGCGTACCTCGTCGTAGACGCACGCACGGGTCAGGTGCTCGCCGCCGACCACGCCCACGCGCACCTTCCGGTCGCGTCGATCACGAAGCTGATGACCGTGCTGATCGCGCTCGAGCACCACAAGCTCACCGACGTCGTCACCGTCGACCCGCGCTCGGCGCTCGTCGGCGAGTCGACGGCCAACCTGCGCGCCGGCGAGCAGATCACCGTGCGCGACCTCGTGAAGGCCGCGCTCATCCAGTCCGCGAACGATGCGGCGGACGCTCTCGCGCTGTCCGTCGCCTCCGACTACGGCACGTTCGCCGGCCTGATGAACGCAAAGGCGGCCGAGCTCGGCCTGCGCGACTCGCACTTCGTCCGGCCCGACGGGCTCGACGTCCCGGGCGAGTACTCGAGCGCGGCCGACGTGACGAAGCTCGCCCACCTCGTCATGCACACGCGTTTCGTGCGTGACACGGTGCGCGAAAAAACCGACACGATCTCAGGTGGGCGCGTCCTGCACACGTGGGACGACCTGCTGACGGAGTTTCCACGAACGATCGGCGTGAAGACCGGCCACACCGGGGAGGCAGGCTGGTGCCAGGTCGCTGCAGCCCGCGCACGCGGGATCACGATCTACGCCACCTTGCTCGGCGCGCCGAGCCGCTCGGTGCGGAACGCCGATCTCGAGTCGCTGCTCGCCTGGGGGATCGCCGAGTTCCGCGTCGTGCCGCTGGTGCAGCGGGACCGCACATACGCGAGCGTCGAGCTTCCGTACGGCAAAGCGCCGCTCGCGCTCCGGGCCGCCAGACCGCTCGTCGCGGTTGTGCGTGTCGGCCGGCCGCTGACGGAGCGCGTTGTCGCTGCGCAGTCGGTGTCGCTGCCGGTCCGGGAAGGCGACGTGCTCGGCCGCGTCGAGGTCTGGTCGGGGACGCGGCTGCTCGGGAGCCGTGACCTCGTGGCTTCTCGCACGATTAACAAGCCGCGCCTCGCTTCGCGACTAGGTTGGTATGCAGGCAGGGCAGGGCACCACCTCCTGCACCTACTCTGACACCGTGATCGTCACAGTCACCCTCAACGCGGCGATCGACCGGACGCTGACCGTGCCCAACTTCCAGCGTGGGCAGCGTCATCGCGCAAGTGCGGGGCTGACGCTCGCCGGTGGCAAGGGCATCAACGTGGCGCGGGCGCTGAAGGCGCTCGGCGTGCCCGTCGTCGCAACCGGGTTCGTCGGCGGCGCGACCGGCGCCCGCGTCGTCGAGGGGCTGACAGGCGAGGCGATCCTCAACGACTTCGTGCGCATCGAGGGCGAGTCGCGCACATCGACGGCCGTCGTCGACCCGGCGGACGGCACGTACAGCGAGATCAACGAGTGGGGCCCGGCGGTGCGCCCCGAGGAGCTGGCGATGCTGCTCGAGAAGCTGCGGTACCTCACGCAGGGGGCCGAGCTCGTCGTCTTCGCCGGCTCGCTGCCGCGCGATGTCGGCGACGACTTCTACGCGGAGGCGACGCACGAGCTCACGAAGCGCCATGTGCCGTCGGTTGTCGACACCGAGGGTGAGCCGCTGCTCCTCGCGGTGGAGGCCGAGCCGTTCCTCGTCTCGCCCAACCAGGCGGAGGCGGAGGCGCTCGTCGGACAGGAGTTCCACGACGACGAGGACTTCCGGCTCGCGCTCGACCAGATCGCCGAGATGGGCGCCCGCAACGTGCTGATCACGACGGAGACCGGGTGCGTCGCGCTCCTGCGCGACGACCGCGAGCCGCGGCGGTTCCGCGTCCTCGCCCCCCGGGTCGAGCCGATCTCGACCGTCGGCTCGGGTGACGTGCTGCTCGCGGCCTATCTCGCGGCGCGCCACGCCGGCCGCGCGCACGACGAATCGCTGCGCTCCGCGGTCGCCGCCGGTGCGGCGTCCACGCTCGAGATCGGAGCCGGTCGGTTCGACCCCCGGCAGGCCGGGCGGCTTCAGGCCGGGGTCGACGTCTCCGAGCTCGACACCGTCGCGACCGACGCGTGACCGCATCCGGGCGACCCGGTAACATCCCTCAATGGACGTCGAGAATCTCGGGCTCGCCCCGCTGGATACGAGCCTTCCGGCCAAATTCGCCAAGGAAGGGCTGACGTTCGATGACGTCCTGCTCGTGCCGGCCGAGTCGTCGATCCTGCCGAACGCCGTCTCGACGGCAACGCGCCTCAGCCGCACGATCGTGCTCGAGGTCCCGGTCGTCTCGGCGGCGATGGACACCGTCACCGAGGCGCGAATGGCGATCGGCCTCGCCCGCGAGGGCGGCATCGGGATCGTCCATCGCAACCTGCCGATCGAGCTTCAGGTCGGCGAGGTCGACAAGGTGAAGCGGTCGGAGGCCGGGATGATCGTCGAACCGGTGACGCTGCCTCCGGGCGCTCTCGTCTCTGACGCGCTCGAGTTGATGGAGCGCTACCACATCTCCGGCGTTCCGATCACCGACGAGGGCGGCACGCTGCTCGGCATCCTCACGAACCGTGACCTGCGTTTCGAGCAGGACACCTCGCAGCCGGTCTCGGCGTTGATGACCGCGGCAGGGCTTGTGACGGCACCGGTGGGGACGACGCTCGCCGAGGCGGAGCGCCTGCTGCACCGCCATCGCATCGAGAAGCTGCCGATCGTCGACGGCGAGGGCCGCATAGCCGGCCTGATCACCGTCAAGGACATTCAGAAGCGCGTCGAGTTCCCGCAGTCGACCAAGGACACGCACGGGCGGCTCCGCGTCGGCGCCGCAGTCGGCGTCGGGCCCGACGCGCTCGAGCGCGCGCAGGCGCTGATCGCCGCGGGCGCCGACGTGCTCGTCGTCGACACGGCGCACGGCCACTCGCGCAGCGTCGTCGAGATGGTCGCACGCATCGCGGGTCTCTCCGGCGAGTTCGAGGTGATCGCCGGCAACATCGCGACCGGCGAGGCGGCGGAGGCATTGATCGAGGCGGGTGCGGACGCAGTCAAGGTAGGCATCGGCCCGTCCGGGATCTGCACGACCCGGGTCGTGGCCGGCGTCGGTGTCCCGCAGATCACGGCGATCTACGACGTTGCGGAAGTGGCTTCCCGCCACGGCGTTCCCGTCATCGCAGACGGCGGGATCACGTCGTCGGGCGACGTTGCAAAGGCGATCGCCGCGGGAGCCGACACAGTGATGCTCGGAGGGATGCTCGCGGGAACCGACGAAACACCCGGAGACGTCATCCTGGCGCAGGGCGAGCGCTTCAAGGAGTACCGCGGCATGGGCTCGATCGGCGCGATGAAGGCGCGCGGTTTCTCGAAGGACCGCTACTTCCAGGGCGACGTCGAGGACAGCGACAAGCTCATCGCCGAGGGCATCGAGGGGCGTGTCGCCTACAAGGGACCGCTTGCCGGTGTGCTGCAGCAGATCGTCGGCGGCCTGCGCCAGGCGATGGGCTACTGCGGCGCCGAGACGATCGACGCGATGAAGGCTGCCCGCTTCGTGCGCATCACCGGCGCGGGCCTGCGGGAGTCGCACCCGCACGACATCACGATCACGAAGGACGCGCCTAATTACCGTCGCGGCTGACGTTGCAGAGGTCGTGCAACTCCAGCCGGAGTCGGAGCCGGACCCCCGTCCGGTGCTCGTGGTCGACCTGGGTGGGCAGTACTCACAGCTGATCGCGCGCCGCGTGCGCGAGGCGCGCGTCTTCTCCGAGCTCGTCTCGCATCGCGCCACCGTCGAGGAGCTGCGGCGCAAGAATCCGATCGCGCTCATCCTCTCGGGCGGGCCGGCGTCGGTCTACGCCGACGATGCGCCGCGGATCGACCCGGCGATCTTCGAGCTCGGCATCCCGACACTCGGCATCTGCTACGGCGCACAGCTCCTGGCGCTCGAGCTCGGCGGCCGTGTCGACCGCACGAACCACTCGGAGTTCGGCCGCACCGAGCTGAAGGCGTCGGGCGGCCGCCTGTTCGCCGCACTGCCTGACGAGCAGACGGTATGGATGTCGCACCGCGACACCGTCGTCGCGCCACCGACAGGCGCGACCGTCGTCGCCGAGTCCGAGCACACGCCCGTCGCGGCGTTCGAGGACGAGGAGCGTGGGCTCTACGGCGTCCAGTTCCACCCCGAAGTCGTGCACACCCCGCATGGGCAGGAGGTCCTGAAGAACTTCCTGTACGAGGTCGCGGGCGCCACGCCCACCTGGACGCCGGCAGCCGTGATCGAAGAGCAGGTCGAGCGCATCCGCGCAGAGGTGGGCACGGAACGCGTCCTGTGCGCGCTGTCGGGCGGCGTCGACTCTGCCGTCGCCGCGCTGCTCGTGCACAAGGCCGTCGGCGACCAGCTGACGTGCGTGTTCGTCGACCACGGCCTCCTGCGCAAAGGCGAGGCCGAGCAGGTGGTGGAGACGTTCGACGGTGTCTTTCACGTGCCGCTCGTGCATGTTCAGGCGCAGGAGCGGTTCCTCGCGAAGCTCGCCGGCGTCACCGACCCGGAGACCAAGCGCAAGATCATCGGCGAGGAGTTCATCCGCGTCTTCGAGGACGAGGCGCGCTCGATCGGCAACCCGCCCTGGCTCGTCCAGGGGACTCTCTACTCCGACGTGATCGAGTCCGGTGGTACAGACGGCGTCGCCGAGACGATCAAGTCGCATCACAATGTGGGTGGGCTGCCGGATGACATGACGATGAAGCTCGTCGAGCCACTGCGGCTCCTCTTCAAGGACGAGGTGCGCCGGGTCGGCGAGGAGCTCGGCATGCCCGAGAAGATGGTGTGGCGGCAGCCGTTTCCCGGCCCGGGTCTCGCCATCCGCATCATCGGCGACGTCACCGAGGAGCGGCTCGTGACACTCCGCGAGGCCGACTCGATCCTCCAGGAGGAGGTGCGCCGCGCCGGCCTCTACCGCGAGCTGTGGCAGTCGTTCTGTGTGCTGCCCGCGATCCGGTCGGTCGGCGTGCAGGGCGACTCACGCACGTACGGCTACCCGATCGCGATCCGGGCGGTCACGTCCGAGGACGCGATGACCGCCGACTGGGCGCGACTGCCGTACGACCTGATCGACCTCGTCTCGTCACGGATCATCAACGAGATCCCGGCTGTGAACCGCGTGGTGCTCGACGTCACGTCGAAGCCGCCTGCGACGATCGAATGGGAGTAGCGAAGACGCCGCCGTACCGGATCGAGACGGAGCGTCTCGTGATTCGGTGCTACGACCCGCGTGACGCGCCGCTCCTGAAGGCGGCCGTCGACTCGAGCATCGACCATCTGTCGGAGTGGATGCCGTGGGCGCGGCTCGAGCCGCAGACGTTCGAGCAGAAGGTCGAGCTGCTGCGCACGTTCCGCGGTCAGTTCGACCACGACGAGAACTACGTCTACGGGATCTTCTCGCGCGACGAGTCTGAGCTCCTTGGGGGCAGTGGCTTCCACAAGCGCAGTAACGAGGGCTCGCTCGAGATCGGCTACTGGGTCGCGGCCGGCGCGGTCGGGCAAGGAATCGCCACCGAGGTGACGGCCGTGCAGACACGTGCCGGCATCGAGCTCTGCGGGCTCGACCGGATCGACCTCCAGGTCGATCCGCTCAACGAGCGCAGTCTGAAGATCCCGCGGAAGCTCGGGTTCACCGAGGAGGGCATCCTGCGCCGCCGCCTCGACCCCGGCGCCGAGGGCACGCCGCGCCGTGATTCGACCGTCTTCACGATGCTCCACGAAGAGCTCGCCGGCTCACCGTGCCTCCAGTACGACTACGTCGCCCACGACGCGGCCGGCAACCGCCTGAACTGAGCCCGGCGGCCCCGGCCATGACCGCGAAGCTCTCTTGGGCTACGGGCCGCCGCGGATGTAGATGGCCTGCCCGCTGATGTAGCTCGCGTCCTCTGAGCAGAGGTAGACGATCGGGCCTGCCACGTCGTCCGGCTCGCCGACGCGCCGGAGCGGCACCTGCTCGGAGACCGCTTCGCGGAACTTGTCGAACGGCACTCCCATCCGCTCGGCGGTCTGCTCCGTCATCGCCGTAGCGATGAACCCGGGGGCGACGCAGTTGACGTTCACGTTGAAGGGGCCGAGCTCGATCGCGAGTGTCTTCGTCATCCCTTGAAGGCCGGCCTTCGCCGTGGAGTAGTTCGTCTGGCCGCGGTTGCCGAGCGCGGACGTCGACGAGATCAGCACCATCTTCCCGCTCTTCTGCGCGACCATGTGCTTCTGCGCCGCACGGACCGCGTAGAACGATCCCTTGAGGTGCGTGTCGATCACCGCATCCCAGTCGTCGTCGGTCATCTTGAAGAGCAGGTTGTCGCGGATGATCCCCGCGCACGTGACGAGGATGTCGAGGGAGCCGCCCTCCTTGACCGCTGCCGCGACCGCGCCCTCGACGTCCTCACGCTTCGTCACATCGCAGCGCACCGCGTGGCCGCCGATCGCTTTCGCCGTCTCCTGAGCAGTCGCCTCGTCGAAGTCCGCGACGACGACCGTCGCACCCTCCTCCGCCAACCGCTTCGCCGTTGCGGCGCCGATACCCTTGGCGCCGCCGGTCACGAGTGCTGTCTTCCCTTGGAATCTCATGCGGACGACGATACCCGGTTGCCCGCGGTCTCTAGGCGGGAGGCAACGTCACCGGTCCGTACCTCCCTAGCACCGCATCGACGTACGCCGCGAGCCGATCAGCCACTCCCGCGTCTTCGAACTCCAACACGTTCTCTGCGTTCTTTTCCCCGCTTCGCGACAAATTGAACGACCCGACGAACACCGTGTCGTCGCAGACGGTCACCTTGGCGTGCATGTAGTCGTGCACGGTGCCCGCACCGAACGGAGTCGACTCCTTGCCGGTGAACGGCCCTGCCATCACCGCCTGGAGGAGGGGCAGCTTCCAGGAGACGTTCTGGTTCGCGCGCCACTGGTGCACGACCTCGCGGATCTGGGTGGCATCGACGCAGCCTGCGATGTCGACGCTCCCGTCGGCGATCACCTGCGCGAGCGTCCCGAGCACGGGGACGGTGGTGATCACCGGTGAGCAGATACGGACCCGGCGGCGCGCACGGCGGATCAGCTTGGCGATGCGCGCCGAGAGGTCCTCGCCGTGACCGGGCGTGAACCAGGCGCGGATCCCGTCCTCGTCGCGCGGCTCGACAAAGCCGCTCTTCAGCACGTCCTGCGTCGACCAGAGCTGCTCGAAGTCGAGCGTGTATCCCTTTGCGATCGCCGCCGAGTCGACGATCGCGACGACGTTCTCCTGCCGCGACCAGGCGTCGTCGGTCCAGTTCAGCGACCCCGTCCAGACCGTCCGGTCGTCTAGGATCACGTATTTGTGATGCATCAGGTCGGGGATGCCGGCGATCGCCTTCGCCTCGACGGGGAGCGACGCGATCAGCGCCACGTCCGGCTCCGGGGGCGGCGGCACCGGGATCGGGTTCGCGTGGTCGACGTTGTAGGCGAAGCGGATCCGGACGCCGCGCGCGGCCGCTCGGCG
>Ga0105856_1001433_pt1 | contig 10152 bp, 8 predicted proteins | sample OrgsoiDNA_201060_FD_89681 | JGI IMG/M metagenome (GOLD analysis project Ga0105856, IMG submission 89681) | Permafrost soil microbial communities from the Arctic, to analyse light accelerated degradation of dissolved organic matter (DOM) -... | ecosystem: Environmental > Terrestrial > Soil >...
CTGCCGGTAAGAATATAGTCCTGAATGCCCATCGTTTAATTCCCTTTGACGTTAATCCTGATTTACATCGCGATTACTATTACGTGGCGACATCGGCTCGAAACCTGTTGCTTGTATCAGTTGCCCTTCAGGCAGTCACTCAGACGATTATTCAAATAGGTCAGCTACTTTTCAACAGTAATTATGAATGCAATATCCGTAATTAATTGGCGTGATGAATGTTTTAATTGATGAGTTTACTGAACAGCAGTTGCATTCAAAACACACACAGCCTAACCCCGAAGCCTTTTGTCCCAATGCAGCAGAAAGTACCACAAACCCAAGGGGCATTAAAATAGGGTGTGTCACGTAAATATGTAAGCGGATTACTAGTTAGGCCAGGAAAATGTTTTATTAAGATAATTCTTGTGAATGCATTATAAGATATTTCCGTGGGAAAATTCTTAGCAATTAAGTGCGAGGGGCGTTTATATCTCTCATTCTTAACCAACGGCCGATGTTTTAAGTACTCTTTAGTGCTTAATATTTAATTTCCCCTTTGTAGGAATTATCCTTTTATTACACTTCGGAGAGATTTTAGAGCCGTGTTCCCGATTTACTGAGCAAACTTAAGCGATAGGGTTACCGTACTCCTGTTTATCACTTCTGTGCAGTACAAACGATTATCGCAACGGAGGCAGGTTTTCAGCCCGTGGAACTCGAAGTTGCACATTATGCACAGGTTACGTTGTGGCTTTGGGATACCCAGGAGAGCTTGTCTTGCTGTACCCCTGTCTGCAGTGCGAGTTCCAATGGGGGATTTCCAAGGCTCCCACCGTGAGGATGAAATGCAGCATGAGCACCTGTCTAGATTTATATGCTCAACTTGAAATTGGTTTGCTTGATACAACCGTATGACGTCCAACAAAGAAGGTTGAGACCTAACTAATTTTGTTTATTTACAATTGGTTGTAGTTTTTTTATCACATTTATAGCGCCCCTTATACAGATCCTCTCTTCTTTTAATGCTGCGCCGCCATCCTCATTTAAATGATGTAACCTCCCAAAAAATGTATCCAGTGGTTGTATGCTTTTTTCATCACTTTATACTTCCAACTTATTGATTCAAGTAACAGGTGTCGGTAAATGATGGATGAAGAGATGTGCGTCGTTCTTGCAGAGAATGATGTTTCGAAATGGGACGATGAAACCGGAGAGCGATATCATTTTCCAAAGATGTATAGAAAATGGCTAAGCCCCGGGATGCGTTTCGTCTACTATAAAGGGCGGCTCGATCCAAAGAATAAACAATTCTCTCCTCAAAGATTATCTGATTTACCTCATTACTTCGGAATCGGACGTATAGGCGATATCAAGCCTGATGATGCTGGTCATCTTTATGCCACCTTAACTGATTTCCAAAAATTCGATCAGGCTGTCATCGCTAAAAAAGATGACCATTATTATGAGGGAATTCCTGATAGTAAGAAATCGAACTATTGGCGATCGAGTGTTCGTCCTATATCAGTAGAAGTTTTCGCGGATATTGCCGTCGCTGCTGCGCTAATTGATCCACACCATATAATTGGCGATATAAAAACTCCAAACACTCTCACTGAAAATGAAGATGATGAAGAGTCTCTGGTTTCCTATCAGGAGGGCAAAAAGACTTCCAAGTTTGTCACTGTTTACGAACGCAACCTTGTATTAAAAAAGCAGGCGAAAGCATTTCATGGCACCACATGTTTTGCCTGCGGTTTTAACTTTGGGGAATTCTACGGTGAATACGCCAAAGACTTTATCCATATTCACCATGTGGTCCCAGTATCGGAATTTGGTGAATCTAAGACCGTTAATCCTAAGACGGATCTCGTTCCTGTCTGTACAAATTGCCACGGGGTAATTCATCGTAGAAAGGACCGCACGCTCTCGATCGATGAGTTAAAAGTCATGATTGCTGTCAGTAACAAAACGCCCTAAACAGGGCGTTTATTCCCCCTAAAACATCTCCCCCATATTCAACTGCCCCATCAGTAACGCGTTATCACTGTAATCCACTGGGACCGCGACGACGGCCGGGCCTTGTACGTCCATCGCGGCGCGCAGGGTGCTTTCCAGTGTGTCGGAGGAGGTGACGGCGAAACCTTTGGCACCGAAGGATTCTGCGTAGGCTTTGAAGTCTATCGGGCCGAATTTTACGCCGGAGGTGCGCTGGTATTTCTTCTGTTCCTGAATCGCTACCATGTTGTAGCAGTCATCCACCCAGATGATGTGCAACAGGTTGACGCCCAGACGCACCGCGGTTTCCAGCTCCATGCTGGACTGCATAAAGCCGCCGTCGCCGGAGACGGAGACCACTTTGCGGCCGGGTTCGACCAGTGCGGCACCGATCGCCCATGGCAGCGCGACGCCCATGGTCTGCTGACCGTTGGAGATCAGTACCTGCCGCGCACGGAAGCTGTAAAGATAGCGTGCGATCCAGATGTGAAAACTCCCCATGTCCACGCACAGCGTCACGTCACTGTTAACGATGTCCTGCATGGCGCGCACCAGGCGCAGCGGGTGAATCGCAAACTGGCTCAGGCTGCGGCCTTTTTGCGCCAGCAGTTCGCGCTGCTGACGGCGGTCATCGAGGATAGAAAGTGTCGCGGGGCTGAGGTCAAAATGCTGATGCACCTGCTCGGTCAGCAGATCTACGGTATCGGCGATGTCGCCCACCAGTTCCACATCGGGAGTGTAATCGCTGTCGGTCTCGGCCGGCACCACGTCGATGTGCACCAGTTCGGCCTGATCGTTGCTCCACTGCGCCGGTTCGTACTCGACCGGGCTGTAGCCGACCGTGATCACTAAGTCGGCATTGCGCAGCAGGCGGTCACCGGCCTGGTTATTGAACAGGCCGACGCGGCCAGCAAAACGGTGGAAGTGAGCCTGATCGATAACCCCCGCCGCCTGATACGTACTGGTGACCGGCAGATCGCTTTTGTTAAGTAAGCGTCGGATGGCTGCCGCATTGCGGGGCTGGCTGGCCATCAGGCCGAGCAGCAGCACCGGATTTTTGGCTTTTTGCAGGCAAGCAGCGACCTGACGGATAGCATCCTGTGGCGCGCTGCCAAGCGTCGGCGGTTGCGAACTGAGCAAACGGCCATGCGCCGGTTCGTTGATAATGTCCATCGGCAGGCTGATAAACGACGCGCCGGGTCGGCCAAACTCGGCGGCGCGAAAACCGTTTGCCAGCACTTCAGACAGCGCAGACGACGAGGTGACTTCGGCGGCGAACTTGGTCACCGGGCGGAACATCGACACCGTGTCCATGGTCTGATGCACCTGTTTGGCGTGATCGGCGCGTTTTACCGCGCCGCCGATGGCGACCAGCGGGTCACCTTCTGAGGTGGCCGTCGCCACGCCGGTGATCAGGTTAGAACAACCGGGGCCGGAGGTGACCAGCGCCACGCCCGCCTTGCCGGTCAGGCGGCCCACCGCACCGGCCATAAAGGCGGCATTGGCTTCGTGGCGAACAGGAATAGTGATGATGGATGAGTCGACCAGCGAGTCGAATACCCGGTCAATTTTGGCACCGGGAATGCCGAAGACATGTTTTACGCCCTGTTGTTCAAGCTGGGCAACGACCAGATCCGCCCCGCAGTTCCACGTATTTTTGCTGTCTGAATTTTTCATGGTTTACATTCCTTCGTTGGCTGTGTGGCGGTTAACTTTCAACAGAACGGATGGCGTCATCGAGGTTTTCGGGGCTCAGATCGGCCTGCATAAAGTCGCGGTCGGTGGGGAAGTCGATCAGTAATTTATCGACGGTGCCGAAGGTCAGCACGCCGCTCTCCAGCTGGTAGTCCAGCACGTGGCCGCCGCTGCTGCGCTCGCGGTTAATAAAATGCTCGTGGTACCCGGCAACGTTGATGCCCTGCATGTATTCCGGGGTGAGAAAGCCAATCAGCACGCCTTCACTGTGTTCGATATGGAAGGTCGGCTGCGCTTCAATGGCTTCCAGCATCGGTTTGTACGGGCGGTGCTGTTCCGGTACGGTGCGCGTCTCCACGCGGCTGAACACGCCGTCAATACGCAGGGCGCAGAAGGTGTTTTTGCTGGCAACCACGTCGTCGATGATCTTATGGATAGCGTCGCGGCTGTGCGGTTTATCGAGATGATACTCATTAGTCGGGTTAAAGAATGTCATCACCGCGAACGGGGTCTTCTGTTCCGGGCTGGCGCGGCGCGCGGTGCCGTTGCCACGTAGCTGGAAGATGTTGCTATTAAAAGCGATCAGCTCGCCGTCGAGATGGTTAAAAGTGCCGAGACCAAAGTCGCCGTGTTCCAGCAGGTCAGTCATGGTGGTCTCGCCTTCGTACACGCCGCTCAGCAGGGCGCTCATCATCGAAGACTGATATATCACGCGCTCAGGGTGGTTCTTCTGAAACTGCAGGGCACTGCGGGTGATATCTGCCACGCAGTCGCAGTCACTGTGGGCATCGTGGCGGTGAAGGTTGTGGGCTGTCATGTTGTCGCTCCGTAGGAGAATGATTAGCATTGTTAACTAAAGGTTGACTCCATTCCGCCGCGAGTTCCAATATGACGGGGTGTTCACTTTGAGACGTTTTTGATATGGAACTTCGTCATCTGCGTTATTTTGTGGCGGTGGTCGAAGCCGGGAATTTTACCCGCGCCGCCGAACAACTGGGTATCTCTCAGCCGCCGTTAAGCCAGCAAATACAGCGGCTTGAGCATGAAGTCGGCGCGCCGCTGCTGCGGCGTTTAACGCGCAGTATTGAACTGACCGACGCGGGAAAAACGCTGTACGACGACGCGGTGAATATCGTGAAACTGACCGATGCCGCGCTGGAACGTGCACGCAGCGTGGCGCGGGGCGTGAGTGGCACGCTGCGGATTGGTTTTGCCAGTTCGACGGCGTTTAACCCGCAGGTGTTTGCGCTGCTGCACCGTTTTCGGGACAGCTATCCGGCAATGGAGTTATTGCCGCAGGAGAAGGAGATGTCGGCGCTGATGACCGCGCTGGCGGACGGCGCCATTGACGTGGCGTTTATCCGCCTGCCGTGTGAGCGCAGTAAGGATTTTGCCTGCCGGGTGATTGATTTTGAGCAGATGGTGGTGGCGCTGCCATTTGCCCATCCGCTGGCACAGCGGGCGGACATTACGCTCGACGCGCTTAAAGATGAAACGCTGATCACCTTCCCGCGCGAGGTGGCTCCGAGCCTCTATGACTCGGTGATCGCCGCCTGCAACGACGCCGGGTTTACCCCAAAGCTGGGTCAGCAATCGCCGCAGGTGACGTCGGCCATCAGCATGGTGGCGACCGGTTTTGGTTACGCCGTTGTACCCGCTTCACTGGGGAAAATCGATGACGAGAACGTCACCTGCCTGCCGCTCGCCGGTCCGCCGCTCACCACACAGGTTGCGCTGGCGTGGCGGCGTAATGACAACGGTAAAGCGGCGATGCATCTGCTGAAGCTGTTGTAAAAGCGTCAGGGCAGATTTACACCACGATAATCACAGATACGCGGCGGTTCTCGGCGCGGCCAGCCTGAGTTTTATTGCTGGCGACCGGGTTGAGTTTACCCATGCCGCGGGTATGAATATTGGCGCGCGGCATCCCGGCATTGGCAAACGCAGTGGCGACAGTATTGGCGCGGCGCAGGGACAAATCTTCGTTGTATTTGTCGTCGCCGTAATCATCGGTATAGCCGTCGAGATTCACCTTCACCAGCCCGACCCGCACCAGTTCGCGGGAGAGGGTTTCCACCGTTTTCTGGCTCTGTGGCGACAGGGTGTACTGATTATTACCGAACAGCACTTTGGCATTCAGCCCCAACTCCCAGCCTTCGCTGGTCAGGCTAAATCCCTGCTCTTTAAGTACCGCGATCTGTTCCGGCGTTAATCCCTGCGGTTTTGCCTGACAGCCTGCCAGCGCAATCAGGCAAAAAAGCATAATAAAGGGGGCGAGTAAGGTTTTTGCGCAATCATTTATTCTCAAGGGAATCAGCCTCTTTACAGGGTATTTAGCGGGGATCCGCCATAGCGGTTAACGGCGTGTGCTCTGCCAGATGCCAGCAGCTGCCGGTGAATTTTTTGGAACGGTACATCGCTTCATCGGCGCGTTCGAGCAATTCTTTAGGATTGGCCGCCTGCTCGGGGGTCAGCGCAATACCAATACTCACCGATACGCTCAGCGTGCTGCCATCGGGAAGGATGAGCGGTTCCTGCATTGCCTTCACCATGCCCTGCGCTACGCTGATCGCCATCTCTTCAACGCTGGTCGCCGGTAACGCCGCGTTCTGCATTTGCAGTAATACCGCAAACTCATCACCTCCAAGCCGTGCCAGCAGGTCATGCTCCTGAAGATGGACTCCCAAACGTTCGCCGATATCTATCAGCACTTTATCGCCCGCTGCGTGGCCGAAGCTGTCGTTGATCTCCTTGAAGTTATCGACGTCGATAAACAGCAGTGCCAGCGAAGTCTGCGGACGCAGCGGGTTGTAACACTGATTCAGCGTATCGATGAAAAACGCCCGGTTGTGCAGTCCGGTCAGGCTGTCGTGTCGCGCCTTGTGGGCCAGCGAGTCGTTCTCGTTTTTCAGGTGATGCTGCCAGGCTTCCAGCTCCGTCAGCAGACTGTTGAAGTCACAGCTCAGGGTATGCAGCTCGGCAATCGGTGCCGAAGGAACGCGCAGATTAAAAGTACGGTTGGCGCTGACGGCGTGCGTCACATCGGTGATGTTTTGCAGGGAGCCGATAATTCGTTTGACCATACGCTGCGAAAGCGTAAACGCCAGAACCGCCGTTACCAGAAGGCTGGCCAGCAGCCCGATGATCACTTTGAGCAGGAAACCGATCAGGCTGGCGCCGTCACCGGCCAGCCACACCGTGCCGATCTGCTGGTTGGCGTGCAGGATGGGCAGGGTGATCGGTTTTGGGAAAGCCAGATGGCCGACCATCTGCCCGAGTTTATCCCAGGTGCCGCTTTGCGGGCGTTGCCAGTCGGCCAAGACTTCGCCGTTAGCGGTCAGGATTTTTGCCTGATAGAAATCTTCGTTGGTGGCAATTAGCTCAAGGGCGTCACGTGCCGCCGGTTTATCATTGAACACCACGGCTGCTTCGGTGGTGTAACCGATGGCGCGCGCCGTGAGGTGCAAATTGTAGTCTGCGTGTGAGCGCAGGGCGATCAGGGCCAGTACGGTCAGCAGAAATCCTGCCAGACCCATTCCCATCAAAATCACCACCACATGAATACGGTTCAGTTCCCGGCTTAATGACGGGCGCGCGGCGGGATTATCGTCGGCTGAAACAGACGGATGTTGTTCCATGGTTTACTCCTTTTCCCTGGCGAGCTGCAAAACATTGGGATGCACCCTGACGCCGCTGCGGGCCAGAGTGTCCAGATTCAGTTTGAAGCCAACATGCGCGGGACCGACGACCAGACAAAACGCATTGAGCAGTGCGCAATCGTCATCTTTTTCGCTGATGGTTAATACCGGATGTCCCACAAGCCGGTTACGCAGGGAATGTTGTTGATCTGCTGAAGTATTACCGGAATAGAGTGCGTCGCAGTCAGTAATTAAGGCCGGGCTGTCAGAAGTGAGATAACGCACCGTCAGCATTTTACCGGTCAGATTGTTATTTCCCGCCACCAGATCGGCGGCAAATTTCACGGGAGCAATAACGCATAATCGGATGGCATCAGGCTGGGAGTTGGAGTTTGCGGGCCAGCGCGAGTAACTGAGTATTCCCATGACGGTATTTGCCACTTCCTGCTGCTGGGCGGGTGACGCGTTATTATCGTTAACGTCAGGATTTTTCGCCCACAAAACCACAGGAAATATAAGGCTAATAAAGCTCAGGGTCAGCAACGCCCGTGAAGCCAACATAAAGCAGCTATAAAGAAGGGGGCCTGTGTGATGGAAACCGCGTCGGTTTTTTCCCATATGCTGGCTCGCGCTTTGGTAAACAATAAAGTGTACGTTTCAAAAAATGCTGAAAGCGCCGGGAACAAAAATAAGATTTTTCTTACTAAAATAATTTTAACAACATTTGGCGTTGTCCGGTTAATAAAAATTGAGACACATGTCTCTTCTGCTGCATAAACGAACAGGGCACTGTCCGCAAGGGCGGGGGAGCGACGTGGTGCATGGCGCTCTGTTTGGAGAGGGTTGTGCGAATTTTCGCCATCCGCTGAATATACCTCCGGCTATTATCCGGACTCGGATAAATAGTAACTCAGAGGGATTATCTGGAATCGAACAAATAACAGGCGCAATGGATTTGTGTGAATTATATACGCTTCGGTCATTTCGCAAACAATTGGTATAAATAACCCTCGCAAATATGTTGAAGGCTACAAATATAAATTGTTACTGAATGATCATTAATGGGTACTCCCTATGCGCGATTATGTTAATAAATCGCCATTCTTAAGCGGAATTATCGAGCGATGATTATTAATCGTGACTTTGATCTCAATCCCACGCGAAATGACAGCTTTTTATGCTGCTGATAGGTATCATCCCGGCATTAATGGTATGTTTTATTCGTTTGAACGGTTTTTTAAGAGCACGTTGGTGGCATATACCGCGCCAAAAACGGGGCCATAAAAACTGATTTAAAATAGCAGTTTATTTTTCTATACCGAGGGATTATGGACAACACACATATTGATACGCAGGTTCGGGGCTCGGCAACGAGTTGGCGTAAAACAGACACCATGTGGATGCTGGGTCTGTATGGTACCGCAATTGGTGCAGGCGTACTTTTCCTGCCTATTAATGCCGGTATCGGCGGTTTGATTCCACTGATTATTATGGCCATTCTGGCCTTCCCGATGACATTCTTCGCGCACCGTGGTCTGACGCGTTTTGTATTATCAGGGAAAAATGCCGGTGAAGATATTACCGAAGTGGTAGAAGAGCACTTTGGTATTTCCGCCGGTAAGCTGATCACTCTGCTTTATTTCTTTGCTATCTATCCTATCCTGCTGGTTTATAGCGTGGCTATTACCAATACGGTTGAAAGCTTTATTACTCACCAGATGCACTGGACTGCGCCACCGCGTGCTTTACTCTCACTGGTGCTGATTCTGGGTCTGATGGGTATCGTGCATTTCGGTCAGGACCTGATCGTCAAAGCCATGAGCATTCTGGTGTTCCCGTTTGTTGCGGTTCTGATGGCGCTGGCCTTATACCTCATCCCGAACTGGAATATGTCAGTGTTCCAGAACGTTTCTCTTTCCGGTAACGGCGTGGGCAGCGGCCTGCTGATGACCCTGTGGCTGGTGATCCCGGTGATGGTGTTCTCCTTTAACCACTCGCCAATCATCTCCTCCTTCGCGGTTGCCAAGCGTAAAGAGTACGGCGAAGATGCCGAGAAAAAATGTTCACGCATTCTGGCTTACAGCCACATCATGATGGTATTAACCGTAATGTTCTTCGTATTCAGCTGCGTGCTCAGCCTGTCTCCGGAAAACCTGATGGAAGCGAAAACCCAGAACATCTCTATTCTCTCTTATCTGGCGAACCACTTCTCTAACCCGATGATTGCGTATGTCGCGCCGTTTATTGCCTTTATTGCCATTACCAAATCTTTCCTCGGTCATTATCTGGGTGCCCGAGAAGGCTTTAACGGTATGGTTATTAAGTCACTGCGCAGCAAAGGAAAAAATATTTCCCTGCCCACGCTGAATCGCTACACTGCTATTTTCATGTTGCTCACTACCTGGCTGGTGGCGACATTAAACCCAAGCATTCTGGGTATGATTGAAAATATCGGTGGGCCGATTATTGCGATGCTGTTGTTCCTGATGCCAATGTATGCCATCCGTAAAGTACCGGCCATGAGAAAATACAGCGGTCACATTAGTAACGTATTCGTGGTTATTATGGGTCTGATTGCGATGTCAGCGATTGTTTATACGCTGATGGGCTAAGCCTGAATTAAATAAATCATAATGAGCAGGGTAATGCCTGCTCATGTTTTCTCCTGTTTTAAGCATCCATTCCTATTCTTTTCTTTATTATTTTTCTCCGGCGGTTTTTCGCCCGGCCCTTTATTGACACTTATTAGTCATGGAGTCAGACGTGATCAGCATCTTCGATATTTTCAAAATTGGTATTGGCCCTTCCAGTTCTCATACTGTCGGCCCAATGAAAGCCGGGA
>Ga0105856_1001434_pt1 | contig 10146 bp, 9 predicted proteins | sample OrgsoiDNA_201060_FD_89681 | JGI IMG/M metagenome (GOLD analysis project Ga0105856, IMG submission 89681) | Permafrost soil microbial communities from the Arctic, to analyse light accelerated degradation of dissolved organic matter (DOM) -... | ecosystem: Environmental > Terrestrial > Soil >...
ACCGACGTGGTCCCTTCCTGACGGTCATGCATGGGCCAAAATTAACCGCATCTGGGCCATGGGCGGCATTCGCGAGGTGATTCAAGCGAGCGGCATCCCGGTTCGTTGAACGGCCGCAACTTTGCGCTCAACTTTGTGCTCAACTTTGTGCTCAACTTTGCGCTCAACTTTGTGCTCACTCGCGCTGCCTCGACAATGACTTTGCAATGCTCTTGGCGAACTCGTCGCCCAGGTCCTCCCTGACCAAGGCCAAGGCCACCCGGATACCGTCACTTACACCGCGCGACGAGTACAGGTTGCCATCCTTCAGGCAGCTTTGACCGCTCATCACGTGTACCGAGGGATACTCGTCGGAGAGACGTTGCGCGTCGCGCCAATGCGTGGTCAACGAGCGATGATTGGCAAGGCCAGCGCGCGCGATTAAAAAAGCGCCGTTGGATACCGACGCGAGCCGTCGCACCGTGCGTCCGGCGTCACTAAGCCAGTCCACCAGTTCTCGATGCTCACGCCCCGAACCGATGACCGGAGAACCCGGTACTACGACGATGTCGAACAGAGTATGCAAATCCAACAGGCACTCCGTCGTGCCCACCGATACACCATTCGAGCACAGGACGGACCCCGGCGACGGCCCCACGAGATGCTGCTCGTACAACGTTGCGCCGCACAGACGGTTCGCTTCGTGGAAAACATCCATCGGGCCCGTCACTTCAAGCAGCCGAAATCCTGCGTATAGCATCATCGCAACATGCATGCGCCATTACTCCTCGAATTCACTGCATACGAACGCCGCACATCTCGCCGCGTCAGGTCTCGCGAGGCGGTGCGAAGGGCGGCGTTCTTTCAACATGATGACTGTCCCTGGGTTACCGTCGCGCATCAACGTAAGCGCGACGTTTGAAGAAGCGGCTATAGCGGTATCCATGAGACCCAAGTCTAATCAGCCGGCATGGGAGAGGAAACACGTGGATGTGACCATGCCAGGCCAATTAACGTGAGAATTGGGCCAATGGCGCCGTTGCGGTAACGTCGTACGTTTTGTTGCGTTGCGTCGGGAAAGTTAGTCCCCAATGCGCACCGCCCTAGTGCAATCTTGCGTTTAGTCTTGTTACGCGGACGCAAAAGACTCTTACCGGCTAGACCATCCCCGTTTTCGGGCTATTGCAGTAATCTTCCTTTATCGCTCGTCAATACAGGTTGGCAGGTTTAGTCCGGTAGTTGGGGCGAAGCCAATCGAAAGGCCGGTATCGGAACGGGCTTACCGACGGGCTTACTAACTCCACGAAGGGTCACGGCATGAAAGTCGCCATTGTTATGTTCGATGGTGTTCAGGCGCTCGATGTTGCGGGCCCCCTCGACGTGTTCGCGGAAGCAAACACCATCCTTTCCGAAGATCAGAAATATAAAGTTTCCCTTCTGGGACTTCGGGCAGGCACCGTGACCTGCTCGAACGGGATGGATCTTTCCGTGCCGTTTGCCTATGCGGATCTCGACACGCAATGGGACCTGATACTTGTCGCAGGAGGGCCGCAATTGCCCGACGCTCAACTATCAAGTGACTTCCTGACGTGGCTCCAAAATCAGGCTAAAGGCGCGACACGGTTCGGCTCGGTTTGCAATGGGGCATTCGTGCTTGCCCATGCGGGACTGCTTGACGGCAAGGAAGTGACGACTCACTGGGCGAACGCGGACCGCCTCGCCCGAGAATTTCCGCAGGCGCATGTGCAACCCGACAAGATCTTCGTACGTGACGGACGCCTCTTTACCTCGGCGGGCGTGACGGCTGGCATCGACTTGTGTCTTTCGCTTGTCGCCGAGGACTGGGGACACGAACTGGCGGTGCATGTTGCTAAACGTCTTGTTGTCTATATCCAGCGGGAAGGTGGCCAGTCCCAGTACAGCCCGTATGTCGGATCAGGGAAGGAAGACGATCCGATCATCCGCAAAGTGCACCGCTATGTGACCGAGCATATAACCGATGTGCTATCGATCGAACAGCTCGCGGGCGCAGTTGCAGTGAGCCGACGAACCTTCTCGAGATTATTTGCGAAGTATGCAAAGGTGACGCCGTCGGTGTTTGTTGAGCAGGTTCGCGTCGACAGCGCGAGGAAGTTGCTCGAAGACACGGATGCACCGCTGAAGACCGTAGCATTTAAATGCGGCTTTCGCAGTGCCACGCATATGCGCACGACTTTCTCCCGACGGCTGGAGGTAACACCAAAACAATATCGGCAACGGTTCCGCGGCGAGGCGGGCAAGCAGCCATGGGCTGGTAACGGCGCCGGCAAGCAAGTCTCCTTTCAAGGACTGTCTGCACTGTGAGCTACGTTGATTCCCAGCAATCCCTTCCTGATCTCCTTGAGCCGGGCTTGTCGCTAATATTCTGCGGAATTAATCCGGGCATGCGTGCGGCGTCGTCAGGTCATCACTTCGACGGCAGAGGCAACCGGTTCTGGCGGGTCATGCATCTTGCTGGCTTTACTCCCGAACAGATTCGTCCAGAAGACGACCGCTCCGTTCTTCGATACGGCTGCGGCCTCACAACGGTGGTCCCGCGGCCAACAGCGCAGGCCGCCGAGCTGTCGCGATCGGAGATTGAATTGGCCGGGGATGATTTTCGGCGGAAGATCGAGCAGTACGCACCGCGGAACATTGTTTTCCTTGGAAAGATGGCGCTCTCGGCGATCTCCGGCACGCGCAATATCGAATGGGGGCTGCAAACCAAGCCATTCGGCGACGCACGCGCGTGGGTCTTGCCCAATCCGAGCGGATTGAACCGGGCGTTCGACCTTGATGCGCTGGTGGCCGCTTACCGGGAAGTTCGCATTGCTGTAGCGTCCGCGCCCTGAAGGTGCGCGTTTTTGCGTAGTGTCTCGGTAACGAATTCGACGAAAGCGCGAATCTTGCCGCTGGTGCTTCGCCGCTCTACATGCAGCAGGCTTACCGGGACCGATTCGGGCTCGAATGAGTTCAGGATAGCCTGGAGCCTGCCATCGTCTACCTCAGGAGCCGCCTGGTACGACAGAAACTGGGTTATCCCCACACCGTCGACGGCGGCCAGAACGGCAGCGGGACCCAGGTCGACAATCATCCGCGGCCGAAGCCTGACAGGCAACCTCGAACCGTTCTCGTTGAACACCCACTCGAGCGGCAGCGAAACGCCCGTGAAGGACACACAGTGGTGATTGGTCAAGTCCCTGGGGTGAAGGGGTTCCCCGTGCTCGGCGAGATAAGACGGCGCCGCGTAGGTCCGACGCCGCACAAAACCCAATGGAATGGCAAAGGTCGAAGAGTCGCCAAGATGGCCGACACGGATAGCAATATCCACCCCTTCCTCTAGAAGCCGCGTGGTTCGATCGGCATACGCCGCGTTGATGCTGACGTCCGGATAACGCAGCGCAAACGCATTGATCAGGGGAGCCACGTATCGCTGGCCAAACAGGACCGGTGCGGAAATGGTCAATGTACCGACGGGATTGAGTTGATCAGCCGCAATGTTTGCTTCCGCATCCGTGATGGCGTCCAACACCGTCCTGCAGGCTTCGAGATAGGTAACACCTGCATCGGTTGGACGAACCGATCGAGTCGTCCGGGCGAGCAGAGGTGTGCCGAGCCGCGATTCAAGCGAACTGACCGCCCGAGAAACCGCGGCGGACGACATTCCGACTTTGTCGGCCGCGCCAGTAAAACTGCCTCGGTCGACGATGGCGACGAAAATCTCCATCTCACGCAATTTGTCCATTTCGCTTCCCCCGGGTTCCCGCGTTCATATCTCGTGATTTTATGCGTTGTGATCCGCATGGTGACGATTCGCGCCATTGGATCGCTCAAAGAAGACATTGGATGTCCAGGGCTGATCGCTTTCGACATGGCGAGAAGCGGTTATGCATGTTTTTTCCACGTTAGGGGAGTTTGCCTTATCGGCTGTAAAAAGACTCTTTCAGACCGTGATGGTTATCAGGCGATCGGTGAGCCAGTTGGCATGATTCACCCACTCTTTGGCCCAATACCTGACTAGCTTGGACCCCTGTGAGCGGACCTATCTCTGACAATTACTCCACGTTGTAAAGCCCAACCAACCGAGAGAGGTGCCCATGTTTACCGCAATGCTTGAAGTTCACCCGATAGCCGAACAGTTCGATGCCTATCTCGGCATGGCCAAGATGCTGCGTCCTGAACTCGAGAAGATCGACGGGTTTATCGACAATAACCGCTATGCAAGTCTGACACGCGACGGATGGCTTCTTTCGCTGTCGAGCTGGCGCGACGAGAAAGCACTCGTGCGCTGGCGCAGCCAGGAGACGCACCACAAGATCATGCAAGCTGCGCGTGACCGGGTGTTTTCCGACTATCGCTTGCGCATTGGCCAGACCGTCAGCGATACACACGTGCCCGCGGGACACGTCTTGCTTGAGCAGCGCCTGGACGTCACCGCGACGGGCCAAGGCACGGCGGTGACGCTACATGATGGAAAATTTTCGCCGGACTGGGTCAAGCAGAGTGACGCAGAAGGGGTAGCGAAATCACTGGGAGTGGATACAAGCGCGCCTGGGCTCGTGTCCTGGGACGTATTCGACCACCTGATGACACCGGGGGACGTGATCGCGGTCGTGACGTGGCGCGACCATGCGGCAGTTGAAGCGTTTGAACGCGATTCGGCAACGGCGGATGTTTTACGCTTGCGCAATATCCGCATTGTCCGCGAGTACGGAATGTTCGATCGCCGGGAAGCACCGCAATACTTTAAAGAGGTACAACCAAAGGCGTAGACCGGTCGCATTCTGTTAATGGTGTTGGAGGACATCTTTTTTTCACGGGATTTCCAACTAACTCTATTTAGAATTCCTATCTAATACAAATAGCAACGGGAGTCCTATGACTACAGGCAACCCTCTAGCATCTGAAACGGAAACGCCGACCGTCGAACAGTCGCCCGCACCCGCTCCAGTCCCGGTGACAAAGGCTCCCGCGCAGCCGACGTCCACACAATCGGTGCTTTCGCTTCGTCTTGCAGTCGGCCTCGTCGGGATGTTGCTTGCATCTCTATTGGCCATCCTCAACGAGCAGGTCACTGCAGTGTCGATGGCGGACATTCAGGGCGCGTTCTCGATTGGTCATGACGATGGAACCTGGCTGACCGCTCTGTTCGAGGCAGCTAATGTCGCTACGATGGTGTTTGCTCCGTGGTTTGGGATCACGTTCACGCTCAAGCGATTCACGATCGGCGCCGTGATCGCGACGATGCTCTTCGGCTTCTTTTGCCCCTTCGCTCCGAACCTGCTTACGCTGTATGTGTTGCGTGTCCTTCAGGGGATTGCCGGCGGATGCCTTCCCCCAATGCTGATCATCGTGGCGCTGCGCTATCTTCCGCCCAAAGTGAAGCTATACGGGCTCGCCGGCTACGCGCTCACAGCAACCTTTGGGCCGTCGCTCGGCACACCCCTCGCCGCTTTGTGGACCGAGTATGTCGGTTGGCAAATGGCCTTCTGGCAAATCGTGCCGCTTGGTATCGCATGCTGCGTGGCGATCCAGCAGGGGCTTCCGCCCGATCCGCTGAAACTCGAACGACTCAAAGCATTCAACTGGATTGGGTTCCTGACAGGATTTCCGGCCGTCGCCATGCTCGTGATCGGCCTTCTGCAAGGGGACCGTCTTGACTGGCTCAATTCCGATTTCATTCGCGTGATGTTTATTGGAGGGACGCTGCTGCTTGCGACATTCCTCCTCAACGAGTGGTTTCACCCGCTGCCTTTTTTCAAGCTGCAGTTGCTTTCGCGCAGAAACTTTACGCACGGACTGATGACACTCGTGGGCGCGGTAATACTGCTGGTTGGCGTGGCTGCAATCCCCGGCCAATATCTCGCCAAGGTTCACGCCTACCGGCCACTGCAGACTGCGCCCTTGTCATTGCTCGTGGCAATCCCGCTATTGATCGCGCTTCCTCTGACGGCTGCCGTCCTGAACCTGCGGCGGGTCGACCACCGGTGGGTCATGGCGATTGGATTGTGCCTCATGACCAGTACGTGCGTGATGGGAAGCTTCATTACGTCCGAGTGGATCCGCAACAATTTCTACTGGCTTCAATCCATACAAATCGTCGCGCAACCGATGGTGATCCTGGGAATCCTGATGGGCGTGACGACGGGCCTGGCCCCGACCGACGGTCCATTTGCTTCAGCGATGTTCAACTCGCTTAAAACGTTTTCCGCGGCCGTGGCGACGGGTCTCATCGAAGGGTTGGGCACAGATCGCGAGCATCTTCATTCGAACATGCTCGTGGACCAGCTGGGCAATCACACGCTTGTGACGAGCCAAAGCATCGACGCGGCTCATGGCCTCGGTGAACTCGCACACCGGATCCACGAGCAAGCAGTGGTGCTGACCTCGGCGGATCTGTACCTCGTCATGGCGGGTGTTGCCATCGCCGTTCTTTTGCTGGTGCCAGTGCTACCCGTGCGTATTTATCCGCCGTGGTGCGCCACGCCCCCCTCTTCGCGTTAAGGGACGAAAATTATGTCATCCGTTACTCGGTCTCCGCTCAAGATTATTCGTGTTGCCGCTCTGGTTGTCGCCGTCGGCGTTGGCGCATTGGCTTGCTCAAGCCTGTTAGGCCGCTCGAATATCGAATCCACAAACGACGCTTATGTAGAGGCCGATTTCACGCTCGTGGCGCCACGTATCGCCGGCCAGATATCCGACGTATTCGTCGACGACAACCAGTCAGTCAAAGCCGGGCAATTGCTGGTACGTATTGATGACCGTGACTTCAAGGCCGCGTTGATGAGTGCGGAAGCAGACGTGGCTGCGGCAAAGGCCTCGGTTGCGAACTATGACGCCGAGATCGCGCGGCAGCCGTCGCTCGTCGAGCAAGCGCGTGCGACGCTAAAGTCCGACGACGCGTCGATCGCGTTTGCGCGAGCCAACGCCTCGCGGTACCAGAACCTCTCGGAAGCCGGCGCAGGAACGACCCAGGAGCAACAGCACGCCTCCAGCACGCTCGCCGAACAGCTCGCACAGCAGGCCCACGACCAGGCCGCACTGGCGTCGACTGAGCAGAACCTGGGCGTATTGGATACCCAGCGCGATAAGGCAGCCGGCGCACTGGCACGCACTGAGGCGGCGCTCGAGCAGGCAAAGCTCAATCTGTCCTACACGGAGATTCACGCGCCGGTCGACGGCAAGGTTGGGCGGCGTTCGGCGCGCGTCGGCGCATTCGTGACGCCCGGTGCGCCGGTTCTCGCGATCGTGCCGCTTTCCGAAGCCTATGTCGTCGCCAACTTCCAGGAAAACCAGATCACCAACATGCGGCCTGGCGAAAGCGTGCGGATCAAGGTCGACAGCTTTCCTGGCGTTGTGATTCACGGCCGTGTCGATAGCCTCGCTCCTGCAACCGGCGTGAGCTTTGCGCCTATCGCACCCGACAACGCGACGGGCAACTTCACGAAGGTCGTCCAACGCGTACCGGTCAAGATCACCATTGACCGAGGTCAGGAGGCGGCGTCTGCGTTGAGCGTGGGGCTTTCTGTGGAAACGGAAGTCGCCGTCGGTCAGCACGCCGACACGCTGGCCGAAAGGGGAGATGGAAAATGAACGCGAAAGACTTTTCCTTCAGCGCCCTAGTGTTGGAGATATTGGCGTGCCTTGTGATAGCGGGCTGCACCGTGGGGCCGAATTTCGAATCTCCAACGACGTCCACGCCGCCGCAAGTCTTTGATCGTACCCAAGCCGCGCAAGCATCGAGCAAGGCGGTGGAATCCGGCTTTAATTCAGATTGGTGGAAACTGTTTAACGACCCAACGTTGAACGCGCTCGAACAGCAGCTGGCCGATGCAAACCTCGATGTAGCCGCGGCATCGGCGCGCCTACGGCAAAGCCGGGCCGAACAACGCGTGGCGGGCGCGGCAGAATATCCCACGGTGGACGGTGCTGTGTCGTACGACCGCGAGCGCGGAAGTCCGAACGGCATCCTGTCGCTGCTCGGGGTCACCCCGACCGGAACGCAGTCGCAATCCGCTTCGGGTAGTACGCCGCTTGGCGTGGCGCCGTTGCCGGGTTCCAAGGGTTCACCGGCTTACAACCTCTATCAAGCAGGCTTCGATGCATCCTGGGAGCTCGATATCTGGGGCCGGAATCGACGCGGTGTCGAAGCCGCGTCCGCCTTGGCGGATGCTTCTTACGAAGATCGAAGCGCGATATTGTTGTCTGCCCGCGCCGAACTCGCGCGAGACTATATCGCGTTGCGCGACACACAGTCATTGCTGAGGATCGCGAAACAAAACCTTGAAATTGCGCACAACACCACGAAGCTCACTCAGGTACGGGTGCATGAAGGCGTAACGACGGATCTGGACGTGGCCAACGCTTCCGCGCAGGCGGAGTCAATCGAAAGCCTGATTCCGACGCTCGAAGCCCGATGCGAGACCACGATCAACGCGATTGGCGTATTGCTCGCCGAGGAGCCGGGTACGCTTGCGCAAGCGCTCGGCGAGCCGCATGACGTGCCGGAGCTACCTGCACAGGTGCCCATCGGCTTTCCGTCGGAGCTGGTGCAACGCCGACCCGATATAAGGCAAGCGGAAGCGCAGCTGCATGCGGCCACGGCGTCGATCGGCATGGCAAAAGCCGATTTTTATCCGCGCATATCGCTGAACGGCAGCGCAGGTTTCCAGACTCTTCAGCTCTCGAGCCTCGCCAATTGGGCGTCGGGACAGTTTGTTGTCGGACCATCCATCACAATGCCGATTTTCGAGGGCGGCCGCCTCAAGGGGACACTGCAACTACGCGAGGCGCAACAACGGGAGGCCGCGATCGTCTACAAACACACGGTACTTGAGGCTTGGCGCGAGGTGGACGATGCACTGGTCGTCTACGATGCCGAGCAGCGGCGCCGTGATCGGCTGACAGAAGTGGTTACGCTGAACCAGCGCGCGCTCTCGATAGCGCAGCAGCGCTACAAGGCTGGGGCAGTTGATTATCTCGATGTGCTCAACGTGCAGAAGCAACTGCTGGACGGCCAGAGCAACCTGGAACAAAGCAAGGCAACCGCTGCCGCTAATCTCATCACGCTCTGCAAGGCGCTCGGCGGTGGCTGGGAATCGACTTACGCCGATCGCTCCGTCTCGCGTTGACGCGGGCTTGAGGCGGGCTTGAGGCGGGCAAATCACCCCGTGTTCATCCGCTCCCGTTCAAAGCCGCCGTCACGGGCGGCTTTTTTCTGCATCGCTTACCCGTTGTTTGATCGCCCGGACGCGCACGATGGCTCGTCGCATTCAGGGAGTAATAGAACAGTGCTTATCGAAAGATAAATTCGCGCCCTCATCCCCGCTCCTTTCAATTGAAGTTTCCGACTCGCCAGCTCGCACGATCACGTCCTGAAAAATTTCGATTTATCTATCTTGCATAAACAGGTAGCGTGTTATATGTTTAACCTATTCACCGAGTTCGACCATGACCGAATCGATCCAGGTTCAACTGAAAAAAGGGGCACTCGATCTGTGTGTGCTCGCCCTGTTGTCACGGGGCGAGAGCTATGGGTACGAGATCGCCAGCACGCTCGCCAGTGCCGTCGGCATGGGCGAAGGCACGATCTATCCGCTAATGCGCCGCATGCAGAACGATGGGCTGGTCGCAACCCGCCTGGTCGAATCGACCAGCGGGCCCTCGCGTAAATATTATCGGCTCACGCCGATGGGCCACGGTGCTCTTGAGGCGCATCGGCGTGACTGGCGTGCCTTCGTGGCCGCAGTCGATCAACTTCTCGGAGACCAGACGTGAACAGTGAAGCATTCTTGCGCACTCTGCGAGCGGGGCTCGCCGGTCTGTCAAAGCAGGAGATCGAGGAGATCATCGCCGACTACGAAGCGCATTTTGCCGAGGCGCGCGCGTCGGGTCGCAGCGAGGCGGAGGTCGTCGATGCCCTCGGCGATCCGGCTCGACTCGCCCGGGAGCTACGCGCCGAAACCGGCCTGCGGCGATTCGAGGCTCATCGCAGCTTTGGCAACCTCATCACCGCCATGCTTGCGCTGGCAGGCCTCGCAGCGGTCGACATCTTATTCCTGATGCCGCTGCTGCTCGTTGTGGCAGCCGTTGCCCTCGGCATTGGCATCGGCCTCGTAGCCCTCGGTGCTGTCGGCGCGCACATGATCT
>Ga0105856_1001436_pt1 | contig 10145 bp, 5 predicted proteins | sample OrgsoiDNA_201060_FD_89681 | JGI IMG/M metagenome (GOLD analysis project Ga0105856, IMG submission 89681) | Permafrost soil microbial communities from the Arctic, to analyse light accelerated degradation of dissolved organic matter (DOM) -... | ecosystem: Environmental > Terrestrial > Soil >...
ACTGCATCGGGTGGTCAGTTTCATTGAGCGGACAAGCTCCTCGACTGTCACGATTGCATGGCGCGATCCGACGAGCTGTTCCTACGGCGCCCAGATATGGATGGGCGCAAACGCAAAGGTTGCCGGTGTCTGCGCGCTGAGCGGCGCGCAGATAAAACGGGGCGATCGAATTTTTCATCCGCGCCACTCGACGCCTGCACCGGTGAACGCCGGGGCCATGATTCTTGCGTCAGCGATCGAGGCGGAGAAACCGGTCTGAATGCATCGGTGACCGCTCGATTCATCGGAAGAAACGGCGTCTTGGTTTTATCGCCGGTTCAAACTACCAGGTAAAGGTGTACCTAAAGAGGCGTACCTAAAGGCGAAATGCCAATACGAAAGACCATGCGCAATAGGTAGCGGTAAGCGCGAGCATTGCCTACCATACGAAAAGCTCGGCCGGCTAACCGCAACGAACTTTTCGAAGATGGAGCGATGAAACACGACAACGATGGGACGGGAAGTGAATCATTGCCAGAGTCGCTCGTTTATGTGGTCGACGACGATGAGTCTATTCGAGGCGCCCTAACCTCTCTGCTCAAGTCAGTCGGAATTCACGTGCGGGCGTTCGAATCGGCGGACGATTTCCTGGCCGCGGAGATGCCGGACGTGCCGAGTTGTCTCATTCTTGACATTCGGCTGCGAGGCACGAGCGGCCTGACCCTGCAGCAGGACCCGTTTAAAGAAAGTGTCCGATTTCCGGTCATATTCCTGACCGGGCACGGTGACATTGAGATGTCCGTCAAGGCAATGAAGGCGGGCGCTTTCGATTTCATGACAAAGCCGTTCAGGGATCAGGATCTGATCGATACGATCACCGCAGCCCTGAAAAGGGATGGCGAATTGAAGCGCCAGGAAAAGATCATTGCGGGCATCCGTCAAACATACGATTTGCTGACAACGCGCGAGCGCGAAGTCATCAGGCTGGTCGCCGATGGGTTGTTGAACAAGCAGATCGCCGACCTCCTATGTCTTAGCGAGGTGACGGTCAAGATCCATCGGGCGCAAGCCATGCACAAGCTCAATGCGCGCTCCGTGCCCGATGTCGTCAGGAAGTTGCAGCAGGTGCTGCCAGTCCAACAAAGCACCCGGTAGAAGTTTCTGCGTTCGCCACGCTGTGGCCCCCTCTTCAGCACCGGGATCGATCCTGGCTAATCCTCCTAATACGAACTGTCACTAAAATCATTCGAAGGTCTTATTGTCGCCTCGTCCGTAGGCCTTTAATTTGCTTGGAGGATTCGATCTCTCTGAATCCTTTAGCCGGCCTGCGGACTCGAGATGAGATCAAAGCGCTCTTCTGCAGTTATTGGGGTGGTGGACGACGACGAATCCGTCCGGATGGCGGCGTCCAGTTTGCTCCGCTCGGCGAACTGGAAGGTCATGGCCTATGCGTCCGCCAACCAGATTCTAGGGGACCCACACCGCTCGAAACTGAAGCTCGTTGTCGCGGATATCCACATGCCGGGCATGGACGGTTTTGCGCTGCTTGAGTCGATCAAGCTATGGAAGCGCCCCGTTCCTGTCATTTTCGTGACCGCCTACGCGACGCAGGAGCTGATCGAGCGAGCCACCGCTGGCGGAGCCGCCGGTTTCTTCTCAAAGCCCGTGGACGACGCGCGGCTGCTCGCGCTGATTGGCGAAATACTGCGCGAGTAAGCTGACCGAAACCGCTGCCTGGCTTAAAGCATCCAAACGTATTAGACCAACATGCGACTGCACAACGCATCACATCACATCGGACGATGGAACCGCGCGCCGTTCGCGCTTACGCTTCAATCGTCGGCCAAAGGTTAAAGCGACTCTTGGCTGATTCCGGCACCGCCTCAGCCCGCATGCCAGCCAAGAGCGAACATTCAACCTTGGCTACACGCGCAGACGGGCCCTCGAGATTTCGTCATCTTTGACAGTCCTAAGCGGCTGGATTCTCTCTTCATGAATTTGCCTGTGAGGTGCGAGATGGATCAGCTTTACATGTTGCGTGCATTCGTTGCGGCCGCGCGGTATCAAAGTTTCAGCAAGGCCGCCGAATCCTTGAATGTGACCACTGGATCAATATCGAAAGCGATCGCCAAGCTCGAGGGATGCATCCAGACCAGGGTCTTGCTCAGGACAACAAGGTCCGTCTCGTTGACGGAGTCGGCACAACCGTACTATCTGATTTGCTGCCGTTTGCTTGAAGAGCTCGATGAAGCAAACCGTCGCATTTCACAAGAGCATGAAGTCAACGGCGGAAGGTTGCGGCTTGTCGTGCACCCCATGCTGGTGAGCGAAACGTTCTCCCGATTGGTGCGGGGCTATCACGCCATTGCGCCCAATGTGAGTCTCGTTGTGTCGGTTCAGGATAGCGCCGCGAATCTGTACGACGGCCGGTTCGACATAGCGATTCTTCCGCCGCATCTTGTGGAGCAATCCGCCGTGATTCGCCGGACGCTGTCCAGGTCGCCACGTATTCTCGTGGCTTCACCCGCTTATCTGAAGCAATACGGAACGCCAGACACCGCTTCGCAGCTCGCCAACCACTTTCTGCTGCTCGACCCCGAGTCGAGAAAGAAGAACGCGGATTTCATCGATCTGTGTGAGGGTGGCCGAAGAGTGAGCGTGTCTCCCATGTCGTCGATGGACGGTAACGAAGTGCTGCTGCGCGCGGCCGCGCTAACCGGGACCGGCATTGCCACGTTGCCTGAAACCATGGTTCGCGAAGACATCGACATGGGACACCTCGTGCACGTGCTGCCGGAATGCATGGCATCGGATAGCAACGTTGAAATATGTCTCTTCTATTCGCACCGCGAAATGCTTCCGGCAAGGCTCAGGATGTTCATCGATTTCTGCGCCGAGTTTTTTAGAGCACCGGCCCGACCTGCTGCCCATGATGCGATCAGGGTCTCGCAACTGAAGAACCGTAACGAAGACCTCGCAATGATGTCATGACGGTTTGCGAGTGAGTCAGCGCAGATCATGTTTCGTCTAATCGTTCCCCGGATGCGGCACCTGCGATGCGTTAGCTTGCGCGGGCAACGTGAACTGAAAAGTGGCGCCCAGGGGCGAGTTCGACGTTACCCATAACCGTCCTCTGTGACTTTCCACGATCGAGCGGCAGATCGGCAGGCCCATTCCCAGGCCGTTGGGTTTGGTCGTAAAAAATGCCTCAAAGACGCCTTCCAGATGTTCGGCGTCAAGGCCTGGTCCAGAATCCTGCACGGTAATGCAGAGTTCGTTGGCGTCGGTCTTGCTGGTTCGGATCAAAAGTGTTCGCTTGGCCGAGTTCGTTGCGCTCATCGCTTCAAGAGCGTTGATCATCAGATTGAGCATCACCTGCTGCAGTTGTACCCGATCGCCCTGGACCTGCGGCAATCCATCAACCAGCTCGACGGTGAGTTCGACACCCTGCTTGGTGGCTTCACTTCGCATGAACGCAATCAACTCGAGAATCGCTTCGTTGATATCGAGGCCGTCTTTTCGCTGCGGTTCCTTTTTAAAGAAGGCGCGGGTTCGGTCGACGATGCTATTGGCGCGGCCGCTATCCGCGACAATCCGATTGAGCGCCTGACGCACTTCGTCGAGATTGGGCGGGCGGGCCGCCAGCCAGCGCAGGGCCGCACTGGCGTAGGCAACCGTTGCGGCGATCGGTTGCTTCACTTCGTGGGCAATCGATGCAGATAGCTGGCCCATCGTCGCCACGCGGTTTGAATGCGCCAGCTCTATCTGGAGTTCGAGATATCGTCGTTCGCTGTCGCGCACTTCCTGTTGCGCCCGCTTCTGGTCGGTCAGGTCGAGTATAAAAGCGACGCCCTGTCCCTCGCGGTCGCCGAACGCCGCCGGCCCGATCAGCACCGGCACCCGGCGGCCATCCTTGCGCAAGTATTCTTTCTCGAAGGGTTTGGCGCTTCCGGTGGCCTTCAATTCGGCCTTCGCCAGTTCGTCCTGGTCACGCCACTCAGGCGGAGTCAGATCGGGCCACTGGATACGTCCTGAGAGGAGGTCTTCCCGGCTGTACCCCACAATGCGCAAAAAAGCATCGTTAGCTTCGACGACGTGGCCCTTAAAGTCCCAAATGTGGATCCCGATGATGTTGGAGTCCACCAGGCGCCGCACCTTTGCTTCGCGCTCCTGAAGATCGGCATAAAGACGGGTGTTCTCGAGCGAAATGGCCGCCTGTGACGCCAGCAAGTCGAGCAGCGCGGAGCGGCGCGCCGTAAAAACATGCGAAGTAGCCGTGTTCTCAAGACACAGCAGGCCGCCGAGTTTGCCCTGTCTGACGAGAGGCAGGCAGAACAGGGACCGGGTCGCGCCGCTTGCCACGTAACTGTCCTGGGAGAACATATTGGGTATCCGGGCATCGTCGATGATCACACTCTTTTGCGTGTGGATCACGTAACGCAGAAGTGCGGCAGGGACGGCTGAATTGGCAAGCGGTTCCCGGTTCAACTCGATCCCGTTTCCATTGATACGCGCCTCAGCCTCGATCCGGTAGCCTTCGGGCTGCTGCAGCATGATTAACAGGCCCCGATCGGCGCCTGCGGTCTGCAGCGCTATCGTCATCAGGCGCTCGATCAGGCCGGTCAGTTCGATCTCGCTAGAAAGGGCTTGAGACGCCTTGAGCAGCGTCGCGGCGTCGAACTGCCGCCAATCGAAGCTGAGTGTCGACATAGCCTGGCTCTCGACCTGATCGGCGAGGCGGGGGAACTGCCCGTCGAGTTGCGCGACTTTGCCGTCCGCGCCCCAAAACGCGAAGCAACGACGCGCGTTGCGCAAATACGCATCGGCGCTCGTCCTGAGGCCGCTGCTCAAATAGAAGCGACCGGCAAGTTCGTTGGCGATGCCTGCATGGTGTAAAAAGCCATTTTCATGAGCGGAGTGAACAGCCTCTTCGTAGAGGCGCATGGCGTCGAGATCGCGGCCCTCCAGACGCGCGAGCTCCGCGCAAACAAGCGCATATCGGTTCTGATAGTTCTCCGGGCAGTGCTTGGCCCACATTTCGAACTTCTTGAGTTTCGCCGCAAGAATGCGCCCGTAGGCTTGCTGCTGCTCTTCGGATGCCTCCGGATAGAGGGCAGTCAAGGTGAGCACATGAAAGAAGTGATAGGTCGCCTCAATTGACAGTGCCATGACGGAACTGAGGACTGCCTCCGCCCGGTCCGCAGCCTCCAGCGCATCGGCATACCGGCCATCAAGGAAGGCAAGCATGACCTTGATGATGCGATAGACACCGATAGCGCAGCCGAAATTTGATTTGATGATTGCGTCGAAGCAGGCTGCTTCGTCGAACGTATCGTCGTTCAGCTGCAACGTTTCGGTCGTCTTGCCCCGGAGACTGACGACGAATTGCCGCTCGACCCGGATCAACTCATAAACCGCGTCGTTGTGGCTCTCCCGTGCGAGCGCAGCGTACTTTTCCGCTAGCGTCTGCACGTCCTCTAGGACCGCACCCTTCTCGATCGTCTGCCAAACCGCGTTGAATGCGATGTTGCCTGCAAAAACGAGGTCGCCCACTTCCAGGCACGCAGTGGTCGCCCGTTCGAGCACCGGCAGATTAGTCGCAATGTGGCAGCGCCAGAAATTGACATGGGCGCCGTACAGATGAAGCAGTTTTCCAACCAGGCGCCGATTGCCGAACTTTTCGTTCAGCTTTATCGACATCTCTGAGAATTGCACAGCGGTAGGGATATCGCCGATAAGGGAGACCAGCATTAACGCGTAATTGCCGTAAGCAAAACTGGAGTTGTCGGTATTGCCGTGCTGCAAGGAGAGGTTGACCGCCCTCAGGGTGATGAGCGGGTAAAACGCGGGGCGCGCGGCAAAGGCGCAGTTCATCGCCTGAAGGAGAAGGTTGACGATCGCACGGATCGCAGGATCCGTCGCTACCGGCGCCTCGACCAGTTCGCCGATGGGGCGCCCGGCCTGATTGGCATGAGCCTCCCGCAATGCGACGTCGACGGCCGCGTGGACGTCCTGATCGGTCTCAGGAAAGATAATGCCGAAATCGCGAAGCGCAGTGAGCGCGACGGCGAAGCTCTCGTCATATCTTCCGGCGAGCTGATACAACTCTATGCGCAGGCTGAAGACCTTCGCACGATCCAGATTGGAGCACGCTCGGGCGAGCATCATGTCGGCCAGCGCGTCGGCTTTCGCAAAATCGCCGGCCAGATATTCGCATTCCGAGAACGCAAGATAGAGGTCGAACGTGCTGTCGTAGCGCTGCGTCCAGGCGTCGGGCGACAGCAGCGCTACGCCCAGCTCCAGATAGCTGCGAGCGGCCGCGTAGGCCGTCGAATTCATCGCGCGCTTACCCGCGATGAGATTCAACGCAACGACCTGCTCGCGCTCCGTTGCAGTCACAATCAGCGCCGCGCCGCGATTGAGATGGTTGACGATGTCGAAGATGGCATCTTCAAGCGCTTCTGGCGCGGTCCGCGACACCAGCGCCCGGCCAATCCGCAGATGAGCGACGGCGCGCTCGTCGGCGGGGATCAGCGCATAAGCGGCCTCCTGCACGCGATCATGTGCGAATTCATAGGCGTTGGCATCGCGAAAAACGAGGCCCGTCCGCACGGCTTCCCACAGGTTCGCGTGCATCGTTTCCTCAGATCCGCCCTGAACCCAAGTAAGAGCGGTGACTTCGGCGACGTTGCCCAGGCACGCCAACTGCCCCAATGCGTCTTGCGTCAAAGGAGGCAACCGGCTCAGCTTCGCCGCCATCAGATCCGCGACATTCTCGGTAAAACCCTTCGCACGAATGCGCGGCAGATACCAGCACCACATCGCGGCGCGTTGGTCGAATGTGAGCAGGTCTTCATCGGTGAGCGTCGTCAGGAACTGGATCGTGAAGAATGGATTGCCACCTGTCTTCTCGTGCACCAGTTGCGCGAGCGGCCCGGCCGTCGCGCTGTCGCAATGAAGCGAATCAGCCACGAGTTGCGTGACGCTATCCGGTGTGAGCGGCGCGAGCTCGATCTGCCGCAGCCGCCCTTCAGCGTGGTTGATCGACTCGAGCGTGCGCGCAAACGGGTGCGACGCATCCACCTCGTTGTCCCGGTAGGCACCGACGAGCAGGACGTGCTTCACGTCAGGATGCGTGACGAGATGTGCGAGCAGGTCGAGCGTCGCGGTATCGACCCATTGCAGATCGTCGATAAACAGCGCGAGCGGATGCTCAGGTTGCGCAAACACGCCGAGAAAACGCCGAAATACAATCTGGAAGCGGTTTTGCGCATCCTGGGGCGGGAGAACGGCCGCACTCGGCTGCTCGCCGATGATGAGCGCAAGCTCGGGGATCAGATTCACAATCAGCTGACCATTGGGCCCGAGCGCCTCCATCAGCGCGTGCCGCCACGGCTCGACCTCTGCGTCGCTCTTGCTCAGCAGGTTGCGTACGAGCGTCTGGAAGGCTTGTGCAAAGGGTACATAAGGAATGTCGCGCTTGTACTGGTCGAACTTGCCGGACGCGAACAGGCCGCGTGGCGGCACCAGCACGCGGTGCAACTCGTTGACGACCGACGACTTTCCAATCCCCGGATAGCCCGAGATCAGCACCAGTTCGACCACCCCGCTGCTCACGACACGATCGAACGCTGTAACAAGCGCTTCGATCTGTGCCTCGCGTCCGTACAGTTTCTCGGGGATCAGGAGCCGATCGGACGCGTCCTGCGCACCCAGCGGAAAGGGGTCGATGCGGTGGTGCACCTCCCATGCAATGAGGCACGACCGAAGGTCAGCCTCAACACCCGCTGCAGTCTGGTAACGGTCCTCAGCGGCCTTTGCGAGGAGCTTCAGAACGATGCCCTCGACCGCCTTCGGAATACCGTCGACGCGCTCGCCTGGCGGTGTCGGCCTGCGAGCGATGTGGCAATGAATCCATTCCATCGCGTCCGATGCAGTGAACGGCAGCGACCCGGTGAGCATCTCGTACAGTGTGACGCCAAGCGAGTAGAGATCGCTGCGCGTGTCGATCGAGCGGTTCATGCGACCCGTCTGCTCGGGCGCCATATACGCGAAGGTTCCGGCAACGATCTCCGGTGGCGCGGGCGGCTGATGTTCGTGCGGCAGTTGCGAGGCGATGCCGAAACCGGTGAGCCGCACGTTGCCTTTCCCGTCGATGAGCACATTCGCCGGCTTGATGTCTTTGTGCACGAGACCGCATCGATGAACGTGGCCGACCACTCTCGCCAGACTGACGGCGATGCGCAAAAAACGCGTGAGTTCCAGCGGACGGCCGAGTGAGCGATGCAGGGGCTCGCCACCGTCGTCGTCGAGAACGAGCATGGGCGGCTCTCTGCGACGGTAGAGCGCGAGGGGCTGAGCCGCCCAGCTGGAATCGAGCAACGGGGCCAAGCCGTATTCGTGCTCGAGGCGTGTATTACACGGCGAGGCCGTGCGCGTGGCGATCAGCGCGAGCACCGAGGCCCGACGGCTGGGGTGGTTGGGACTGCGAGCGCGATATAGTGAGAAGTCGCCGTCGTCGTACAGCGGCTCCAACTCATATCCCGTGAAATCCACAATGGACTCCCCTGTCGACCAGAGTTGGCGCTTCAGCGCTTACTCTGGTCCCATGCAGTTGCGGTCGACCAGAGTTGGCGCTTCAGCGCTTACTCTGGTCCCATGCAATAGCGGTCGATCACCGCTGGCGATTCCCACTGAGCGACAATACATGGCCTTGCTGAGTGAGTACAAGGCGTGTTTCGATTTTTCTCATTGGCAGGAGAACCGCCATGGCTGCAACCGCGCCGGCCGATGCTTCATACGAAGACTGAAACGCCGTGCTGTTGTCTGCATGCACTGAATTGGCGCAAGGCCACAATCAAGTGCGTGATACGTAGGCAGTGCTCGGATATTGGCGGCGAAAAGCATGCCCGGAGACGTCGAATTCTAGCGGGAACAGATATTTCGCTCCGTCAAAGCGGGACCGAAGGCCGGCATCTTCTCGGCCGGCTGGGGCCTCGCCCTGGAAAGCCTCACTGAGTGCGAAACAAAGACGGCTGGATGAGGAAATCGTCGCGGTTCTTGTCTGCGATCCACTGCGGCGCCCGTCCCCGCCCGCTCCACGTCGCCCCGGTGGCCGGGTCGCGGTACTTTGCGTTCGGGACCGGCGGGACCAAACGAGCATGAGCCCGGGTACCTATCAACTCCTGCAGGGAGATTTTATATTCCCTCATTTTCGCAACGATCTCGCGTAGCGCGCGATCTGCTTCCTGCTGACGTGCTTGCTCCAATTCCTGCTGAAGCGCTTCGCGCTGCGCCAGTAGTTCCTTCAAACCAGGCATTACCGTTTCCATAATTGTCGAAATAAATTGGCGGAGTTTGACACAGCCAAGTGCCCCCTGACCGCGGAATATTAACCGCAAATGCAGGGACTTGATAACGGCGATCAAGGACACGAGGCGCACGACCGTATCGCGCGGCCGGGTCCCGAGTTACGCCTCAGCGAACATCATGTCGTCCGACACGTGTTTCCTCAGTGAAGCTTGAGCCGCGGCTCGGTCCGTTGATCGATACCAACCCTTAATATCACAAGACCGCATTGCAAGCTCGGTCGTCACCCGACCAACTCATGATCAGTCCGCGCTAAACCACATTCTTTTCAACGATCGGGCGGCCCTCTAGTACCCGCTCCCAGCTCAGCGACGACAGATCGAGTGAAGTGTACTTCCCGGAGAGAATCAACTCGCTCACGCCGCGCCCGGTGGCCGGCCCTTGCTGGAGTCCATGACCGCTAAAGCCATTGGCGAACACAGCATTCTCGACGTCGGGGTGATACCCGATAATTGCGTTCTGGTCGAGCACGTTGTACTCGTAGTAGCCGGACCAGCAGTTTTCAACGCGCAGCGCTTCGAATTCCGGAACACGGTGTGCAAGCGTCGGCCAGATGACTTCGTCGAAGATAGCGTGGTCGACTTCGTCGAGCGGCAGGTCATCCGGGTCATTGTCTGCGCTCGGCGACGTACCGCAAATATACGTCCTCCCCTCCGGGCGAAAATAGACCCCGGCCGGGTCGATCAACAAGGGGCAGTGTTGCAGCCGCGCAGGAGACGACACATTGAAGATGCTCCGGCGCCGCGCGAAAACAGGGATGTCGATACCCATCATTTCCGATATCTTGCGCGCCCACG
>Ga0105856_1001439_pt1 | contig 10118 bp, 11 predicted proteins | sample OrgsoiDNA_201060_FD_89681 | JGI IMG/M metagenome (GOLD analysis project Ga0105856, IMG submission 89681) | Permafrost soil microbial communities from the Arctic, to analyse light accelerated degradation of dissolved organic matter (DOM) -... | ecosystem: Environmental > Terrestrial > Soil >...
GCAGTAGATACGCGTCGTGCGCACGGCGATGAAGAACCTGCCCGCAAAGCGAGCATCGCGTTCCTTCACTGCCTTGTAGAGAGCCTCGGAATCCACGCCGCATCGATAACACGCGGGTCTGACACAGGTCGGCCATCGGCGGACCTCGAAGTGGGAACCCGGAGAGCTGCCGAGCGGCGCGTCAGGAAAAAGATCGCCCGATCGGACCCGTCCTGCCTCGAGAGGGAAAAGATCTGCTCGAAGTGAGGGGTTTCGCCGCCCGCCGGCTGGCACGTTCTCTGCTCCTAGGCCACGCAGGGGAGGACTGTCATGCGCACGAAGTTCGGGGTCGTGGCGGCCGGGTTGATGTCGGCCCTGGTTTGGGGATGTGGCGGAGGCAACGACGTTCAGGGCACCGTGGGAACCACGGACTCTGGACCGGTCGCCGACGCCGGCGGCAACCACGACGCTGGCGGCGTCAAGCCGGACGCTGGCACCGATGCCGGGACAGACGCGGGCACCAAGCCAGACGCTGGAACCGACGCTGGGACGGATGCAGGCACCGACGGAGGTGTCGCCATCATTCCCAATTCCGCGGGCTAGACGTTCCTGCAAGCCTCGGACGGCCTCGCTTCCGATGAGGTGATGGGCGCCTCGGTCGACGAGGGCGGCAACCTCTGGGTCGCGGGTGGTACCAACGGCCTCTTCCTGATGCGCAAGGGAGCAACCGCGTTCGAGCAGTTCGGCCTCACCGATGGCCTTCACCCTTATGGCTATATGCCGGACGGCAGCCCGGCCGACCTCAATCCGTACCTGGAGGTTCTCTCTGTCGCTGGTGGCAAGCCCGGCACCGTCTTCGCCGGCTACAACGGCAAGGCACCGGCCGCTGGTGACAAGGACTGCGAGAGCAACTGGGACAACGGCTCCAAGGACCCTGCGATCTACAAATCAGGCGACGCCGATAGGGTGACGCTGAACGGAACGGGCATCTCGGTCGTCCACTACGACATCTTCTCTGGTCCAGGTGTGGTCAGCCACGAAGAGGCTGGGCGCGAGAAACTCTGCAAGATCTACCGGATCCTCTACGAGCACGGCACCAATAACCTCTGGTTTGGCGCGAACCACGGATTTGCCTGGGGCAACGCGGAGTTTGACGGCGATCCGAAGTGCGACGGCGAGCTCAACTGCACCGGCACCTTCGAGCATGCCCATCCGGCCATCAATGACAACGCCGGCAACTTCCTCACCGACCTCTACTACGGAATCGCGCTCGACCTTACGGTTCCGCACGACGTTTGGTTTGGCGGCCTGATCCGCAGCACGCGCTTCAAGTACGGAACCGACAACGAACAGTTCTTCGACGCCGAGCTCGGCAGTGAGAACGACATGTCGAACATGTGGGACGTCTGGCCGGACGCGGTCGCCAATTTCCCGGCGCCGAATCAGCGCACGGACGATCACGTCTCGGGTATCGTCTCACTGAGCGATGGCTCGGTCTTGATCAGCTCCTTCGACTTCGGCGTGCGGCACCTTTCGCGCGACGGGGCTTTCTTGAACGACATCACCGGCGGCTTCGACAAGCACATCAATGCGATGGCGCGCGATCCGGAAGACGGGAGCATCTGGTTGGGCCACACCGGCTTTGGCCTGGGTGTCACGCAGATCCTGGCGGACGGCTCAATCCGGAACTACGGCGTGGAAGCTCTCGGCGATGTGTCGAAAATGACGGTCAAGGACATCCAGATCGACACCTTCACCAAGACGATCGATCGTTCCGTCCCGCATAATCGCGTGGTCATCTCGTTCCAGTGCGAAGAGGACTCTTCCTGCGCCTTCAACTCCGGCGTGGTTGCCATTCACACGAACTGATCCAACGCGATTCCAGGTTTCAATGCAGCGGCAGATGGAGCGAGAGCTCCGCTGCCGCTGCTCCATTTTTGGCCGGCTCGGCGTGCAGCGTGAGCGGCCCCAGGTGGCGCAGGAGCGCGCCGTACAAGAGGTGGACTCCGTAAGCGCCTGCGGCGGCCTCGCCGTTCAGCGCATCGAGGGCGGTCAGCCGCGAGAGGGCCTGATCGATCTGGGCCAGATCGATCGAGGCATCGGCCGAGGCATCGCCGGCAGGCTCGAGGGGAACGGGCGGCGCGCAAGGCGGATTCGACAATGCGAAGACGCCGTCCGGAGTCGTCTTGCACTGGCCGTTCGAGGCGGCGCCGGGAGACTCCAAGGCAAAGGCATAATGCAGCGCGCGCGGCACGGAGCGCTCGCTGGTCAGCGCGAACGGGTCGATGCCGTCGAGCCTCGCGGCCACCCGCGCGGTCTCGGAAGCTCCGCGCGGCGTGGGCTGGCCGGCTTTCACCAGCGTGCGCATCAGCAATTCAATTCCGGCGGGTCCCAGGCTCGCGCTCAAGCAGCCCATCTGCGCGGGGTCGCAGCGAGCCGGCGCGGGTCCTTGCAGGATTGGCTTCGCTGCGGTCACCAGGCCCGAAATCGTCAGTCCCCGTGCCGAAGCGTCGAGGGAAAAGCCGGCAAACTGCAATGGCGGCGCGAGCGCGAACCAGAGCGAAACCGGCCCCTTCGTCTGCAAGCGCTTCTCGAGAGCTCTTGGCCGCTGCAGCGCCTTGAGCAGCGCTTGCGCGTCGCGGCCGCTCGCGGTGTAGAGCTTGCCCTTGGTGACGAGGCCAATCCGGGTCGGCCGCTTCCAGGTCGCGAGCGCTGCCCTCGCCCTTGCCGCGTCGAGCGTCGCGATCATCCCGACCGCATGCTGCGCGAACACCAGCGTGCGCGGGCTCTTCAAAGTCAGCGGATCGAGGCCGACCTGCTCGCGCAGTTGCCTTCCGATTTCGTCGGCCGAGACAGACCGGGCGTGGACCCCCGCTGCGTTGAGAAAGGCGCTCAAGCCCGCGGCGTCGTCGATGCCGATCGCGGCCTGGACAGGCGCGGGGTACGCCGCCACCGCCGCCGAGAAGAGCAGCGCGATCAAGCGTTGGGGAGCTGCGTTCCGATGCGCGCCGCGGCGAGCGCGAGCGTCTCGGCCTTCTCCCGCGCCCTGCGGGCCATCGCGCGGCGCGCGTAGCCATAGCCGAGCATCAGCGCGGCAAAGAGCGGCGAGAGCGCGGCGCCGACCGTCCAGCCGGAGTTCCTGGCGAGGAAGCCCCAGACAGCCGTTGCGGTGACGGTGAAGAAGTCGCCGTACCAGAAGAGCGCCCAGATGCAGCCGGAGAGCGCGAAGGCGAAGACGTTGGCGATAAGGAAATAGATCACGCCGCGCTTTTGCGGCATCGGCAGAACGTATTGTCTCTCTTCAGCCATCGGGCGCGCAACCTAGAAGCAAAAGGCGTCGTCAGTCAATCGTGACGATGCAGCCGCAGAGCTTGTCGTGCAGGGTCTGGCCGCGGGAGTCGAAGAGCGCGAACGAGAACCCGAACAGGGCCGGCGCGGCAGAGAGCAGCGACAAGAGTGCGCGTTGCAACGCCTCGCCCGGAGTCGGCAGGCCGCCATCGAGCGTATGCAGTCGTTGGCGCAGCACCAACATGCCCGGCGTGCGGCCAGCCGCCGCGAAGAGCCACGAGCAGGCAATGGCATCGCAGGCGAGCAACACCATCCAGAAGGGGAAGAGCGGGCGGCTCAAGGCCAGGTCGAGCCAGTCGTGGTTGGTCAGGCGGGCCGCGAGGAGGATCTGCGTGCAGGCGAGCAGGAAGAGCAGGCCGAAATCGATGGACCACGCCGCGAGCCGCGAACCCCCGCTGGCACGCACCGCAGCGGTCCGGAGCCGCGCCTTTGCGGCCGCCGCGGCAGGAGCGGATGCGGGGAGCGCGGGCGGCGGCGCGCTCGCAACTGGCGCGGAGTCGAACGGCAGCGAGAGATTCGCCGGCTTGCGCGGCCTGGCGAACGGAGTCGTGGGCGGCGCAACCGGCGGCGGCGGCGCAACCCGGACCGTGTTCGGCAAAGTGAGCTCTATCGGGTCCGGGTCGGTGTCCGGAATGGCCCGCGCCAGGAACGGCGCCGAAACCTCGCGCGAGATGCGGAAGCTCCCCGACTGCGGCGGCTCCGAGTCGAAGCCGAAGTCCATCGGCTCCGGCTCCGGCTGCTGCAGGGCTGCGCCCAACGTCACCGGCTCGGAGGGTGGGTTGAGCGCGAAGCAGCGAACGCACCGGTCGGCGCGAAGCGAAAGCGGGTGTGAACAACGCACGCACAGCATCCTGCGCAAACTACGGCTCTTCAGGTCTCAGTCAAGGAAACGAACGCGATGCTTGTCGGGTCGCCGCATCGGCGCTATGCAGCGCTCGAAACTGAACGGAGGCAGCAATGGCCGTACGCATCGAGAAGGACACTTTCGGAGACATCGACGTTCCCGCGGACGCTCTCTGGGGCGCGCAGACGCAGCGCTCGCTGCAGAACTTCAAGATCGGCACCGAGAAGATGCCGCCGCCGCTGGTGAAGGCGCTCGCCGAGGTCAAGCGGTCCGCCGCGCAAGTGAATCTGGATTTGAAGGTCCTCGACGGCAAGAAGGGCGCCGCCATCATCGCCGCCGCCGAGGAGGTCATCCACGGCAAGCACGACGGCGAGTTTCCCCTGGCCGTCTGGCAGACCGGCTCGGGCACGCAGACCAACATGAACATGAACGAGGTGCTGGCCAACCGCGCCAGCGAGATCATGGGCGGCCAGCGCGGCGAGTCGCGCCTCGTTCACCCCAACGACGACGTCAATAAAGGCCAATCGTCCAACGACGTCTTTCCCACCGCCATGCACGTCGCCGCCGTCCCGGCCGTCGTCGATGGTTTGATTCCGGCGATCCGTGCGTTGCGCGATACGCTGGCCCACAAAAGTGAGCAATTCAAAGGCATCGTCAAGATTGGCCGCACGCACTTGCAAGACGCGACGCCATTGACCCTGGGCCAGGAAATGAGCGGGTGGGTGGCGCAGCTCGATCACGGCATTCGCCATATCGAGAGCTCGTTGCACCATCTGCGTGAGCTGGCTTTGGGCGGCACCGCGGTTGGAACCGGATTGAATGCGCACCCGGAATTCGCCGACCGCGTCGCCGCTGAGCTCAGCCGTCTGACCGGGCATCCGTTTACTTCCGCGCCCAACAAGTTCGAGGCTCTCGCTTCTCACGATGCCTTGGTCTTCGGCCACGGAGCGTTGAAGACCCTGGCCGCGTCCTTGATGAAGATCGCCAACGACGTGCGCTGGCTCGCCTCCGGCCCGCGCTGCGGCATCGGCGAGCTGCGCATTCCCGAGAACGAGCCCGGCAGCTCGATCATGCCGGGCAAGGTCAATCCAACCCAGAGCGAGGCCCTGACCATGCTCTGCGCCCAGGTCTTCGGCAACGACGTCGCGGTCAACTTCGGCGGCGCCTCCGGCAACTTCGAATTGAACGTCTTCAAGCCTTTGATCATCCATAACTTCCTGCAATCGGCGCGCTTGCTCGCCGACGGCTGCCACAGCTTCAACGACAACTGCGCAGTCGGAATCGAGCCCGACCGCGCGCGCATCGACAAGCTCCTGCGTGAGTCGCTCATGCTGGTCACCGCCTTGAATCCCCATATCGGCTACGACAAGGCCGCCAAGATCGCCAAGACCGCGCACAAGGAAGGCACCACCTTGAAAGAGTCCGCCTTGAAGCTCGGCTACCTCACCAGCGAACAATTCGACCAATGGGTCAAACCCGAAGACATGGTCGGCCCCAAAGGGAAGTAGTCAGACTTCTTTGTTGGGGCGCTCCGGCCTTCGGCCTCCGCTTGTGCGAGGGTTCTACCCTCGCAACGCACCCGGACACTCTTCACGGGAGCGTGCTAATGGCTTCTTGCAACGTCTGCAGCGCACTAAAGATGGTTGTAACGAATGAAAATCTTAGGGTATTGGCTAGAGTTCCTGCTTGCCGCGCTGCTCATTTATCTGGAGAGTTGGGCGCTCTTGGCGTTGGCGGTTTACATCTTTCTCGCAAACCTTCAAAGGCATCGGGAGCTTGATCATTTCCGCGCGGCCGCGCGGTGGTGGCAAACGATCAATGAGGTAAAGCTTGGCGATACTTTCCAAGTTGGGCATCGTGGAGTCCGAACTTTTAGATGCTGAAATGACTGTGCGCACGAAAGTTGGAGCTGAAATATGGGCCTCGATCGAGGCAGACCGCAAGACGGCTCATAGAGTCTGAGTGCAGGAAGCCCCTTTGAGTCTGACGAAGCTCGGGCTGACCTCAAAGTAGTGCTAAGCGGTCGATAATGTTGATTGCGTTTTGAAAAACGCTCTCGGCAGCTTTGAATGAGCCGTCGAAAGCCAGCTGAAGAAACCAAGCGAACAGGTTCCCAGCGTCTGGTGCTGCATCAACGGCGAAGGGCTCAGCGGTCTCCACCAACCTGGGAATTACGTCGGCAGTCAACTTATCTGGAAGCTTGATGACTTGAATCTTCGCCTGCTGTTTCGGGTAGCCAAGTGTTTCCAGTTTCGTTCGTGCAGTCGTGAATTCGCCGTGAAGCAGCTTGTTACGAAGTACGCGGACCGTCGCCAACAGAGTTTTCTCACGCTCGCTGAGCGCATTTGCAAAGTGTTCGACAAGCGGCTTCTCGATGTTACCTAAGTTAAGAGCCAGCGCGTACTCTTGAAGCTTCGGAGTCTTGTCCGCCAAGAGGCGAACGTGAAGTTCGTATTCGGCTCCGCGTCCAGCCGCCCCCGAAAAGGCGGCATAGACAGGGCCCTGGAATGGATTGTCCATATCCGGTCCTAACTCGTTCGATTGTAGGCTGCCCGCATTTTTGGGACCGGTTGCCGATTGCTACGGGTTCAGGATCGTGAGAGACCAGGGCGAGTCTGCGCTGGTGCGGGTGTAGACGTCGCGTTCGTGGAGGCGGCCGGGCTTTGAGTGCCAGAATTCGATCAGGACTGGCGTTACGCGGAAGCCGTACCAGTGCGGGGGGCGCGGGACCGCGTGGCCTTCGTATTTCTTTTCCGTCTCCGCGAAGCGCTTTTCGAGCTCTTCGCGGCTGCCCAGCACTTCGCTCTGGTGCGAAGCCCAGGCGCCGATCTGCGAGATGCGCACGAGAGAAGCAAAGTATTCGTCGGCCTCGGCGTCGGTCACCCGCGAGGCCTTGCCTTCGAAGCGGACCTGCTGCTCCAGCTGCGGCCACCAGAAGGTCAGCGCCACTTCCGGCCGCGCGATCACCTCGCGGCCTTTCTGCGAGCGCGAGTTGGTATAGAAAACGAGGCCGCGAGAGTCGGCGCTCTTGAGCAGCACGATGCGCGCGGAAGGGCGGCCGTCTGGGCCCACGGTGGACAAAGTCATCCCCGTCGGCTCGAGCACGCCGGGCGTCGCCTTCACCTTGGCCTGGAGCTCGACGAACCTTTGCAGCGGATCCATAGGGCTTTGCTTCCTAGCACGTGTTACCCATCCCGCGATGGAACGCCTGCTCGCGAAGCTCGATCGCCAATTCGGCCGCTTTGCCCCGGAGAACATCATCCTCTGGGTCGTCGGGCTGTCCGGCGCGATGCACCTGCTCGTCTTCGCGCGGCCGGACGTGCTGGCGCTCCTTTCGCTGAACCCATACGCGGTGCTGCACGGAGAGTTCTGGCGCGCCTTCACCTTCTTGTTCGCCCCGATCGCGCCGGTCACCATGTCCGGGCTGCTCTGGACGGGGATCGGACTCTGGTTCTTGCACACCATGGGAACGACGCTCGAGGCGCAGTGGGACTCGTTCCGCTTCGATCTGTTCTGCTTCGCCGGTGCCATCGCCACCTTTGGCATCGCCTTCCTGGTCGGTCCGGTCAGCGGTCAATGGTTGGCCACCGCGCTGTTTCTCGCCTTCGCCGCGGAGTTTCCCGACTTCGAGGTGCTGCTCCTCATCCTGCCTGTGAAGGTGAAATACCTGGGCGGCTTGAGCGGCGCGTACATGGTCTATGCGTTCATCACCGGCGGCATCGGCGAGCGCGGGGCCATCGCCATCGCCATCCTCGATCTGCTGGTCTTTTGCGGCGCAACCTTGCGAGACCGGCTGCGCGGTGCTTCACGCAGCGTCGCTCGCAGCCGGCCTGCCGCCGAAGTCGACACGGGGTTCGGACCCATCCCACGCAAGACCAAGGTTTGTGCGAAGTGCGGCAGGAGCAGCGCCGACGATCAGACCCTGGAGTTCCGCGTCTGCGACTGCCAGGAAAAGTGCGGGGGCAAGCTCACTGAATATTGCATCGAGCACGCCAAGAATCACTGAGGCTGCGACGGCACTGCCGTAACGGCCAGGCTGCGGCAGTTGCGGTCAGCAGAAGGGCCAGTGCGGCTGCCAGCCGGCGTGCGTGAAGCGAATCTGCGTTCCAACCGGCGCGCCCACCACGAATAGCCGGAAGCTGCCGTCGAAAGCACCGGCGAGGTTTACCAGCGGCGCCAGCGAGTTGGCGTGCATCTCCTCGGTGTCGAGCGTCACGTTGGGGCCAGCCGCGAGCCAAAGCGGATCGGCTCCGTCGCGAATGGGCAGCGGCGCGACGGTGGTCAACCCGCAGGTTTCTGTTGCAGGGACGGTCGTGAGCGCCACCTGCAGCGCCGGCAGTGCGTGGATGGAAGTCTCAGGGAGAGGCCGCGCCGCTGCAGAAACCGCCAGTGACAACGACCAGACCAGTGCGGCCAGGGTTCCCGTGATTCGCCGCATCGCAGTCTCCTTTTCAAGGGCTTTCGCAGCCCCGTACACTACTGATGCTCCCCGGCCGGCGAAGGGTTCTCAGCCAGGTTCAGCCAAGCTCACCGTGCACGTGCAGGGCGACAGAAAGCGCAGCAAGCCCCGCTGTCTCCGTCCGCAGCACGAGCGAACCCAGACTTGCGGCGAGCAGGCCTTCGCGAAGCGCTCGCTCGAGCTCGACTGTTGAAAATCCACCTTCTGGACCAACGGCGAGTAGAAGCTGCGCATGGCCGCGCACCGCAGCACTCAGTCGAAGGTCCTTCGCGGCCGGATCGAGCAAAATGCCGCGGCGCTCGGGTTCGCTCCGGAGCAAGGCGAACAGCTCATCCCAGGAAGCCGGTTCGTCGATGCGCGGAACGTCGGCACGTCCGCACTGCCGCGCTGCTTCTTGCGCGACCTTGCGCCAGCGCTCGGCTCGGGAGGCTCCGCGCTCGCCGTCGAGCTTGACCACCGCGTGCCCGGTCGCCAAAGGGACGATGCACGAGACCCCGAGCTCCGTCGCTTTCTGGATGACCAGCTCCATCTTCTCGCCCTTGGCCAAGGCTTGGGCGAGGACCACGTCTACACGACGGGGCTCTGAAAACGGCAGCTCCTCGAGAACGCGCAAGCCATCGGTCGCAAGCTCGGCGCGAAACCTGCGGCCCTCGCCGTCGAAGAGCTCGACGAAAGCGCCGGGCAAAAGCCGCAGTACCGCCAGGTGTTTCGCTTGCTCTGCCGTAGGCTGCACGAGAGCCCCAGAAAACCGCGGCACGTACAGCCGGTGCACTACGGCCGCTCCAGCTCGACCCGCAGCCAGCCGTTCAGCTCTTTGCGTGCGACCGGCTGAAGGCCTTGCGCGACGTACGCCGCCTGGGCGGCATCGCCTTGCGCCGCGAGCAGCCCGGAGAGCACCAGCCGTCCGCCGCTCGCGACTTTCAAGGCGATGCGCGGAGCGAGCTCTTCCAAGGTGTTGAGCAGGATGTTGGCGATGACGATGCCGTACTCGCCCGGAGCCTCGGCAGGATCTTCGGCGAGCAGCCACTCGATACCCGAGACTTGATTCAACGTTTCGCCGCGCCGCGCTGCCTCGAGCGCGACCGCGTCGTTCTCCGTGCCCGCCACCTTCGCTGCACCAAGCTTCGCGGCCAGGATGGCGATCACGCCGCTTCCGGTGCCGATGTCAAGCAGCGACGAGCCCGGCCGTTCGGAGAGAAGCTCATCCGTCCGCTCGAGACACAGCGCCGTCGTTGGATGGCTGCCGGTGCCGAAGGCCATTCCCGGATCGATCGCGACGCCAACGCCGTCCGGCTTGGGCTCCCAGGGCGGATAAACGAAGCTGCGCGGACCGACCTTCATCGTCTTGTGGTGCGCGCGCCAGGCCGTGCTCCAATCCTGCGCCGGCACTTCCACGGGCGGCTCGGTGTGCAGCGCCTTGGCTGCTTCCAAGGCGTCGTTCTGCTCTTCGAAGTGCGCGATGGCCCGGCCCATTCCTTCTGGCAGCGC
>Ga0105856_1001442_pt1 | contig 10103 bp, 8 predicted proteins | sample OrgsoiDNA_201060_FD_89681 | JGI IMG/M metagenome (GOLD analysis project Ga0105856, IMG submission 89681) | Permafrost soil microbial communities from the Arctic, to analyse light accelerated degradation of dissolved organic matter (DOM) -... | ecosystem: Environmental > Terrestrial > Soil >...
AACTCAGGAGCACTTCGCGAAAGCTCTGGAAGAACATCGTGGCCGCCGTCAGCAGCATCAACGACAGCGCCACCTGCCCGATCACCAGCAGGTTGCGCACCTGCATCCGAGGCCGCCCGCCGGTGGCGTCGCCCGTTTTCAGGAATGCGGCCACGTTCGTCCGGGCGCTTCGAGCCGCCGGCCCCAAGCCGAATAGAACGGTGCTCAGCATGGATACGATCAGGCTGAAGATCAGGACCCGGCGATCCAGTTGCACGGAAAGTGAAATCGGCAGGTCGGTGGGGATCTGAAGAGTGGAGAGATAGTCGATCGACACGGATGCAAACAGCAGGCCGAGCAGCCCCCCGGCCAGAGCCAGCACGAAACTTTCCGTCAACAACTGGGCTAATAATTGGCCACGCCCCGCCCCGATCGCCAGGCGCACCGCAATTTCGCGGGACCGGGCCCGCGCGCGGCTCAGCAGCAAGTTGGCCACATTGGCGCAGGCGATGATCAGCACCAGGCCCGCCACCCCCAGCAGCATGGTCGCGAGCGCCGTGTTGGGGGGAGACTGCGCGGCGCGCACCTTAAGTTCCGTAAGCACTGTCACTCCCTGCTTGCGATTGGTATCCGGGTGCGCCTCTTCCAAGCCTCGCGCGGTACGCGCCAGCTCGGCATTCGCCTGTTGGATGGTCACACCCGCCTTGAGCCTGCCTTTCACTTCAAAGCGGCGCGCGGCGCGGTCTTCCAGAACCTTCGCTTGCGCGCCCGTGCCCACACTCGGCAACATCGCGATCGGAATGAAAAGATCGGGCCGGACGAAAGTATTCATTCCGGTAAACTGCTCGGGCGCCACGCCGATGACGGTGAAATCAACGCCGTTCAGCCGGAGTTTCCGTCCGACTGCTTCCGGATCGCTTCCCAAGCGCTTCTGCCAGAAGTTGTGCCCCAGTACGACTACGGCATCGCGGCCGGGAACGCGGTCTTCCTCGGCGGAGAAACTCCGGCCGAGCGCCGGGTCTACGCGCATCGCATGGAAGAAATTGCCACTCACCGCCATCGCCAGGCGCACCTGCGGCAAGGCGTCGGGCTTTTCGGTAAGCCCTACCCCGGTTGACGCGAACGCCACCAGGCCGTCGAACGACCGGCTCTTATCGCGGAAATCGACGTAGTCCGGATACGACAGGCTGCCGTAGGAGAAGCCCGGGATATCGGGCGCGGTGCCGCTGAGCGTCACCACCTCTCCCGCCCGCGGCACCGGCAGCGGACGCAGCACCAGCGCATCCGCGAAGCTGAACATCGCCGTGTTCACGCCGATGCCGAGCGCGAGCGACACCACGCCGACGGCCGCGAACCCCGGATTCTTCAGAAGTATTCGCACCGCGTACCGCAGGTTTCGAAGCAGCATAACGCTACTGTGGCAAGTCGCCTGCCATAAGCCTCCACCGGGGAATCAGCAGCCTGGGCCGGGGCCGCCACTGCCGAACTGTGCGGATGTGGGATGGGATGTGACGCCATCGAACAATCTGCAAGGCCCTTAATGTTGGACGGCCAGCAGCAGATCGGAACGCGTCAGCAAACCGCGAAGCTCCGCCACAATGGTCTGGTCGCCATCGGTTAAAGGCGGCACCACTACGTTGAATTGATACAAGCCGGGCGAGATCAGGCCCGCAAAGGCGATGGCTGCGTCCACCCCGCCAATGCGCACCCTCAGGTCCTGGAGATTCGCCAGGGCAAGGGGCGACGGCACCAGCGCGGTCGCCGAAATGGACGGCTGAGTGGCGCCAAATCCCGTGCCGTACACCACGATTATTTCGCCCGGCTTGGCTGGCGTGCCCGGTATCCCTTGCTGAATCTCGACGGCTCCCGCCAGCAGCGAGAAATCCGCGTGCGTGCCCGCCACGTAGGCGGCGGCGCCGGCGCGGAACTGAAACAGCGCCGGCGCGGCCGTCTGCTCCAGCACCAGGGCGTTGTCACTGGTTCCCGCCGGGCTCTTCACCTGAACGAAAACCAAGCCGGTCGAGGCGTCGTCCGGAGCCAGTACGTTGATCTGGGTGGGGCTGACGAAGGCCACCGGCGCCGGCTTTCCGTCGATCGTCACACTCACTCCGTCGAGCGCGGTTGGGAGTATTCCATTGATGAAATCCGCCGCCTGCCACGACCTGGCGGTGGTTGACAGATTGCTGCCGAAAATCGATACCCAGCTTCCTGGCGATATCGCCCCGCCGAGATCGGCCGCGCTCACCACTCCGTTCTGACTAATCAAGGGCAACGCCGGAGCTGTCGAAACGCTGAATGTAACTGGAACCGTCTGCGCGCTGTTCGGAATGCCCTGCACGCGCACGGTGATGGAGCCCTTGTATGTGGTGCCGGGAGACAGGGTCTTGGGGTCCGCCGAAACCGCGAGTGTCGCCGGTGTGGCTCCCCCGGCCGGGCTGGCCGAAAGCCACTTCCCGTTGGGCGGCGCGCTCACATCCGCCACGAAGATCACGCCGCTGTCGCCGCTCACCGTCACGGCCAGCGGTTGGCTCGGCGGAGTCTGTCCCCCAGTCAAGAAAGAAAACGAAAACGACGCCGGGCTGACCTGTAAGACTAACGTGCTGTCCGTGATCACAATCAGCGTGACTGAGATTACCACCGGGTTGCCAGCGCCGGACGTCAACGTCACCGTTCCGCTATATACGCCAGGCTGCAGGCCGCTAATCGAAAAGGCGATGCTCAGCACCGCTGGTGTGGCGCCGCTTGTGGGTGTTACCGAAAGCCAGGCTCCGCCCGAGCCAGCAGCCGTCTGTACGGTGAACGGGACCGATGCATTTCCAACTGAAGTCACTTGCACCTTTTGGTCCGGCGGTGGAAAGTGTTCCGTATGATAGGTCACATTGACCTGCGTCCGATCCACCGCAAGCGACACCGGCTGCGGCTGCACGGTCATCGTCAGAGCTTTCACTCCTTCGTCGATGCAGCTATGGTCGAACGGGTTCGTCGCTACGTGAGTCCAGAGAAGATGGATCGTAAACTGGAATGCTCCACTGACCGTGGGAGTTCCTTGAATGAACCATTGTTCGGCGCCTGAGGGGGACGTGATCGCAAGGCCGGGAGGGAGCGCGCCCAGGTCAATCGTACCGGTCGCCGTACCCGCGCCCAGGCATGCGCCTCCGGTTGTGGTGAGTGGCTGGGAGTACGCGACCCCGACCGACGCGGCCGGCAATGAATCGGTAACGATTTGGAATGGTGGGCTGGCCTGCGCCCAAAGATTGCAGAGCGCCAGATTGGAGACCGCGGCCAACAGGCCGGTCACGGTAAGAGCCCGCCAGCCGTATGTGCGAATCAAATCACCCCTACAGGCGTACCCCATCCCTCCATCATACGACCGCAGGCTCAACTCCTGGGCGAGACAGGCAACACGGCTGGCCCATCGTCACCCTTGTAATTTCTCCATAACATAGGCGTTCAGGCTTTTGCCCCGACGCCTGGCCTCGGTCATAATCTGGCGATGCACTTCGGGCGGCACTCGCACCAGAAACTTCCCGGAGAACGGCTTCTCCGCGTCTTCCCCCCGAGAGGCACAGAACTCAAGGTAGTCATCCACCGAATCTTCAAAAGCCTGTTTCAATTCTTCTACGGAAGAACCTTGAAACGTGATCACGTCTCGCGTGTTGATCACCTCGCCGTGAAACACTCCCGCCTCTTCATCCAACTCTGCGATTGCCTGATATCCCCTGTAGGTCATGACTTTCCCTCAATTCCAATACCCGCCTCGGTGAGAAATCTCTGCATGGAAGCGACCGCGCCCCGGTCGGTCTCTTTCCGAGGATGGGGCCGATGGAAAACACCGCGCACTCCATTGAGTGCGATGCGGACGCGCGACCCCCGGCCTTCCGAAATTTCCGCCCCATAGTACAACAGCAATGCTTCAATGTCCGACCAGGCAATGTTGGCTCGCTTTTCGAAGATGGCTTCCAACACTCGCTGGTGTTTGCTCACTTAGATTATGATATCAATAAATGATATCATCGGCACTTCCGGCATCCGTTAAGCACCCACCGCAACGTGTGGCAAAATATTCGGTATGGCCTCTGAAGCTTCGGGATTATCTCCGTCCGCACTGAATGCCGCCCTTCAACCCGAGGGTATCGAATTCCGCGGGCAGCTCCCAATGGGCTCGCTCGAAATTCTGACTGCCGATGCGGTACGGTTCGTTGCCGATCTCGCCCGCCGCTTCGAGACCACCCGCCAGGAACTGCTGCACTGCCGGAAGCAGCGGCAGCAGGAGATTGTGGAAGGGCGCATGCCGGAGTTTTTGTCTGAGACCGCCGTTATCCGCGAATCGGATTGGAACGTGGCGGCCATACCGGAAGATCTCCGCGACCGCCGGGTCGAAATCACGGGGCCGGTGGAGCGCAAGATGATCATCAACGCGCTGAACTCCGGCGCCAGTGTGTTCATGGCGGACTTCGAGGATTCCAATTCGCCAACGTGGCGGAACAACATCGAAGGCCAACTGAACCTGCGCGCAGCCGTGCGCGGCGAGATCGGCTTCACCAGTCCCGAGGGCAAGCAGTACCGGTTGAACGACCGGGTCGCGACTCTGATGGTGCGCCCGCGCGGCTGGCATCTATGGGAGAAACATATGCTGGTGGATGGCACGCCGGTTTCGGGCTCGCTGTTCGACTTCGGCCTGTTTTTCTTCCATAACGCGGCCGTGCAGATTGAGCGAGGCACCGGTCCTTATTTCTATTTACCGAAGATGGAAAGCCATTTGGAAGCCCAGCTCTGGAACGAAGTATTTGTCTTAAGCCAGCGGAAACTCGGGATTCCGCACGGATCCATTCGGGCGACCGTTCTGATAGAGACCATTTTGGCGGCGTTTGAAATGGACGAGATCCTTCACGAGCTGCGCGACCATTCGGCGGGCCTGAACTGCGGACGATGGGACTACATTTTCAGCTTCATCAAGAAGTTCCGCCACCGCCCGGATCTCGTTCTTCCGGACCGCGCGCAAGTGACCATGGAGCGGCACTTCCTGAAGTCTTACGTGGACCTGCTGATCCGGACCTGCCACCGCCGCGGCATCCACGCCATGGGGGGCATGGCCGCGCAGATCCCCATCAAGAACGATCCCGAAGCCAACCAGCGCGCGCTGGACAAGGTGCGGCAGGATAAACTTCGCGAAGTTCGAGCCGGGCACGACGGCACCTGGGTGGCGCATCCGGGCCTGGTACCGGTGGCGAAAGAGGTGTTCGACGCCCAGATGGCATCGCCCAACCAGATCTCCGTTTCGCGCGCCGAGGTGAACGTCAGCCCATCGGACCTGCTCTCGGTCCCCGCCGGGGAAATCACGCAAGGGGGTCTGGAACTGAACATCGACGTCGGTATCCAGTACCTGGAATCGTGGCTTCGCGGGAATGGCTGCGTGCCCATCTACAACCTGATGGAAGATGCCGCCACCGCCGAGATCTCGCGCTCGCAGGTGTGGCAGTGGAGCCGCCGCGGCGCGCGCCTGAGCGATGGCCGGCCGATCGACGCCGAACTGGTGCGCCAGACCATTCCGCGGCAACTGGATAAGATACGGACTCTGATTGGAGCCGGGCGCTTCGATTCGGGCAAGTTCGATATGGCGGCCCGGCTGTTTGAGCAGATGACGATCTCGGACGATTTCCCGGAGTTCCTCACCTTGACGGCTTACGAGTACCTGGACTGAGCCCGCGACTGAGGGTGCCGGCTAATATTTCGTATCGCGAATGTGGTGGTCGAGCCAGGTGCGCAGAAAGCGCAAGGTTTCCATATCCAGGCGGGTTTGCCGCTTCTCGATTCGCCGCCCCAGAGCTTCTACCTTCTGAGTAAGGCGCAGGTGCTCGCGGGAAGTCTGCTCGATGTTGGGGCGGCCCTCTTTTCGCAGGATGGCATCTTCTTTTTCGAAGTGGGCTCTGGTTTGTTCGGCAAGCCGGGAATACACGACCCCCAGGTCATCTTCCGTGGTGCCGTTGAGAATGCCTTCGTGCAACTCCTCAGCGATGCGAAACAACTCCCGGTGTTCAGAGTCGATCTCGGCGATACCGACAGAGAATTCATCGTTCCATTCGAAAAGGCTCATATTTTGCCTGACCTTTATGGTACCGCGTCGCGCAAAGGCGCTCTATCATAATCCAAAGAACGGGAGCGCTGAGCGGTCTTTCGGATACAATGCGAGGGTGAATCGCAGAGACTTCATGGGCGTTGCGGCGGGGACCGCTCTGGCCGGCAATGCAGCGCCCGCCGCCATTCCCATCATCGACACGCACATCCACCTGTTCGACACGAATCGCTCGCAGGGTGTGCCGTGGCCGCCGAAAGACAATGCCGTCCTCTACCAGCCCGCGCTGCCCGGCCGCTACCGAAAACTCGCGGTCCCGTTGGGCATCCAGGGCGCAATTGAGGTGGAGTGCAGTCCCTGGCTGGAGGACAACCAGTGGGTCCTGGACATCGCCGCCAAAGACACCATCGTCGTCGGCACAATTGGCGACCTGGAACCCGGTAAACCGGATTTCCGCAAGAGCCTCGAGCGTTTTCGCCGGAACCCGCTCTTCCGCGGTATCCGGTATGGAAACCTGTGGGACCGCGATTACGTGGGCGAGGCTGCCAAACCCCAATTCATCGCCGATCTCAAGGCTTTGGCCGCCGCGGGGCTCGTGCTGGACACCGCCAACCCGACTCCGTCCCTGATTTCGTGGGTGGTGCGCCTCACGGACCGGGTTCCCGATTTGCGCCTGGTGGTGGATCACCTGGCTCAGCTTGAGCCACCCGCCGAGCCCGCCGCCCGCGCGGCTTATCAATCCGATTTGCGCGAACTGGGAAAGCGCCCCCAGGTGTACGTCAAGGTGTCGCAAGTGTTCCGCCGGGTTGACGGCGGCGTCCCCGAAGAGCTGAACTTTTACCGCCCGCGCCTGGATGAAATCTGGGACATCTTCGGCCCCGATCGTTTGATCTACGGCAGCGACTGGCCCAACAGCGACCAGTGGGCTCCCTACCCGAAGGTCCTCAACCTGGTCCGCGAGTACTTCACCGCCAAAGGTCCGGCGGCGATGGAAAAGTACTTCTGGAAAAATTCCCATGCGGCGTATGGTTGGCACAAGCGGACGGCTGGCCAAAGAGAATCACTTGGGCCGCGGATGAACCGTCATGGGCGGCCTTGATTCCCGCGCACCGTTTACAATCGAATTTGTCCCCAATCTCTTTCGAAGTGGTTGCCGAGTGTTCCCGAACCCGCGCCCGCGCCGGTCTGCTGCACACGCCGCACGGGACCATTCCGACCCCGGTCTTCATGCCGGTGGGCACGCAGGCCACGGTTAAAGGGCTCACCCAGCGCGATCTCGGCGAAGACCTCGGTGTCCAAATCCTGCTGGCCAATACCTATCATTTGTACCTGCGCCCCGGCCACGAGCTCATCCGCGGCCTGGGCGGCCTCCACAAATTCATGTCGTGGCCCAATGCGATTCTGACGGACTCGGGCGGATTCCAGGTTTTCAGCCTGAGCGGGCTGCGCAAGATCGACGAAGACGGCGTGGTCTTCCGGTCGCACCTGGATGGCGATCTTCATACCTTCACGCCGGAATCCACGGTGGATGTGCAACTGGCGTTGGGCAGCGACATCCTGATGGCGCTCGACGAATGCCCGGAGTATCCCGTAAGCCATGAGTACGCGCGCCAAAGCATGCACCGCACCGTGAAGTGGGCGCGGCAGGCCAATGAACATTATGGGCGGCGCATGGCCGAAAATCCTACGCCGGCAGCGCTGTTTCCGCATGGGCTATTTCCGATTGTCCAGGGCTCCCTGTTCCCCGACCTGAGGCGCGAGTGCGCCGCGGCGCTGTTGGACCTCGATGCCGGCGGATACGCCATTGGGGGACTCTCCGTGGGTGAACCGCGCCCGTTGAGCCTGGAGGCCGTGGAAGCCACGGAGGACATTCTGCCGCGCGCCAAGCCGCGGTACGCCATGGGCGTGGGCATGCCGGCGGAGCTTCCGGAGTACGTGGCGCGCGGCGTGGACATGATGGATTGCGTGCTGCCCTCCCGGAACGCGCGCAACGGCTACCTGTTCACGTCCGCCGGCCGCCTCATCATCAAGCACAACCGCTACCGGGACGATCCACGGCCGCTCGACGAAAAATGCCAGTGCTATACTTGCAGCAGCTATTCCCGAGCATATCTTCGCCATCTGTTCCAGTCCGGGGAGATTTTATACGCGGTACTGGCCACGCGGCACAATGTCCGGCGGTACCTTGACATCATGCGGGAGATTAGGCAGGCTATAATATCGGATTCATTTCCAGAATACTTGAGGTGCGTCCGCTCCGCGCCGGTTGATGTGGAATAGCGTTTGGGTGATGCGGAGCAGTTCTTAGGGTCAAAACACGTGGTTCTCAACCTTCTCCTCTTTCTGCAAAGTACGCCTGGCAACTCGATGTTGAGCTTCCTGCCCATCCTGCTGATCTTCGGAATCTTTTATTTTCTCCTTTTTCTTCCCATGCAACGCCAGCGCAAGCAAACGCAAAAGATGCTGGCGGGCTTGCAGAACGGAAATGTAGTGGTGACCAGCGGAGGGATCGTCGGCACGGTGGTCGCTATCGAGAATGACGACACCCTGGTCTTACGCGTGAAGCCGGATAATGTCAAAATCCAGGTCTCACGAAGCTCGGTTTCGAGCCTGGTCTCTAACGAACCCAAGAAGTAGTAACCTATTATTAACAGGCTGTAAACTCCCATGAAGAAAAATCTAACGGCGCGGGTCGTGGTCATTGTATTGACGATCTTGATTTGTTTGATCGGCATCATCGACTTTCCGAAGTCCGGGGCGGACTTGAAAAAGAACATCAGCGACAACATCCGGCTCGGGTTGGATCTCAAGGGCGGTACCCATCTGGTGATGCAGGTGCATGTGGAGGACGCGGTGAAAGCCGATGCCGAACAGTCGGCGGAACGGCTGAAGGAAGACCTGAAGAAGCAGAACATCACCTGGAACGGCATGGATGTGAACGAGGTGACCAGGGTTGAGGACGCGGACCAGATTGCGCTCTCCGTCAAGGGCGTGCCGGCGAACCAGTCGAGCGCGTTCCGCAGCCTGGTTGCCGAGCGGTACCCGGGGTACGTCCTGACGGCCCAGAATTCCACCGACTACACGATGAAGCTCAAGGCATCCGAGCTGCTGGACCTGAAGGCCGACACCGTGAAGCGGGCCGTGGATACCATCGGCAACCGCATCGACGAGCTCGGCCTGGCGGAGAAATCGGTGCAGCCCTACGGTTCCGGCACGACCTACCAGATTCTGATTCAGTTGCCGGGCGTGGACGATCCGGCACGGGCCAAGGAGTTGATCGGCACGGCGGCGGTTCTGGAAATCGCCGACGTAAAGGACGGTCCCTACGCCAGCCGCGACGCGGCGCTCGGCCAGCACGGCGGCGTTCTGCCGCTGGGCACCAAGCTGGTGAGGTCCAAACCCCGTGGGCCGAGTGAGGGCGAGCAGTGGTACCTGGTTAACAAGTCGCCGGTGATCACCGGCCGCGAAATGCGCAACGCGCGCGCCGGACAGGACGACATGCGCAAGTGGGAAACCAGTTTCAACCTTTCGCCCGATGGAGGCAAGCGCTTCGGACGGTACACGGAAGCCAATATCGGCAACAAGCTGGCGGTGGTCCTGGACGGCCAGGCGGTCAGTGTGGCCACCATTAACAGCAAGATCGAGGATTCGGGCCGCATTACCGGCTTGGGCACCGAGGAAGAAGCCGTGGACCTGTCGCGGTACTTGCGGTCCGGTTCCCTGCCCGCGCACGTGGAGACGAACGAAGAGCGTTCCATCGGCCCATCCCTGGGGGCCGATTCGATCAGTGAAGGCATCAATGCGGGTGTCGCCGGATTGCTGGCGGTGGTAGTGGTCATGCTGGTGTACTACCGGCGCAGCGGCGTCAACGCCGTTCTGGCGTTGATTCTGAATACGGTTATTCTGCTGGCGGCGGTCTCCTACTTCCATGCCGTGCTGACATTGCCGGGAATCGCCGGCATCATTCTGACGATCGGTATGGCGGTGGACTCGAACGTGCTGATTTTCGAACGGATACGCGAAGAGTTGCGAAGCGGCAAGACGGTCATCG
>Ga0105856_1001443_pt1 | contig 10098 bp, 11 predicted proteins | sample OrgsoiDNA_201060_FD_89681 | JGI IMG/M metagenome (GOLD analysis project Ga0105856, IMG submission 89681) | Permafrost soil microbial communities from the Arctic, to analyse light accelerated degradation of dissolved organic matter (DOM) -... | ecosystem: Environmental > Terrestrial > Soil >...
CCGCTTGATCATCGCCGGTACCAACGCCTGGATCAGCGCCACACCGGCGCCGCCGAGCAAGGCTGTGACCAGTAGCGCCGACGCCTGGCCCATCAACCAGCGCGCCAGGCACGCCAGCAGAATCATCATCAAGCCCAGGGCAATACCGCGCCGCTCGCCCAGTCGTGCCTCTACGCGCACGCCGACCAGCGCCACCAGGCCCATGCACACCACCGGCAGGCTGGTGAGCAGGGCGCTGCTCTGGAAACTCAGGCCCGTGGCCTGGCGAATCTCGCCAAGCAACGGGCTGATGGAACTGAGGATCGGCCGTAGGTTCAGGCCAAGCACTACCAGCAGGCCCCAACCGGCGAGTCTGCTCATGAATGAAGGGTTGAGCGGCATGCAGGACCTTTCCGGTGTGCAAAAGAGGCAGGAAGTATGGGCAGCTCGCGAGGTATTCTGAAATTAAATATAACCATGCCAATCAGTGGCAAACGCAATGGTGAAGCGCCATGTTCGACCCCGTGTTGTTACGCAGTTTTGTCGCCGTGGTGGATTGCGGCAATTTCACCCGCGCCGCCGAGCGTCTGCACGTGACCCAGTCCACCGTGAGCCAGCAGATCCGCCGCCTGGAAGAGGCCGTGGCGTGCCAGTTGCTCGACCGCGATCAGCGCCGCGTGGTGGCCACCGCCGAGGGTGAGCGCTTGCTGGCGTACGCGCGGCGCATCCTCGCGCTGCATGAAGAGGCTGCCGACGTGCTGATCACTCAGCAAAGCGACGGCGTGCTGCGCCTGGGGGTGCCAGAGGACTTTGCCGCTGAACGGCTGATGCCGTTGCTGTCGTCGTTTGTGGTGGCCTATCCGCGCGTGCGCCTGGAAGTCACCAGCGGCCTCGGCCCGGAGCTGCAGCGTCAATACCGTGCAGGTGAGTTCGACGTGTTGCTGGTCAAGCAAATGGGTGACAGCGACGACTGCCTGGCGTCGTGGCCGGAGCCCCTGTGCTGGGTCGACAGCCGCAGCATGCCGTCGCTGGGCCGCGACCCGTTGCCCTTGGTGGCGTTTCCGGTGGGTGGGTTGTACCGCAATGAAATGCTGCATCACCTGGAAGTGGGCGGCTGGCGCTGGCGCATCGGCTATTCCAGCGCCGGCCTGGCCAGTGTGTGTTCGGCAGTGGCGGCGGGGCTCGGTATCAGCCTGTTACCACGCCGGGTAGTGCAACCGGGGCACGTGGTGCTCGGCGAGGACAGTGGTTTGCCCGCGGTGCAAGGCGTGCGCCTGGCGTTATATGGCCGCAGCGGGTTGGGCGCAGCCGGGCAGACGTTGCAACGTCAATTGCTCGCGTTATGCGCCAATAGCCCAGCGTAAAGCAGTCGCTGAGCGCCATGTTCCTGGCGAGCGGCCTTGCCCCGCGTTGGGCTGTGTAGCCGCCTCAAAACCTGCCCAACCGATCTACCTGACACCGCGTTGTTTCCCGGCGGGTCTGCTGCGCAACCCCGCGCGGGGCAAGCCCACCCGCCGCGTTCGATGCCTTTACTGAATATTTTTTATGCCTGAAATGCATCGAAAAACCGCGCCTTCGCCACAGGCCGCGCAGGCCGTGGCTTTGGCGTTTCAGGATGTTTCTCATATTCAATTTAGATCTATGTATAACTTTAAAGATTACTTTAAGAGATAAGCGTCTGGCCCCGATGATTCAGCCCTCGACGGCCGCCAAGGCAGGCCTGTCGGTTTTTTTGTGTGAAAACCGTAGGGAGTGAATCAATGGGCAATGTCCAGACCGCCGCCAGTGCACCCGAGGCGCAATGGCGCCAGGCACCGGGTGGTGAGTTGGTCGACCTTGGCCGGCCGCATCGCGCGCCGTTGGGGCAATTGCGTTTGCAGAAAACCCCGAAGCGCTTCTCGAGCCGTCGCGAAGGGCTTCTGCTCGGCTTACTGGTGTTGGCGCTGCACGGCGCGGTGATCTATTGGGTGAGCCAGAAGCCGACGCCGGTGTTGCCGATTGTGCCGCCGGAAATCCCGCCGATGACGATCGAATTTTCCCAGCCGGCGCCGCCGGTGGTTGAACCACCACCGCCCGTGCCACCACCGCCACCTGTGGTCGAGCCACCGCCGCCGGTGATGGATGAATTGGCCACCAAGCCGGCGCCACCCAAACCGATTCCCAAGCCTAAACCCAAGCCGGTGCCCAAGCCCGAGCCCAAGCCTGCACCGAAACCGGTCGAGCAGCCGCCCGCGCCACCGACGCCGGCGCCACCTGCACCGCCCGCGCCAGCCGCGCCACCGTCGCCGGCGCCGGTGACACCCGCTTCGGCAAACGCCGCGTACCTGAAGAACCCGGCGCCGGAGTACCCGTCACTGGCCCAGCGTCGCGGTTGGGAAGGCACGGTGTTGCTCAGGGTGCATGTGTTGGCCAGCGGCAAGCCGGGCGAGATCCAGATCCAGAAAAGCAGCGGTCGTCAGCAACTCGATGACGCCGCACTGACCGCGGTGAAGCGTTGGAGCTTCGTGCCGGCCAAGCAGGGCGATGTGGCCCAGGACGGCTGGGTCAGCGTACCGATCGATTTCAAGATTCACTAACTATTCGGCAGCGGTGTGTTGGACACGTCGCGACCTGCACAGAGGGAAAACATCATGGCATTAGCATCTCCACTTGAATCCATCGAAAGCGCGGTGATCTGGCTGCTGGTGGCCTTTTCAGTCGCCACCTGGGGTTTCGCCTTGCTCAAGGGCGTGCAGTTCGGTCGCCTCAAGGCCCAGGATCGCAAATTCCACAAACAGTTCTGGGCGGCGTCGAGTCTCGACTCGGCCGCCGAACTGGCCGACACCCAGCCCGGCGCCGCAGCGCGTGTGGCCCAGGCCGGTTATGCCGCGATCCAGGTGGGTGACGCGCCGCACGCTGCGGACCTGAGCCAGGCCATCAACCACCAGGACCGCCTCGAACGCGCCCTGCGTCAGCAGATCGTGCGTGAGCGTCGCTCGCTGGAAACCGGCCTGGCCGTGGTCGCCAGTATCGGCAGCACCTCGCCGTTTATCGGCCTGTTCGGGACCGTGTGGGGGATCATGGAAGCGTTGAAAGGCATCAGCGCCGCCGGCTCCGCCAGCCTGGAAACCGTGGCCGGCCCGATTGGTGCGGCGCTGGTGGCCACCGGTGTCGGTATCGCCGTCGCGGTGCCGGCGGTGCTGGTCTACAACTATTTCCTGCGTCGTTTGAAGCTGACGGCTGCTGACCTTGACGACTTTGCCCACGACTTCTACAGCCTGGCGCAGAAGAACTCTTTCCGCGTGCTGTTGCACCCTGCGCTGACCAAGAACGCAGCCGGCAACCCGCAGAAAGTGAAGGAGGCGTCCTGAGATGGCCTTTTCCACGCAAGACAGTGACGAGGTGCTGAGCGAGATCAACGTGACGCCGCTGGTTGACGTGATGCTGGTGCTGCTGGTGGTGTTTATCGTCACTGCGCCGCTGTTGACCAACGCGATCCCGATCAACCTGCCCAAGACCGAAGCCGTGGCGCCGGTTGAGCAGAAAGACCCACTGGTGGTGAGTATCGACGGCGCCGGCAAACTGTTTATCAACAAGGACGAAATCCAGCCGGACCTGCTGGAGTTCAACCTGCAGGCGGCCAAGGCCAAGGACCCCGATGTGCGGGTGCAACTGCAGGCTGACAATGGAGTGAACTACGGCGAAGTGGCGCGAGCCATGGCGTCTATCGAACGCGCGGGGATTACCAAGTTGTCGGTGATTACTGCACGTTAGTTTCAAATGCCTCGACAATTTTTTGGCCGTCTCCTTGGCAGGGTGCGGCCTTTTTTTTTGCCTGAGATTTTGTTGAAGCTCGATGTGAAATGGAGTCTATGTGGGAGCGGGCTTGCTCGCGAATACGGTGGGTCAGTAGCAGATGCGCTGACTGATATACCGCCTTCGCGAGCAAGCCCGCTCCCACCTTTTGATCTTCTGCGTCTTTGAGTTTTTGGTTATTAATAAATAGCTTCTTATTCCTTAACGAATATAACCCCCGTCCCTATACTGGTCAGCAACGTTAAACGCTGCAGGAGGGCACACCCATGCACAGCGAGTCGATTCGTTATCTGATCGTGCCGGGCTGGCAAGGATCGCCAGAAGATCATTGGCAAACCCATTGGCAGAACAGCCTGCCCAACAGCGCGCGGGTGGAGCAGGCCGATTGGCTGACGCCGCGTCGCGAAGACTGGGTGGCCGCACTCGCCGAGGCCATCGCCGCCGACAGCACGCCGGTGATCCTGATCGCCCATAGCCTGGGTTGCATCACCGTCGCGCATTGGGCCGCCACTGCGCCGGTGCACTTTCTGCGTCAAATCCGCGGTGCTTTGCTGGTGGCTCCGGCGGATGTCGAACGCCCGGCCTGCTCACCGGCCTTGCGCAACTTCGCACCGATCCCGAGCGACCTGCTGCCGTTTCCCAGTCAAGTGGTCAGCTCCGACAACGACAGCGCCGTCAGCGCCCCGCGGGCCCTGGAACTGGCGCGCAATTGGGGCGCGGAGGCCGGGATTCTGTCCGGCGCCGGCCATATCAATGTGAAGTCCGGCCACCAGCGCTGGGAGCAGGGCTTCGCCTACCTCTATCGCCTGCAAAATCGCCTTGAGCACCACGCCCGGCGTACTGCCTGAACATTTTTCAACGCCCCGTCCCTGAGTGGATTTGGGGCGGGAGCCTGCCATGAGTCTGCATGAAACCTACGGCCAGCCCTTGCTGACCTTCCCCGACGCCGAAAAAAGCCCGCTGAGCATCCGTGCCAAGGCCCTGGTGTTTGTCGACCCGCGCTCGCGCCAATTGCGTGAAGACCTGGAAAGCCTGGCGCCGCGCGCCTTGCCGGTGTTGATTAGCGGTGAGACCGGCAGCGGCAAGGAACTGCTGGCGCGGCATATCCACCGTGGCAGCGACCGCACCGGGTTGTTTGTCTCGGTCAACTGCGGCGCGATCAGCCCCACTTACGCCGATGCCGAACTGTTTGGCTACGCGGCCGGCAGCCACAGCGGCGCGGCGAGCAGCCGGGCCGGGTGGTTCGGGTCGGCCAACGGCGGCACCTTGTACCCGGATGAGATCGGCGACTTGCCGTTGCCGATCCAGGTGAAATTGCTCGCTGCTCTGGAAAATCACGAAGTCACCCGCGTCGGCGCCCACCAGCCCAGCCCGGTGGATGTGCGCCTGGTGGCGGCGACCAGCATCGACCTGGCCCAGGCGGTGGCGGCGGGCAAGTTTCATGAGCGCCTGTTCCATTACTTGAGTGAAGGCCGGCTCGACCTGCCGGCTTTGCGTGAGCGGGTCGGCGACATCCTGTCCCTGGCCGAGTATTTTCTCGGCATCTACAGCCAGCGCCTGGACCTGCCGGTGCCGCTGATCAGTGATGCCGCCCAGCGTGTGTTGGAACTCCACAGCTGGCCGGGCAATACCCGCGAACTGGAAAACGTTATTCACTTTGCGCTGCTGGTGAGCAGTGGTGATGAGATTTTGCCCGAACATCTCAACCTGCCGGTGGCGGGCTCGCCACTGGAACAGGTGCAGCGGATCTTCGCGAGTGCCAGCGCTGCCGAGCGGCAAGCCTTGCTCGGCTTTCTAAATGAACAGCAGCTACATGAGCAAAATGGAATATCAAAGTGAATAAAAGATATTGTTCGGGAATAAAAAATCTAGGTATTGTCCACTCCACGCCGCGATAGCACTTCGCTGGCACACCATAAAAACGGTCGTCAGAGACGCCCCGGAATTTCGATAAGGACACTGCATGAAAAAGGTTCTGTTGTTTACCGCACTGGCGGCTGCCCTGACTGCAAGCTTCGCCCAGGCCAACGAAAAACTGGTGGTTGCCGCCACGCCGATCCCGCACGCCGAGATCCTTGAGCTGGTCAAACCGACCCTGGCCAAAGAAGGCGTGGACCTGGAGATCAAAGTATTCACCGACTACGTGCAACCTAACGTGCAAGTGGCCGAGAAGCGTCTGGACGCCAACTACTTCCAGACCCTGCCGTACCTGGAAAACTTCAACAAGGGCAAGGGCACCAACCTGGTCACTGTGATCGGTGTGCACGTTGAGCCTTTCGGCGGTTACTCGAAAAAGATCAAGAACATTTCTGAGTTGAAGGACGGCGCCACCGTGGCCATCCCGAACGAAGGCTCCAACAGCGGCCGCGCCCTGTTGCTGCTGCAGAAAGCCGGTGTGATCACCCTCAAAGACCCAAGCAACGCCCTGGCCACGCCGAAAGACATCGCCAGCAACCCGAAACACCTGAAATTCAAAGAGCTGGAATCGGCGCTGCTGCCACGCGTGCTGGACCAGGTTGACCTGGACTTGATCAACACCAACTACGCGCTGGAAGCTGGCCTGAACCCAGCCAAAGACGCACTGATCATCGAAGACGCCAAGTCGCCGTACGTGAACTTCCTGGTGGCACGCCCGGACAACAAGGACAGCGACGCTATCCAGAAGCTGGCCAAGGCCCTGACCAGCCCTGAAGTCAAAGCGTTCATCGATTCCAAGTACAAAGGCGCGGTAGTGCCTGCGTTCTGATGTAAACAAAACCCCCTTCAAGGTTTGAACGCCGACGGCTCACATAGCGTCGGCGTTTTTTTATGCCTGGAGTTTGGAATGCAATAAAAATGTGGGGGGGCTTGCCCCCGATAGCAGGGGTTCAGTCAATGTATCTGTGGCTGACATACCGCTATCGGGGGCAAGCCCCCTCCCACATCTGATTGACGCAGGCTTACCTGTTTTGTGTGTTGATCGCCCGGCGCAACGCCATCAACCACTTCACCAGCTCCTGCGGATCAATCGGTTTCGCTTCGTTCATGGTTCAATCCCTCGAATCTCAGACCTCCCAACCATAGCCGTCACCCGGACAACCCGCGAATCCGGCGGTTATCTTTTTGGGTGATATCAATATGCTATTTGGGTATTTAAATTTTGCTTTTTATACCTTTAGAGTTCGCGCTACCCGGCGTTACCCACGCCGGACCGGACTGCGCCCGCTGCATTACCCTTGCGGCGTCATGGACTCAAGATGACCTTCGATTTCGCTTTTATCCTCAGCACCTTGCCGGCGTTTCTCAGCGCCGTTGGGGTGACGCTGCAAGTGGGCCTGATCGCCATTGCCACCTCGTTGCTGGTGGCACTGATCAACGCCGCGCTGCTGGTGTTTCGCACGCCGTACCTGTCGCGCCTGGTGGCGCTGTATGTGGAGCTGGCGCGCAACACGCCGCTGCTGATCCAACTGTTCTTTGTGTACTTCGCCTTGCCGGCGCTGGGGTTCAATATCTCCGGGTTCTGGGCGGCGATTATCACCATGACCTTCCTCGGCGGCGCCTACCTCACCGAAGTGCTGCGCGCCGGTGTGGAGGCGGTGCCGCTGGCGCAGATCGAGTCGGGCAAGTCCATCGGCCTGTCCGACTGGCAGCTGCTGCGCCATGTGATCCTGCCTCAGGCCGGCATCCTCAGCCTGCCGGCGCTGTTCGCCAATTTCATCTTTCTGCTCAAGGAGACCACGGTGGTGTCGGCCGTGGCGGTGCCGGAGATTCTCTACACCACCAAGAGCTACATCGCGCTCTACTACAAAACCTACGAAATGCTCGCCGTGCTGACGCTGATCTGCGTGCTGTTGTTTTTGCCGCTGTCGCTGCTGCTCAGCCGCCTGGAAAGGAGGCTCCAGCATGGCCAGTTCGGGTCTTGAGTTGTTGTGGGTGTCGTTGCCGCAACTGGGCAAGGGCGCTGCGCAAACGCTGTCGATTTCATTTTTGAGCATTGCCTTCAGCACCGTCGGCGGCGTGCTGTACGGCGTGCTGCGCACGCTCAATAACACGCTGATCAACGCGGTGCTGCGGGTGTACCTGGAGCTGTTTCGCGCGATCCCGGTGCTGGTGTGGTTGTACCTGCTGTTTTTCGGCCTGCCGATTTTCTTTGGCTTGAGCATTCCGAGCTTCTGGTGCGCGGTGCTGGTGCTGTCATTGTGGGGCGCCAGCGAGGTCGGCGAAGTGGTCCGTGGCGCGCTGCATTCGCTGCCGCGTGGCCAGCGCGAGGCCGGGTTGTCGATTGGCCTGTCCGACCCGCAGCTGTACGGCTACGTGCTGCTGCCCCAGGCCCTCAAGCGCATGACGCCGCCAACCATCAACGTCTACACGCGCATCATCAAGACCAGCTCGCTGGCGGTGCTGATCGGCGTGGTGGACGTGATCAAGGTTGGCCAGCAAATCATCGAACGCACCTATGAGTCAGTACTGATCTACGGCGTGCTGTTCCTGTTTTTCTTCTTTATCTGCTACCCGTTATCAGCCGCCTCCAAGGTGCTGGAACGGCGCTGGGCCCAAGCATGAGCGCATTGATCGAGTTCCAGGCTTTCAACAAATTCTTCGGCGAGCAGCAGGTGCTCAAGGGCATCGACCTGAGCGTGCAAAGCGGCGAGGTGGTGGTGATCCTCGGCCCCAGCGGCTGTGGCAAAAGCACCTTGCTGCGCTGCCTCAACGGCCTGGAAGTGGCGCACAGCGGCAGCCTGCGTTTTGCCGGCAAAGAGCTGCTGGACAAAAATACCGATTGGCGCCAGGTGCGCCAGGACGTGGGCATGGTGTTCCAGAGTTACCACCTGTTCCCGCACATGAGCGTGCTCGACAACATACTGCTCGGCCCACTGAAAGTGCAAAAACGCGCGCCTCGCGAAGCCCGTGCCCAAGCGGAAAAATTGCTCGAACGCGTTGGCCTGGCCGACAAGCGCGACGCCTTCCCACGCCAGCTGTCCGGTGGTCAGCAGCAACGCATCGCCATCGTCCGTTCGCTGTGCATGAACCCGCAAGTGATGCTGTTTGACGAAGTCACCGCCGCCCTCGACCCGGAAATGGTCAAGGAAGTGCTGGAAGTGATTCAAGGTCTGGCCCGCGACGGCATGACCTTGTTGATCGTCACCCATGAAATGGCCTTCGCCCGCGCCGTCGCCGACCGCGTGGTGTTCATGGAGGCCGGTCGCATCCTTGAGCACAACACCCCCGAAGAATTCTTTACGAACCCGCAAACCGCACGCGCGCAGCAGTTCCTGGAGAAGTTCTCCTTTGTTTCAACACTGCCCAAGAAAACCAAGGAATTGGAGCTGATATGAAAAAACTACTGCTGCCACTGTTTGCCATCGCCTTACTGGCCGGCTGCGATAAAAAGGCCGAAGAGCCTGCCAAACCCGTCGCTGCTGCCAGCTACATCGACAAGATCAAAGCGCGGGACAAGCTGATCGTCGGCGTATTCACCGACAAACCGCCGTTCGGTTTTGTGAACGAAGCCGGTCGCTACGTCGGCTTCGATACCGATATCGGCCGCCAATTCGCCAAGGACCTGTTGGGCGATGAAAACAAGGTGGAATTCGTCGCCGTCGAACCGGCCAGCCGTATTCCGTTCCTGCAGAGCGACAAGGTCGACCTGATCCTTGCCAACATGACCGTAACGCCGGAGCGCAAGGAAGCGGTGGACTTCACCAATCCCAACCTGAAAGTGGCGGTGCAGGCTTTGGTGCCGCAGGACAGCTCGGTGAAAAGCCTGGACGACCTGGCCACCCGCACCACCATCGTCACCACCGGCACCACTGCCGATATCTGGCTGACCAAAAACCACCCGGACTGGAAACTGCTCAAGTTCGAGAAAAACTCCGAGTCGCTGCAGGCGCTGTCGGCCGGGCGTGGCGATGCGTACGCGCAAGACAACCTGGTGCTGTTCAGCTGGGCCAAGCAGAACCCGGGCTACCGCGTGCTGGAAGAGAAACTCGGTGATGAAGCACCGATTGCGCCAGCCGTGAAGAAGGGCAACATCGAACTGCGCGACTGGGTGAATACCGAGTTGGCGAAGTTGGGTGAGGAGAAGTTCCTGCTCAAGCTGTACGACCAATATGTGCGTAAAGAGCTGAGCGATGACACCAAGCCTGAGAGCGTGATTGTTGAGGGCGGTAAGTGGCAGGGTTGATCCCGCGCTGACTGTCACACCGCTATCGCAGGCAAGCCAGCTCCCACCTTTGACCGAGTTCCAACCCTGGAATGCAGGCTAATGTGGGAGCGGGCTTGCCCGCGAAGAGGCCAGTGCAGTCACCGCACCTACTCCGGCCAATGCCACCTTCTACCCCTATC
>Ga0105856_1001445_pt1 | contig 10091 bp, 5 predicted proteins | sample OrgsoiDNA_201060_FD_89681 | JGI IMG/M metagenome (GOLD analysis project Ga0105856, IMG submission 89681) | Permafrost soil microbial communities from the Arctic, to analyse light accelerated degradation of dissolved organic matter (DOM) -... | ecosystem: Environmental > Terrestrial > Soil >...
AGGGCATTGAGGATGACGATCCGCGCGCGCTCGCCAATCACCACTTTATTGCCACACGCCGACTCGAAACTCAGCAGCGGAATCTGCCGATCCCGCCACGTCACCAGCCCCAAGTACCACGGCGGTGTATCGAGGTCGAACGCCCCCGGCTGATAGTCGATCAACTCCGCAACGGCGACGTTGGGCAGGATCAAATTGCGATCTGCCAAGGGCAGCAACAGCCCGGTGAGGTTGCTGGTGCGGTGCTCAAGCATGGGTTTTGCTCCACAGGGCGATGCTTTCGAGCAGCACCGATTCCTGATACGGCTTGCCGAGGTAGTCGTTGACGCCGATGGCCATGGCGCGGTCGCGGTGTTTCTGGCCGGTGCGCGAGGTGATCATGATGATCGGCAGGTGCTGCAATCGTTCGTCGGCACGGACCTGGGTCGCCACTTCGAAGCCGTCCATGCGTGGCATTTCGATGTCCATCAACATCACGTCGGGCAGGTGATCTTCGAGCAGCAGCATGGCGTCGACCCCGTCCTTGGCGGTCAGCACGTTCATGCCGTGGCGTTCGAGCAAGCGGCTGGTGACTTTGCGCACGGTCACCGAGTCGTCGACCACCAACACCAGCAGCGGCTTGTGCGGCTCGGCTTCAACCTCTTGAGTCATCGACTGTTGCGGCACACGCGCCTGCATGGCGCGAATCGGCGCCAGCAAATCCAGAATCAGCACCACCCGGCCGTCACCGAGAATCGTCGCCCCGGACAAGCCCTGCACCGCCGCAAATTGCGGACCGAGGCTTTTGACCACAATCTCGCGAGTACCGGCCATGGAATCGACTTGCACGGCGATGTGCCGCTCGTTGCATTGCACCAGCAACACCGGCAACGGCAAGCTCTGGCCCAGCAGTTTCGGCCGAGTGCTGGTTTTCAGCAGTTCGCCGAGGTAGCACAGCTCATAGTGCTGGCCGGCGTATTTGTAGGTCGGCGGATCGAGCCGGTAATGCCCTTCGAGTTCGTTGGGCAGCACACGGACGATGCCGTCGATGGTGTTCAGCGGGATCGCGTATTGATCATCAAAGCACTGCACCATCAGCGCCCGATTGACCGACACGGTGAATGGCAGGCGAATGCGGAAATGCACGCCCTGCCCCGCCGTCGAGTCGATGCTCATCGTGCCACCGAGTTGCCGCACCTCTTCATGCACCACGTCCATGCCGACGCCTCGCCCGGAAATCTGGGTGATTTTTTCAGCGGTGGAGAACCCCGGTTGCAGGATGAATTGCAGCACGTCACGGTCGCTGATGTTGCTGTCCGGCGCGAGCATGCCGCGCTTGATCGCCTTGCGCCGCACCGCATCCAACGGCACTCCGGCACCATCGTCGCGGATGTCGAAAATGATGTCGCCACCCTCACGGGACAGGTCGAGGGTGATCCGCCCCTGGGCCGGTTTACCCGCCGCGATCCGCGCTTCGGTGGATTCCAGACCGTGATCCACGGCGTTGCGCAGCATGTGTTCCAGCGGCGGCGCCATGCGTTCCAGCACGTTGCGATCCATCTCGCCTTCAGCGTTGCCGACGACGAATTCCACGTCCTTGCCCAGCTCGCTGGACACCTGGCGGACGATGCGTTTCAAACGCGGCAGCATCCGTTCGAACGGCACCATGCGCGTGCGCATCAGGCCTTCCTGCAATTCGGTGTTGATGCGGCCCTGCTGTTGCAGCAGGTTTTCCGCGTCCTGATTGCGCCGGTCGAGGGTTTCCTTGAGGTCGAGCAAGTCGGAGGCGGATTCGAACAGTGCCCGAGACAGTTGCTGCAATTGCGAATGACAGTCCATTTCCAGCGGATCGAATTCTTCGTAGCCCAGGCGTTCAGCTTCTACCTGCTGACGGCTGAGAATCCGCCCCTGGGTTTCGGTGTCGAGGCGACGCAACTGGTCGCGCATCCGCTCGATGGTGGTTTCCATCTCGCTCAGGGCCACGCGGGCATCGTTGACCTGCTGCTCGATACGGCCACGGAAGATCGAGGTTTCACCGGCCAGGTTGACCAAGTCGTCGAGCAATTCCGCCGAAACCTTGACCATGTCGGCGCCGGCATCAGGCGTTGGCGTCTCGACTTTGACCGTGGCCGGTGCCACCACTGGCGCCTCGGGCACGGCCGGGTGGCTGAAGTTCTTGATCGCATCGATCAGCCGATCCGCCGGCGGGCAAGGTTCCCCGGCGCGAGTGGCGTCGAGCATCTGCGCCAACCGGTCGTGACTGCTTTGCAACAGCGTGAACAGCGCCGTCGTCGGTTGCAGCACCCCGGCCGACAGGCCTTCGTAGAGAAACTCCAGTTCGTGGGCCAGGTCGCCAATCGGGGCGATTTCCACCATCCGCGCGCCGCCCTTGAGGGTGTGCAGGTCGCGCAGCAGGGTCTCGACTTCCTGTCGATTCGACGGCTCGGCCTGCCAGCGCACCAGCGCCGCGCCGGAGTTTTCGATGATGTCGAAACCTTCCTCGAGGAAGATTTCCAGTAGCTCCGGATCGTGGCCCGGCGAATCATGATCGTGCGTCGGTTCGACGGTTTCAGCCGTGCCGGCATTGCCGTGGCGGAACGCGCGAATCGCTTCGATCAGCTCGTTCGGGTCGTCTAAAGGCTTTTGCTTTTGCAATTGCTCAAGCAACACCGCCAGTCGGTCATGGCTGGTTTGCAGCAACTGGGCCAGTGCTTCGCTGTGGCTGTAGCGGCGATCCACCAGGCCTTCATAAAGGTGTTCCAGTTCGTGGGCCAGGTTACCGACCGGCACGACTTCGGCCATCCGCGCGCCACCCTTGAGGGTGTGCAAATCCCGCTGCAACGACGATAGCGGCGCGGCGTTGTCCGGGTCGCTCAACCAGCGCTGCAACGCCTGGCCGGCGCTTTCGAGGATATCCATCGCTTCTTCGAGGAAGATCGAAACGATCTCGTCATTCTGCTCAATCCGAGTCGAGGACTGCGCCAGCTCAGCGGTGGCACTGCCCAGTTCGCGAATGCTCAGCGTCCGGCTGCCGTCGCTGCGGATCAGCCCCGTGGCCGACGGGTCGAGGCTTGTATCGAGCAAATCGCGCAAGGCCCGGACGCGCTCCGGTTGCGAACTGACTTCCTGGCCGGCGGCCAGTTCGTCGAGCATATTGATCAGCGCTTCATGGGCACTTTGCGCTTCATGGAAAAACCCGTCGCTGACCGCCAGGCTGCTTTCTTCCACCGCGCCATACAGGTCGAGCAAGGCTTCGCAGAGTTCGTCCACCGGGTGCAGGTCGGCCAGGTGCGCGCCTTCGCCCAGGGTGGTCAGTTCGTCCAGCAGCGCGCTGAGTTCCTGGCGCTCGCCGGGGTGTTGCTGCCAACGGCGCAACAGGCTTTCGGCATCCAGCAGGATGTCCATGCCCTGGGCCAGGAAGTTGTTGATCAGTTGCGGATCGCGCTTGATCCGCAAGCCGCGGTTTGGTGCTGTAAGAATGGAATGCAGGTGTTCTTCCAACAACGTGTGAGTGCGCTCGATCAACGAACGAGCGCCGGGAATCTCGCCCAGCGGATCAGTCTTGAGTTGGCGCAATCCGAGGCGGAACAGCCCTTCGGCTTCCAGTAGCAACTCGACTTCATCCAGGTCCAGGGCGATCAAGTGCGCCTTGTACTCGCGGGCCAGTTGGTCCAGCGGCGCCGCCAGCTCGACAATCGGCAACACACCGGCCATCGAGGCGCTGCCCTTGAGCGTGTGCAAGGCCCGCTGCAACTCGTCGCTGGCTTGCAGCGGCACATGTTCGGCGGCCTGATCGAGAAAACGATTGAGGCTGGCGAGATGGGTTTCGGCCTCTTTGCGGAAGATCTCCAGCAGCAACGGATCGAGGGCTGCGACGTCTTGGGTGTCCTCATCCGACAGCGACCCATCGCCCTTGGCCAAGGCGTGCGCCCGAGCGGCCAAGCGGTCCACGTCGTCGCGTTGACGCTGGGCATTGGCGGCAAATTCGGTGACCAGTTCCGGCAGCAGGTTCAGCGCGTCAGTCAGCAACTGTTGCACTGCTGGCCCCGGCTCGATGCTGTGCTCCAGCACCCGGTTCAGCAGGTTTTCCATCGCCCAGGCCAACTCGCCCAGCACCAATGCGCGGACCATCCGGCCACTGCCCTTCAAGGTGTGGAAGGCCCGGCGTAGCTCACTTAATGCGCCTGTGTGATCAGCGTTGGCCGACCAGCGCGGCAGGTATTCGTGCAGGGCTTCCAGCACCTCTTCAGTTTCTTCGAGGAAGACTTCCCGCAGCTCATCGTCCACCGGTTCTTCGTCCACTGGCGGCGGCAATAGGCTGCCCGGCGTATTCAGGGCCGGTGGATTGACAGCAGAAACCGGGCTGGCCAGCACATCGGCCAACGACTGCACGGTGTCGGGATCATCCAGTTCCTGCATATCCTGCATGACCTGGGCTTCATTGGGGCTGAGCACGTCTTCGAGCACCGGCACCCGTTTTTCGCTGGGGAAAAACCCGAGCGCGGCCAGGCTCTTTTCCGCCACGTCGAGCAGTTGTTCACTGGACTCTTGCGGGTCGTCGTTGAGACGCTCCAGGTAATACTCGATGCTGGTAATGACGTCGGCCAGGCTGTCCAGTTGCTGCCAACCGGGATGATCGGTGTCCACCAGCAGGTGTTCGCGAATGAAGCTGTTGCACGCTTCGATCAGGCTCGCGGCACGGCTCAGCGGAATCATCGCCAGCGCACCGCGCACTTGGGTCAGCAACGCCGGCAAAGGCTGCAGTTGCTGGCGATCCCAGTCGGCGTCGATGTAGTCGACGATCATGTCTTTGGCTTGTTGCAGGCAGATCCGTGCTTCGCGGATCACGATCTGGTGGATCTGGGTCAGGTCGGTGGTCGGCAGGCGACTTTCTTCCTGGCTCTCCGGCTCCACGGTGCCGACCATCCCGGCCAGCGTCGCCTCGACGTAAAGCAAGGCGCCAGCCACGTCCATCAGGATCGCGTCGTTGGGCTCGCGCTGGCCCTGAGCGAGGCTCAGCACCACCGCCAGTTGATCGATGATGACCTTGCGCGGCTGGCCAAAACCGAGCACCGCCAAGGTGTCGGCGATTTGCCGCAGCGGCGCCAGCAGGCTTTCGAGGTCCGAGGTGTGCTGGCGGTCGCTGCGCACAAACAGGTCCAGGCGTTCCTTGACCCGCACCAGCTCTTCGCACAGCGCGGCGAGCACCGAGCGCATGGCATCGCGGTCAGGGCCGGCCAGCCGTGCGCGTTCTTCGTCGACCATCGCGCTGTCGGGCAGCGCTTCGTCCAGTCCGTAGCGATCTTTCATAGTCAGCATCTGCCCGGTGGGATGTTCGGCTTTGGCAATGTAGAACAACAAGCTTTTGAACAGCTCTGGCGGTGGCGCCTGATTGACGCCGGACATGCCCTGTTCCAGCAAGCGCTTGAGTTCTTTGTCAGCGTTCTTGAACAGGCTGCGCAGCGCCGGGCTGTTGGCAATCGAGCCGCCGCGCATGCCTTCGACCAGCGCCGAAGCGACCTGCCACAACGGGCTCAGCGGCGCGTCACCGCACAACGCTTCGAGCCTGGCGAAGACTTTGGTCAGGTAGTCGAGATTGGTCTCGCCATCCTGTTCACGCAACAGACCGACCAGCGCCATCTGCAACATTTGCCGCAACTTGCGCAGCACATTGGGTAATTCCGCCGGTTCCAGCAGCGCCAGGGCTTCCTTGTCCAGCGCCGGCAAATGCGGCAGTTGCGGGCTGAACAGGCTGGTTTCCGACAGCAGGCTTTCACCCCGGGCACTGCGCAAATCGTTGATCAACGGCAGCACCACCAGCGGCAAGTCACGTCGTGCCCCTTGCACCCGGTCGAGGTAGATCGGCAGTTGCCCCAGTGCCTGTCTTAACAGGTGGATGGCTTCATCGCGATGATTGACGCGGTTTTGTTGCAAGGCGACGGTCAGTTGTTCCATTTCTTCGGCGAGCAGGGCCGCACCGTAGAACTCGACCATCTGCAAACTGCCGTGAACCTGGTGGATACACCCCAGGCACTCGTCCAGCGCATACGTCGCCTGCGGGTCATCCAGCAAGGTTTCCAGTGCTTGATGAGCCTGCTTCAGCGTTTCGGCAATCTCGCCTTTGACCCACTCGAGGGCCACATAGTCGTGCCGATCACCCATAACCACTCCAATCCCCACTTCACTCAAAATGCAGTCGCCCGCAGGCGGTTCAGGCTTTGTCCGTGACCTCGGCCGGCGCGGTCGGCAAGGTGAAACCCGATACAGAACGCCGCAGCTGACTGGCCATTTTCGCCAGGTTGCCGATGCTTTCGGCCGTCGCCGTGGAGCCGGACGAGGTCTGCGTGGTGATCTGCTGGATCACGTTCATCGTCAGGGAAATCTGGCCGGCTGACGACGTCTGTTGCTGCGCAGCGTTGGAAATGCTCTGGATCAGCGCCGCCAGGGTCTTCGAAACGCCTTCGATTTCTTCCAGGGCCACACCGGCATCCTGCGCCAGCCGCGCGCCGCGCACGACTTCGGTGGTGGTCTGCTCCATCGAGATCACCGCTTCATTAGTATCGGTCTGGATCGCCCGCACCAGTGTTTCAATTTGTCGGGTCGCGGCGGACGAGCGCTCGGCCAGGCGCTGCACTTCGTCCGCCACCACGGCAAACCCGCGCCCGGCATCACCGGCCATCGAGGCCTGGATCGCCGCGTTGAGGGCGAGGATATTCGTCTGGTCGGCAATGTCGTCGATCAGGCTGACGATGTCGCCGATTTCCTGGGAAGACTCGCCCAGACGCTTGATCCGTTTGGCGGTGTCCTGGATTTGCTCGCGGATGTTGTCCATGCCATGGATGGTGTTGTGCACCACCTCGTTGCCCTTGTTGGCGATTTCCACCGAGCGCTCGGCCACCGCCGAAGACTCGGCGGCGTTGGCCGAGACCTGGTCGATGGATTGCGCCATCTCGTTGATCGCCGTGGAGGCTTCCGAAATCTGCTGCGCCTGATGCTCCGAGGCCTGGGCCAGGTGCATGGCAGTGGCCTGGGTTTCCTGCACAGCGGCGGCGACCTGGCCGGCGGTGAGGTTGATGGTTGCCACCAAGTCGCGCAATTGGTCGACGGAATAGTTGATCGAGTCGGCGATGGTCCCGGTGAAGTCTTCGGTCACCGAGGCGGTCACGGTCAGGTCACCGTCGGCGAGGTCTTCAATTTCATCGAGCAGGCGCATGATCGCGTTCTGGTTGCGCTCGTTCTTCTCGGCGGTTTCCTGAAGCTGACGATTGGTTTCGCGGACCATCACCAGGCCGATAAGGATGATCGACATCAGCGCCAACAGACCCAGTACGTAGCCGCCGATGGTGTCGGTGTTGCGCCCGCCCGCCAGGTTTTCGAAACCGGTGGCCAGGTGCGAGGCTTCGTCGAGCAGGGTTTGCGACAGGGTGAAAATGTTGGTCGCCGATTCCCGGACCTTGAACAGCTCCGGCGAGGTTTCGAGGATTTCATCCACCGATCCCGAGACGAATTCGAACAGTTCGGCGATTTCGCTCAGTCGGGCGCGTGCATCCTTGTCTTCAACCTGGCTGATTTTCAGTGCCGGATTGCCCTGGAGCATGCCGTTGAGCACCTGGCCGAACCGCGCCGCATCGCGACCGAAGGCGTCGGCGGCCTGTTGCGAGTTTTCGTCGCCGGACAACACCGTGTTCACCGCACCTAGAATCCGTTCAGCCAACAACGACTGACGCTGAGCCATCACCACCTGAGCCGCCGGGGCGCCGCGTTGGAGGAGGATCTCGACGACCTTCTCGTACTCGACCTGCAACTGCGGCACGGTTTCGGCCAGGGTCGCGGCGACTTGATGCAGGGACAGCACGGTCTGTTCACTGGAGAGAATGGCATCGGTGTTTTTCAGCAGGCGCTCCCAGTCCAGCTGCACGGCGCGCATTTCCGGGCGCACGGTGGACGGGGCTGGCGGCAGGCCGGTGCTCGGATCACCCTTTTTCAGGTAACCCCAGCGCTGGGCAAAGTCGTTGCGCGCATCGCCGAGCAACTTGAACGCGGCAGCCTTGCCGGCGGCGGCTTCGGTGGCGTTCTTGGCGATGCGCTGGGACAGCACGCGCAGCTCACCGGCGTGACCGATGTACTGTTTGTCGTAGGTTGCCTGAGTGTTGAGGTAAGCGAAGTTGGCGAACAGCAGCATGATGAAGACGATCAGCGCGATAAACAGCACGATAATCTGCGAACGGCTGCGCGATCCTTCTGGCTTGCCTGTTTTTGCTTTTGTCATCGGTCCTCGCCTGTTAACCAGCACCCTTCGAACTCACCAAGAAACCTGTGGCGAGGGAGCTTGCTCCCGTTGGACTGCGCAGCAGTCCCCTTCTTTTGTGTTAAGAGGGGCCGCTTCGCGGCCCAACGGGAGCAAGCTCCCTCGCCACAAAAGCTCACCCGCACAAAATTCTGCGATTACACCGCGACTTGCATGAAGCTCTGGGATTGCGCCAGTGCAAACGGGCTGAACACTTGCCAGCTCTGTTCACGCTGGAACCGGCCTTTGACGAAAGCGCCAATCGGGCCGTTGCGTTCGTTCGGCGGCACCGCTTCCAGGCTTTCCTGGGCAAAGTGCTGCAAACCGTAGACTTCATCGACCATCAACCCGGCAAACACATCTTTGTATTCCACCACCAGCACCCGCCGCTGCTTGCGCACCGCCGACAACTCATGACCAAGCTCTTGATCAGAAAAGAAAGCGCACACATCCATGATCGGCAGCAGCCGCCCACGCAAGTTGGCGACGCCCTTGACCCACGGCTTGACCCCCGGCAACTGAGTGAAGCGCGGTTCATGCAGGACTTCGCTGACTTCGCCCATTGGCGCGACATACCAGTGCTCGCCCAGGCGAAAACCGATGCCGCTCCAGCGGTCCTGTCGGGTCAGTTGGGACGGCAAGTCTGCCGCCAGCACGCGACAACGCTGGTCGATCTGCAGCAGCAGTTCGAAAGCCGTCAGCGACTCGGTCATGGCCGCACGATCAACCGGCCAGCACGTTGTTCAGGGTTTTGATCAGGGTTTCTTCATCGACCGGTTTGGTCAGGTAATCCTTGGCGCCCTGGCGTGTGCCCCAGACCTTGTCGGTTTCCTGATCCTTGGTGGTGATGATGATCACCGGGATGTGCCCGGTTTCCGGGTCTTTGGTCAGTTGACGGGTCGCCTGGAAACCGTTGAGGCCGGGCATGACGATGTCCATCAGCACGGCGTCGGGTTTTTCCTGACGGGCCAGGGCCACGCCGTCGGCGCCGTTTTCAGCTTTCAACACTTCATGACCGTGCTTTTCCAGCATGCCGGTCAGTTTGTACATTTCAGTCGGCGAATCATCGACGATCAGAATACGTGCCATGGTCTTCCCCATTCTTCTTGTCGACGCCGGGCCCGCTGGCCGAGCGTCACTGTGCGTGTCCTACTGCGGCAAAACGGCGGCAAAGCCCGGTACATGGGCCTGGATCGCGTTCAGCAGTTCTTCCTTGCTGAAAGGCTTGGTCAAAAACTGATCGGAGCCGACGATGCGCCCCTTGGCCTTGTCGAACAGCCCGTCCTTGGACGACAGCATAATCACTGGCGTGGACTTGAACGCACTGTTGTTCTTGATTAAAGCGCAGGTCTGATAACCATCCAGGCGCGGCATCATGATGTCGACAAAGATAATGCCGGGGTGATTGTCGTCAATCTTGGCCAGCGCATCGAAACCATCGATGGCGGTGATGACTTCACAGCCCACGTTTTTCAACAGCGTTTCGGCGGTGCGGCGAATCGTCTTCGAATCGTCGATCACCATGACCTTCAAGGCGCTGGAATGCTGTTCCATAAATGCTCTACCGTCGCCTTTGCGAATCAATTTGTCCGTTTGACGGCTCGAAACCCTTGATGCTCAAGGGCCAGCGCGACATGGCGACCTTTTTAGCACAGTCTCCAATACCAATCTATCGGGCGACCCTGGCGATGGTTTTTCCTTGACCGGGAACACACTCAGCGCAACTCTGACGCCACTTTTTCTGGCCTTGCGCCTACCCAAATTTCGAGGAAATACCCATGAGCGTTCGCGTCGGGATTGTCATGGACCCAATCGCCAGCATCTC
>Ga0105856_1001449_pt1 | contig 10088 bp, 9 predicted proteins | sample OrgsoiDNA_201060_FD_89681 | JGI IMG/M metagenome (GOLD analysis project Ga0105856, IMG submission 89681) | Permafrost soil microbial communities from the Arctic, to analyse light accelerated degradation of dissolved organic matter (DOM) -... | ecosystem: Environmental > Terrestrial > Soil >...
CGCCAACCGATTGGGAGCGAGCGCGAGCGTTTCAATCGTGACCGGCGTCGCGGCGGTCGCGGGTGGGAAGTATTAGATGGGCCGTTTCGTCGTCATCGTGATTGACTCCTGCGGCGCGGGGGAATTGCCCGACGCCAAGGCTTATGGCGACACCGGCGCAAATACCCTGGCCAACTGCGCGAGCAAGGTCGGGGGACTCTCGATTCCCACTCTGCAGTCCTGGGGCTTGGGCAACATCACCTCGATTGAAGGCTGCAGGCCCGTTGCTTCGCCGCGCGCTTCCCATGGCCGCATGGCCGAGCTTTCGCAAGGCAAGGACACCACCACCGGCCATTGGGAGATGATGGGCGTGATTCTCGAAGAGGGGTTCACGACTTTTCCGCAGGGCTTTCCCGGCGAGCTGATGCAGGAGTGGCTCGAGCTCTCGGGCGCGCCGGGATATCTGGGAAATACCATTGCCTCGGGCACGGTCATTCTCGACGAGTTGGGCGAAGAGCACCTGCGCGCCGGCAAGCCCATCGTCTACACCAGCGCCGACAGCGTCTTCCAGATCGCCTGCAACGAAGCGAGGGTTCCGTTAGAAACCTTGTATGATTGGTGCAAGGCAGCGCGGAAGATTGGAAAGAAGTACGGCATTGCCCGCGTGATCGCCCGGCCGTTCGTCGGCGTTCGCAAAGGTGAGTTCAAGCGTACCTACAACCGGCACGACTTCTCGCAGCCGCCGCCCCCCGGAACGGTGCTCGACTTGCTGGAGCAAAAAGGCGTGCGGACCATCGGCGTCGGCAAGATTCCCGATATCTACGACAACCACGGCATCGCCGAATCGATTCATACCGAAGGCAACGCCGACGGACTGCGCAAGACGGAAGAGCTATTGAAGGACGCCGGCGAGGGATTCGTCTTCGTCAACCTGGTCGACAACGACATGCTCTACGGGCATCGCCGCGATCCGATCGGTTATGCAAAAGCCTTGGAAGAGATCGACGCGGCCCTGCCGGGCATCGCCAGCAAGCTGCGCAAGGGCGACGTGCTGGTCTTGACGGCCGATCACGGAAACGATCCAACCTATCCCGGCACCGATCATACCCGCGAATATGTCCCTGTGATTGCCTATACCCTGGACGGGAAGCTGGGCTCTGACCTGGGAACCCGGACGAGCTTCTGCGATCTGGGAGCTACGGTCGCGGAGTATTTCGGCGTCCACGCTCCGCGCGGAGTCAGTTTTCTCAAGGCGCTCTGATGCCCGATGAGACTCCGCAATACGAATCGCTGTTTCATTTCAGCCACGGCCACCGCGTCCGCTACGAAGAGGTCGACGCGCAGGGAATCGTCGGGAGCGCGAGCTGGCTCAACCTGCTGCAATTGGGCCGCATCGAATACCTGCGCTACATCGGCCTGATGATGGAAGGGGGCGCGCGCTCGCCGGTGCAAGCCTTGGTGCGGCGCTCGGTCTTGGAGCATCTCGCGCCGGCGCGCTTCGACGATCCATTGGTCATCCGCGTGCGGACGGCCTACCTGGGCAACCGCAGCGCGAAGCTCGACTACGTGGTCGACAACGTCGAAACCGGCCTGCGCCCCTTGATTGCCGAGACGGTCATCGTCTGCGTCGAGCTCTCGTCTTTGCGAAGCATGCCGTGGCCGGAAGTGTGGCGGCAGCGGGTCCGCGAATTGGAAGGCGCAAACCTGCAAATCGGCCAACGCTGATGGTCTACGACCCCGTCAGCCGCGGATTGTTTCCGGCAGGCGTTGAAACGTTGGAAGGGGTCGATTCAACCCGCGGCCGCCGATTCCCAGTCGAGATCTGGTATCCGGCCGCGGTGGACGGACCTGAAGATGTCTTCGACGCCCCTCGCGGTCCGCGAAAGCAGCAGGCTGCGCGCAATGCCCCGCGGCGAGGTCGTGGCCCCTGAGTTGGCCCGGCCCGCCGGACGAGCAGAGAGCGCCTTGGACAAGGACGAGCGGCTTCGCGCTGCCGTCGCGTTGGCGCCCGGCGGAAGTAGCGATCCGAAGCCGGGTATCTTGCCGCTGCAGCTCTCTTTTCAGCGCCACCATTGCGTACCGAGTCTCTTTCTCGCGGCGGAGAATGACATCTCGCTGCCGCTGCCGGGAATGATCGAGCTCTTTGGCAGGGCGCCGCGGCCCAAGCGGCTTCTGGTCTTGCGGCGGGCCGACCATCTGCACTTCATCGACGAGGTCGAGGAAGAACACGAAGCGGTCCGCGCGAAGCGGTTCCCGGGTGTGTTGGAGTGGATTCCGCGGGAGATGCGGCCCATCGTGGAATTGTGCTCGGGCGAAGACGCGCGCGCCTTTCTAACGGCCTTCGGGGTCGTAGGGGACACCGTCGGCGGCGGGGGCCTTGGTCTTGCCGATACTCAGGGCGAGGACCAATAACGTCAGCGCGTAGGGCAGGGCGAGGAAGATGCCATCCAGGCGCAGGTCCGCGGCGTGGAAGCTGAACGAGAGCTGGCGCTGAAGCGCGTCGGCGGCGGCGAAAAAGAAGGCAGCGCCGGCCGCACCCAATGGGGTCCATTTGCCGAAGACGACCGCTGCCAAAGCCATGAAGCCCTGGCCGGCGGGCATGCGCGCGTCGAACTGGCCGAGGATGCCGATGCTCAAGGCCGCGCCGCCGATGCCCGCGAGCGCGCCGCTGCCGAGCACGCAGAAAGCGCGCAGGCGCAAGACGCGAACGCCCAAGGTTGCTGCCGCGCGTGGATGTTCGCCGACGGCTCGCACGCGCAGGCCGGCGGCGGTGCGGGAGAGCCAAAAGGCGAAGATCAGCGGCGCAATCAAGGCGGCATAAGAAAGCGCGGTGTGTCCGAATCGATCGCGCGGCAGGGATGGCGCAGGAGGAGAGACTCCGCTGGAGCCAAAGACCGATTGCAATAAGTAGGTCACCAGGCCCAAAGCGACGAGGTTCAAAGCGACGCCGCTGACCACCTGATCGGCGCGGAAGCGCAGGCTCAACAAAGCATGAGCGCCGGCAGCCGCGGCTCCCGCCAACGCGCCGCACCAGAGACCGATCCAGGGCGAGCCGGAAAAGATCGCCCCAGCCGCCGCTGCGAAGGCGCCGAAGCGCATCATTCCTTCGAGGCCGATGTTGACGACGCCCGCGCGTTCGCTGAGAACGCCGCCCAGCGCGGCAAAGACGAGCGGAGGCGCGAAGTCGAGAATGGCGTTCAAGCTCATGCTTGCACCGTGGGAACGGGCGGTGCGGCGGCGGCGGTCCCCGGAGCGCCACGCAATCGCCGCAAGAGCGGCGCGAACATGCGCGGCGCTGCCACGAGCAAGACCGCCAACCCTTGGATCAGCTCCGCGAACGACGGGTGGATGCCGACCAGCTGCAGTCTGGTCGCGCCGGCGCGGATTGCGCCGAAGAAGAGCCCCGCGAACACCGTACCTGCTGCGGTTCCGCCGCCGACCAGCGCGACCGCGATGCCGTCGAAGCCGTAGCCGGTGCGGAAGACCCCCGGGTATTTGTGCTCCGTCCCGAGAATCAACAAAGCGCCCGCAAGACCGGAGAGCGCGCCCGAGAGCGCCATCGCCTCGCAGACCCGGCGGCTGGCTGGAATGCCGCTCGCTTCCGCGGCCTCGAGGCCCGCGCCCGTAGCACGCCACTCGAAGCCCCGATGGGTGCGCGTGAGCAGGTACCAGACGGCAAAAGCGATGCAGAGCGCGAGCGGGAAGCCCAGGTCGAGACGGCTGCCTTGCAGAAGCCGGGGCAGGAACGCAGCTGCCCGGATGGGTTCTGTTCCCGCCACGCTCACCGAAGCGCCGCTTCCCGCTGCCGCCAGAGGACCGGCTACGAGCCAGCCGTGGACGAGGTGGATGGCGATCCAGTTGAGCAGGATGGTGCTGATGACTTCATGAACGCCGCGGCGCACTTTCAAGAGCGCTGGGATGAGCCCCCAGAGCGCGCCTGCCGCGGCCGCGGCGAGCAGGGCGCAAGGCAAGACCAGCGGAAGATCGAAGCGACCCACGACGGCGGCCGCGAGTGCTCCCCAGATGAGCTGCCCTTCGGCGCCGATGTTGAAGAGTCCGACCGTGAAGGCTACCGAGACGCTGAGCCCCGTGAGCAGGAGGACCGCGCCTTTGATGGCTGTCTCGCCCAGCGGCCCGGCGCCGCCGAATGCGCCGTCCGCAAGATAGGCAAAGCCCAGCGCTGGATTGCGGCCTGTCGCGGCGATGGCGATGAACGAGACCGCGAGCGAGGTGAACACGGCGAAAGCGGCGCCCCAGAGCGGATCGCGCGCGGGCGAGAAGAGACGAGCTCTCACGCTCATCGCGGCATCTGGGCCGGCCGGCGGCGCGTCAGGCACGGGCGGGCTCCTGGCCGAGCATCAGGCGCCCCAGATCTTCGTCCGAAGTCTCCGGCGACGCGATGCCCGTGACGCGGCCTTCGTAGAGCACGGCGATGCGATCGCAGACCGCGCGCAGCTCGTCGAGATCGAGCGAGACCAGCAGGACTCCTGCGCCTTGGCGGGCCGTGTTCCGCAGCGCCTCGTGAACGCGGCGGGTCGCTCCGAGATCGAGACCGCGCGTGGGCTGTACCGCGACGACGAGCTTTGGGTTTCCTTGCGCGAGCTCGCGGGCGGCGACGAGCTTCTGCTGGTTGCCGCCCGACAGGTCGCCGGCGCGGGCGAGCGGCAAGGGGGGGCGAAGGTCGAAGGCCTCGATCAGATCTTCGGCGCGGGCGCGGCGGCCGCTTTTGTCGATGCGCAGGCCACGAGCGAAGGGCGGTGCGCGTTGGCGGCCGAGGGCGAAGTTCTCTTCGACGCTCAACGGCAGGCAGAGCGCGCGGCGGTGGCGGTCTTCCGGGAGGTGGACCACGCCGTGCGCGCGCACCGCGGCAGGTGTCGAGCCGAGCGGCACGCCGTCGAGAGAAGCAGTCCCCGTGAAGCTGCGCAGGCCGGTCAAGACTTCGGCGAGCTCGGACTGGCCGTTGCCGTCTACCCCGGCGATGCCGAGGATTTCGCCGCGGGTGAGCCGAAACGAGAGCCCGCGCAGGGCGGGTCGTCCATTCGAACGATTACACTGAATATCAGAACATCGAAGAAGGCTAGAGGCGGGGAGGAGCGGGCTTTGTCGGCGAGGAGCGGAGGCCGCAGGCCTTTCAGCGGCGCCAGTGACAGCTTCCGCCAGCTGCCCCGCGCTCGTCTCGGCGCACGCGGACTCCCTCGTGAGCCGCCCGCGCCGCAGCACCGCCACCCGGTCGGCCACGGCCAGCACTTCCCGCAGCTTGTGCGAGATGAAGATCACGCTGCGTCCGCCGGCCGCCAGCGCGCGCACCGTCCGCACCAGCTCATCGGCCTCTCGCGGCGCCAGCACGGCCGTCGGCTCGTCGAGGATCAAGACCCGCGCCCCGCGCCAGAGCTGCTTGACGATCTCCACCCGCTGCTGCGCGGCGACGTTCAGCGACGACACCTGCGCATCGACCTCCACCGAAAGGCCAAACTCCACCGCCGTCCGCGCCACCTCGCGGCGCGCGCGAGCTGCATCGATCAAGCCGAAGCGCCGCGGCTCGCGGCCGAGCACGACGTTCTCCCAGACCGTCAGCGGCCCCACCAACATGAAGTGCTGGTAGACCACACCAATTCCGGCGTCGATGGCCGAACGGGCGTCTCCCGCGGGCAGCTCGCGGCCGAACGCGACCACCTTGCCTTCGTCGGCTTTGTACAAACCGCAGGCAACCGAGATGAGCGTCGACTTTCCCGCGCCATTCTCGCCGACGAGCGCGAGGACCTCGCCGGGAGCGACCGAAAGGGAGACGCCGTCGACCGCCGTCAAAGCGCCGAAGCGCTTGCGAATCCCGACCAGCGAAAGCGCCGCGGTCACCGCGCCGTACTGCCCGTAGCAAATTTCGCCAGCTCGTCCAGCGTCGCGGGCGCGACGATACGGCCGGCGACGATCTCGACGCGAAGCCGCTCGACCTCGGCCTCCGCCGCCGTCTTCTTCGCGGCATCGATGGGAACGTCGCCGACAGGAACCAAGCCAACTCCGCCCTCTTTCAATCCCAGCACGACATCGCCGCCGGTAAACGTCCCCTCCATCACGTCCTTCACCGCGCCATACACCGCGGTGTCGACGTGCTTCACCATGCTGGTCAGGACATTGTGCGGGGCCACGTGCGACTGATCGGAGTCGACGCCGATGACCAGCTTCCCCGCCTGCTGCGCCGCTTTGATGACGCCCAGGCCGTCCAGCCCCGCGCCGTGGAAGATGATGTCGCAGCCGCGCCCGTACAGATCCTGCCCGGTCTCGACGCCCTTCTTTTCGTCATCGAAGGAGCCGGTATACGCCACCAGCACGTCGGTCTTCGGATTCACCTGCCGCGCTCCCGCGCGATACCCAGCCTCGAACTTGCGGATGAGCGGCACCTGGATGCCGCCGACGAAGCCGATGTGCCCGCTCTTGGTCAGCATCCCCGCCAGGGCGCCCGCCAGGAACGCGCCTTCGTTTTCGCGAAACACCACCGCGCGCACATTCGGCAGGGTCGTCGGTTTTCCGGCCGCGTCGAGCACCGGGCTGTCGAGCAGGAGGAACTTCGCTCCCGGGTTCCGCGCCGCCACGGCCCGCACCGCCGGCTCCATCATGAAGCCGACCGCGATCACCAGCTCCGACCCTTGATCGACGAGCAATTGCAGATTCGGTTCGTAGTCCTCCTGCGCTTTGCCTGAAAGGACCAGCGGCTGCGGAATGCCGAGTCCGTGCGCGCCCGGCAGCGGCTCGTAGCCGCGGGCGGTGTAGCGCAGTCCGGCTGCCATCTCTTCCAGGCCCCGCAGCGCGCCGTCGTTGAACGACTGATCGCCGCGCCCGCCAACGTCGAGCGCGAGCCCGATGGTGTGCGGCGCCTGCGTCTTCTTGCACGCAGACAGCGCGACGAAGAAGCAGAGAGTAACCGCGAGCTTCACGGAGCCTTCACTACCCGGCCAGCCTTCACCACCAGCGAAACATGCTCCACCGCGCTCGGGTTCTGCAGCACATCGCCAGGCACCGCGATGACGTCCGCGCGCATTCCCGGCGCGAGCACGCCGCGATCCTCGACGCCCAGAAGTTTGGCGTCGTTGATGGTGCCCGCCTGCAGCGCCTGCGCGGCGGTGAGGCCGTTGGCCGCCATCAGCGTGACCTCGTGCGCGTTGAAGCCGTGGTGTGAGACGCCGGAGTCGGTGCCGAGGCCGATGGTCACCCCCAGCTCGGCCGCCTTGCGGAAGGTCTTGAAGAGCCCGCTGTAGGCCGCGAGGGCCTTCTCCGCCACCAACGGCGGCAGCTTGCCTTCGCGGGCGCGCTTCTCCACGTTCTCCACCGCCATCAAGGTCGGGATGTAGACGACCCCGCGTCGCTTCATCTCCGCCAGGGTGTCGGCCTTCAAGAACGAGCCGTGCTCGATCGAGTCGACGCCGGCCGCGATGGCAATTTTCGCAGCGGCATCGCCGTGGCAGTGCGCCGCCGTCTTTCGGTGCCAGGCGTGCGCTTCGTCGATGATTGCCGCCGTTTCGTCCGGGGTGAGCTGTGGCACGTCGACCGGGTCCGCCAGCGAGAGCACGCCGCCCGAGACCATGAACTTGATCACATCCGCGCCGTACTTGAGCTGCCAGCGCACCGCCTCGCGGCACTGATCGGCGCCGGAGCAGATGCCTTCCATGGGGCCGCGCGGGGTCAGATGCTCCGCCGGTGCGTTGACGCCGTCGTGATGGCCGCCGCGCGAGCCGATCGGCTCTTCGGAGATGAGCATCGAAGGACCCTCCGCGAAGCCGAGCTGGATGCCGCGCTTGAGACCCAGATCGGTGCGGTCGGAGGCGCCCAGGTTTCGAATGGTGGTGATGCCGCCCTCCAGCGTCCGCTGCGCGAAGAGATGCGCCTCGAGCGCCTCCTGGGCGGGGAACTTCATGACGCCTTCGACGAAGGCCTTGGCAAAGTCGTCCTGCGACTCGCTGGTGAGATGCACGTGCGCGTCCATCAAGCCGGGGAGCAGCGTCGCGTCGCCCAGGTCGATGACGCGGGCATCGGCCGGGGCCTGCAAGTCCTTGCCCACGGCAACGATCTTGTCGCCTTCGATCAGCACCGAGGCGCCCTGGATGAGCACGCCTTTCTGCGAATCGAACAGCCGAGCGGCTTTGAGCAGCAGCTTCTTCGGCTGCTCCTTCGCAGGGCCATTCTTGAAGATCTGTCCGCCCTTCATGACGAAGGAGACGTGCTGCACGGCCTTGATGTCTTTCAAGGGATCGCCCGGTACCGCGATGACGTCGGCCAGCATGCCCTTCGCGAGCTCGCCGCGATCGGTGACGCCAAAGAGCTGCGCGTCGGTGATGGTCGCGCTCTGCAGCACCTGCGCGGGGGTCATGCCGTACTCGACCATCCAGGTGAGCTGCTGGGGATTGGTCTTGCCGTGCGGTCCGACACCGGAGTCGGAGCCGAAGGCGATGTGCACGCCGATCTTCTGAGCGTTGCGGAACATCTGCGGCCAGGCTTTGTCGGCGGCGCGCGCCTTTTCCTGGATGGCGGGCGGGTATTTGCTGATCTCTTCTTCCGGCGGGACGCCCGGCTGGATGATCGGCCCCGGCATCAAATACGTGCCGCGCTTCTTCATCTCGTTCAAGGTGTCGGGCTGCAGGAAGGTGCCGTGCTCGATCGAATCGACGCCGGCCTTCACCGCCATCTTCGCCGCCAGATCGCCGTGGCAATGCGCCGCGGCCTTGCGGCCCCAGTGGTGCGCTTCCTCGACGATGGCGTCCATCTCGCCTTGCGAAAGCTCCGGCGCATCGACCGGATCGCCCAGCGAAAGCACGCCGCCCGAAGGCATGAACTTGATGACGCCGGCGCCGTACTTCATCTGCCAGCGCACGGCGTCGCGGCACTGGTCGGGGCCGGCGCAGATGCCCTCTTTCACGGAAGCGGTAGGCATGCGGTCGGTGGGGAACGCGTCGTTGTCGGCGTGGCCTCCGCGGCTGCCGATGGCGTGCACCGCGATGATCATTCGCGGCCCGGGCACGGCGCCGGAATTGATGGCGTTGCGCAGGCCGACGTCGATGTACTCGCCAGAGCCAAGATCGCGGACGGTGGTGAAGCCCGCCTCCAAAGTGCGCTTGGCGTACTCACCCGCGTACTGCGCCTGCTCCGCGGGAAAGCGAAGCATCGCGTCCATCGTGTCGCGGTACCAGCTCTTGCCGGCCTCGAAGGTCAGATGCGTGTGCGCATCCATCAGGCCCGGGAGCAGCGTCGAATCGCCAAGGTCGATGACTCGAGCGCCCGCGGGTACCGTGCCACCCACCTGGACGATGCGGTCGCCATCGATGACGACGAGACCTGGCTGGACGTTGACTCCGCGCCGCGCGTCGAACATTCGCGCCGACTGCAGAGCGATGGGAGAAGAGAGAAGAACCGCCACGAGCAAGAACATGCGAGCCTCCGACCCGCGCTTTTAGCACGGGCAAGAGGCCGCAAGCCTGCTCGCTTTGTATCGCCTGGTTAAGGCTTGGAGTTCGGGCTGGTGCTGGTGCTGCCCGTGGCTGGGTCCGTCGGCGTCGTCGGTGTCGTCGGCGGGGTGGTCGAGGGGTTCGTGGCGGTGTTGTCGGTCGGGCTGCCCGTGGTGGGTGAGCTGCTGCCCGCCGCGGGGTTCACGGCCGGCGACGAGGCGCCCGTCGCGTTGTCGGTGCCGAGCGAGCCGCTGCTCGGAGTGGTGCCCATCGTGCCGGTCGAGCCGGTCACGCCGCTGGACGTTCCGGCAGTGCCCATACCGGTATTCGAAGTTCCCGCGCCCGTGGAGCCGGCCGTCGGTGCGCCAGCCGCGCCGCCAGTGCCGCCTGCCGCTCCACCCGCCGCGCCGCCGCCCGCCGCTCCGCCACCCGATTGCGCAAACGCGCCTGCCGCTGCGAGAGACACTGAAGCCAAGATCCCTGCTGCCATTTTTCCAATTCGCATTTTGTCCTTCCTCCGTTGAAAGAGAGGTTGTGCATCGGCAGCTCGGATGTCGAGCTTCGCACACCTGTTCTGCGGAGGATCGATCAGTCGCGGGCTCGGTCGTACTGCTTGGGCCACTCGACCTTCACGCCAAGAGCTTTCGCGGCGGAGAGAGACCAACGCGGATTGCGCAG